>Ga0335071_10001302_pt1 | contig 26880 bp, 23 predicted proteins | sample Lox_Sample_15_FD_206724 | JGI IMG/M metagenome (GOLD analysis project Ga0335071, IMG submission 206724) | Soil microbial communities from Loxahatchee National Wildlife Refuge, Florida, United States - Lox_Sample_1.5 | ecosystem: Environmental > Terrestrial > Soil > Wetlands | place: USA...
GAACGTACTCGCGGTCTGAAAATCCGGTGTGCGTGACTCGAACTCGTTCTCGAGCCGGGCCGCATGGGCGAAGACCGCCTGGATCGCCTGGCTCTGGGCCGCCTGCGCCTCGACCTGGCGCTTGAAATCGGACAGGACCTTCACCTCCTCGGCGGTCATGCGGATGGCGCCGACGGCGTCCTTCTCCGGATCGGGCATCTCGCGCTTGCTTTCGGCGGCGGGCGCCGATGCCGCGAGCTTCTGCGCGATCAGGTTGAAGCGCTCGTCGGCCCGCCGGTTCACGTCCTCGATCTGGCGCTGCAGCTCCTTGCGCCGCTCGCGCTCCTCGTGCAGCGCTGCTAGCGGAACGGTCTTTGCGTCCGCCCTGGCATCGGCCGGAGCGCCGCGCGCCGCACCCGGCTGGGCGGTTGCAGGTGCGGGCTGATCGGTCGCTGGCGGCGCGGGGTTCGGCGGGGCCGCGGGCACCGGCGCTGCCGCCCCTTTGCTGTCGAAGTAGGTCTGCTCGTCGGAGCTGAGGGTATCGAGGGACATCGAGATCTCCGGTTGGTTGGGGTCAGGTGTTGGCCGGCGGCTGGTTGGCGACGGCGCTTCGTCCGATCGTATCGACCGCGGCGTTGAGGGCGTCGATGGCGCGGCCGGTATGCGCGGCCCCGGCCTTCGCGAGGTCGAGTGCTGCCGCGGCCCGCTTGGCCTCGATCGAGGCCGCCGTTTCGGCCGCATCGCCACGCGCGCGCAACAGCTCTGCCGCGGCCTGTGCCTGGTGCAGGCCGGCCTTCGCCGCATTGAGCTGCGCGCGCGACTGGATCTCGGGAAGGCGCGGATCGGGCGGCGGTAACGGCGGCGGTGGCTGCGACGGCACTCCCGCCGGCGGCGGCTGCGTGGCCGCGCGCAGGACATCGCTGATCAGGGTGTCGGGCAAGGGCGCGTAGCGCAGGATCTCGAGATAGACCTGCGGCGGCACCGGCAGGCGCGTGAGGAACGGCATCAGCTGCACCAGCACCGCCCAGGTGCGCTCCTTGAGATTGGGCGAGCTCGGCGTGTCGTCGACGATGACGTCATAGGTGGCCGTGTCTGGCTGCCGCAGCAGCGGGATGTAGCGCGCCTCCTCCTGTCCGCCGATGCGCACCAGGCGTCCGTCGGACAGGAACTCGGTGATGTACCAGAGCAGCAGCCGGCCCTGCTCTTTCCGGTAGCGCCGCAGCGAATCGAAGAGGCCCGCCAGGATGGTCATGCCCGCCTGCTTGCGCTGGTGCTCTAGGATTCCCGGCTGGTCGCGGTCGACGAGCCCGAGCAGCTCGAGGTTCACACCGGTCACGTCGCGGATCGAGGCGATCGCGAACTGCATCAGGCTTTCCAGCCCTTGCGGCCATTGCGCCTGCGGCTTGTCCTTGATCTTGCCCAGGCGCAGCGCGTCCGGCGCCAGCCAGGTGATGGCGCTGGGATCGGCCCAGGTGTCCTCGGCCTCCTGCGGGTTATCGAAGGCGTCCGATTCCGCGAGGATGCCGCCCTTGGCGTTCGAGTTGATGATGTGCAGGACCTGGCTCAGCCACTTGTTGGCCCACCTCTGCGGATCGATCATCGCGCGCACGAGGCCGTACCAGATGCCCTGGTTGCGGTCGCGTTTGCCGGTCATGCATTTGTACGTGAAGCCGCCCTGGTCGGGCCCGCGCCACTGCTTGAGGAGCTTGGCCCCCAGGAAGGCGCGCCAGTAGACCCGCCGCTTCTGCTGCACGGCCGGCGGCGCCGCAAGGCCGAGGGCCGCCAGGCGCGCCTTCAAGGTCTCGAACTCGTCTGCCTTCACCGTGACCACGCGCCGGGTGAACGGGTCCAAGGTGCGACAGACCTTCTCGTGGTCCCACCATTGCGCCTCGACCAGGCGCACCTTCATCTTCGACTTGTCGATCTGCGGCGACTGGTCATTGCGATAGAACGGTGCCGCCTGTGCGTCGTGCGGCGAATGCGGATCGGCGCCTGTATCCTCGGCCCAGCCGGCATGGAGGTCGGCCACGTCTTCGTCCGGGAACATGTCCTCTGCGACTTCCAAAGGCACGTCACGAACCCGGAACAGCCGGCGCGCGTCGCCCAGGTTCTTCTTGGTGGCACTGCCGTCCCAGTACATCTCGAGCGGGTCCACGCGCTCGACCTTGAGGCGGCCGTCTGGGTCCTCGTCGTAGTCGAGCCGCGTCTCGGTCCAGCCCATGCCGGTCACGATGAGGTCGACGAACGCGTCGGACTCCTCGTCCTCGGCGTCGCATTCGTCGCGGATCCATTTGGCGGCACCGGTGAGCAGGTCGTTCACCGCCGTCTGGCCGATTTGGCGCGGGATGAACCGCACCTCCTGCCGGTTGCCCACCTCGAGCCCGGCCACGCTGTCGATGACCGTGGCCACGCGATTGAACGTCACGACCGGCCGCAGCTCGAATTTCAGCTTGGCCGTGTCCTCGGGCGACCATTGGTGGCCTGCGACCACGTCGAAGCTCTCGCGCGCCTCCTGCCGCCAGTCATGCGTGTGGTCGCGGTCCTGCCGGAACCAGGCCTGCAGGGTCTGGAACGTGGCGGTCTCGTCGGACCCGGAAGTGGTTTCAGCCATGCGCAAAACCCTCTATGGTTTGGCCGTTCACGACCGACCGCGGAGCCGGTTCAGCAATGAATGATTTCGCAGCCCAGCAGCAAACCCCGCCCAGCGAGCTCGCGCGGCGCCTGGCCAGCGGCAAATTCGTGATCACGGCCGAGCTCACCCCGCCTGTGTCGACCGACCCCACGGACTTCATCGCGCGCGCGCAGACCTTGAAGGGGCTCGCGACCGCCGTGAACGTGACCGACGGCGCCGGCGCCAAATCGCATCTGTCGAGCGTCGTCGCGTCGTACTTCCTGCTGCAGAACGGGGTCGAGCCCATCCTTCAGATGACCTGCCGCGACCGCAACCGCATCGCGCTGCAGGCCGACCTGATCGGCGCCATGGCGCTCGGCATCCGCAACATCCTCATCTTGAGCGGCGACGATCCGAAGGCCGGCGACCAGCCGGACGCGAAGCCCGTGTTCGACCTGAAAAGCCAGGCGTTGCTCAGCCAGGCGCATCACATGCGCGCGCAGCATCAGCTGCCGACCGGAACCGCGATCAAAGGGCCGGTGGCGCTCGTGCTGGGTGCGGCGGACGTGCCGGTCGACCCGCCGCCCGGCTGGACGCCCAAGGGGCTGATGGAGAAGCTCGAGGCGGGGGCCGACTTCGTCCAGACCCAGTTCTGCATGGATACGGGCGTCGTCCGGCGCTATGCCCAGCGCCTGCTCGACCTCGGCATCGCCCAGAAGCTGCGCATCCTGATCGGCGTCGCCCCCATCCCGTCCGCCAAATCGGCACGCTGGATGCGCGAGAAGCTGTTCGGCACGCTCATTCCCGATGCGATTGTCGACCGTCTGGACCGCGCCGCCGATCCGAAGGCCGAAGGCAAGGCCATCTGCGTCGAGCTGTTGCGCGAGCTCGCGTCCATCCCCGGCATCGCCGGCGCCCACATCATGGCGCCGCAGAACCCGTCGGCGATTCCCGAGGTGATCAAAGAGAGCGGTCTGGTTTGACGCTCGCTGAAGTCCGGATCAGTTTTCCACGGACGTTACCGACACAGCGATGCCACCCACGTCGCTGAGCACCTTGCATTCCGAATCGCAGCGCTCATGCTGGTCCTTGATCTGGCACTGCGGACAAGGGGCACCTTGCAATTCAAGCGAATGGTCATCGACCCAATGAACGGTCAAATGATCGCCGTGTTGCCGCATTCCGCCCTCGATATCCCGGAAAAAAACGTTCGTATAGCGGACCGCGAACTGGAAAATGACGTTCGGCACAAGGATGACTTCTGCGGCCTGGCTGCCAGGCACACCGCCGCACGAGACAAGGAGCGCTCTTGCGACCCACTGCTTCGAGGGCGACAGCGCTTCCGAGAGCGTGCGTGAGTCGCAATCCACCCCGTAGCCTCGATGCCACCTCAAGTACACTGTCCCGCCGACATAGATGAATGGGCCGACGATCATTCCGACCACCGCGGCTATCACGATGACCAGGGCCGTCCGTGCCATCAGCGAAGCGATGCGATCGCGAATGGTCATGTTATGGTTCGGCCACATTCAGTGGACCGTCATCCGCATCGCTCCGGCTCCAGCGCCCAGCTTTATAATCGTCGTAGCCTTGCTTGATGCTAAGGGCACGTTCCTTGCTCAGCCCGTAAGATGTTGCGGCATTTTTGGAATTGCCACGCCACAGGTTATATGCGCCGGACCCTTCCAAGAGATCCTCTAGCTCATAGCCGGCCGCAGCACCAACGACGCCGACGTTGTAGGCGCTGACATTAGTCATGTTCGGGTCGAATGGGCCATTTGGATGATCAAGAGGTCTTTGGTAGTCCATCTCGGATCCGTGGAGAAACAGTGACGCGAAGTTGAGATCCGGATTCGAGAGATCCCCGAATTTCGGACTATCGGTGAGCCGATTTATCATCTGGCCCGCTGCGATGTTGTTTTGCATATCGAGCCGATCAGGCCGTGGAAAGGGTTGGCCTGTATTGAAGTCCATTACCGGCTGGCCGTTCGGATACGTGAGGACGTCCGGCGCGGCGTTCGGCTGTGCCGACGTCGTGTCGCTGACCGGCATAATATTCGGATCGGCCGCTGCGGACTGGGGCCGCCGATAGCCGCCAAAGTAGCCCGTTGTCTGGTCGTCCGCGAACGGGTAGCTGAAGTAGCCGGGCATGGATCACACCTGCTCGTGTTGCTTGAGCTGCCTTGAGCCACTGCCGTGAACGTAGGCCTATATTGCCGCCCGAGCGCGGTCAAGAACAAAACATGAACATCACGCGCGCGTTGGTTGTGACACTCACGCACGGCGCAGTTGCGGCGATTGTGCGGCACCGATGCCGCAACTCTAAGAGAGCCCGCGTTCGTGGGAATTAAAAAGCCGGCGGAGTTGAGTCACAACTCGCCAGCTTCAATTTCGGAACGTACGTGTGGCGCCCGTTTCCGTCCATCGAAAACTTGCCTCGTAGGCAATTTTGCCGGGCGCGTTGAAATCGCATCGGAAGTTCGCCCAGCTAAGCGACTTCCTGCCCGTTCGAATAGAAGATGATCGAGCAGGCCACGATCAGGTCGACGGTGACGCCGTCGCTTGCGAACGGCAGCATGCAATTCTCAACCGTCCGGTGGTCTTTCTCGTGGGTGAGGCCGACCACACCCCTACGGTACGTCGGTATGCCGTGCTCGAGCATGTGAGCAAGCCGTTCGAAGATCGGATGCGAGGGGGCCAGCGGGTGCACCTCGTCGAACCACCGGCCCGTCACCTCGCGCTGGAGCGTTTCCACCTCCTTCGTGCCCGCCAGGCGATAGCGGAAACGCGGCGCGCCGCCGTTGCGGACGACGTCGAGCATCCACACATGCGGAAGAACGGGACCGAGGCGGACAGGGTCCAGGTGCTGCCGCCCCGGCAGCCGGCCGGCCGGCGCGATCGCAACCCAATAGTCGAAGAACAGCTGCAGCTTGGGGTGCCAGGCATCTCGCGGCATCGCCGGAACGCAGGCGATCCAGTTCTGCGACTCAGAGCCCTCGGATCGCGCCGAGCGCGCTGCCGGTTGCCGCGCCGAAGTGCCAACGGAGGCCATGCTGCGCAATCTAACCGCGCATAGTTAACGGTCCGTCAAACCTCTCGACCGGCGGGCGTATCAGCTGAGGCCACGCGCGGCTGAAAACAGCGCCTTTTTGAGTACCCCCTGAGCGACGGTTACGGGTTCTTTAAGGATGTTCCGATTACCTAGCGAGCCCAAGAACGAAGACGTGGGAAGCGCGCCTTCCGCATGTGCGCCAGCCGATGACAACGCCGCCCCGAGACGAGGCAGCACGCAGTCCCTCCGAGGATTCGACGGCCGCCCCGCCTCTTGATGGGAAGCCGCGGACCCGCGCCTTCGGAGCTCTCGCGATCGCCGGCATCATCGGCGCTGCCGTGGGCACCATCCTTCATCTGCGGGCGATGGCAATCGCAGGGCATGAGCTGATTGCCGGATGGCGGCAGGAGGGGATTCTCGTCGGCCTGGTCGCCGCCGCGGCGATCGCCGCGGTGAACGCCTTGCTCGTCTCGCTGCGGCGACATGCCGAGCGCGCCCGTCGCCATTCGGTGATGCTGCAGGATGCGGTCGACGTGCTGGCGGACGGGTTCGTCCTTTACGACCGCGACGACCGCATGGTCATGACCAACCGGAAATATCGCGAGCTCCACGCGAGGAATGCCGTCGCGTCGCGTCCGGGCGCACGCTTTGAGGATGTCTTCCGCGCCGGCATTGCGCGGGGTGAGCTCCGGCTTGCGCCCGACCAGATCGACGCCGTGGTCCGTGCGCGCGTGGCCCGGCATTTGAATCCCACGGCGCCATTCGAGCAGCGGAGCGGCGATCGCTGGCTGCGCATTTCCGAGCACAAGACCAGCGATGGCGGCATCGTCGGCATTCATGCAGACATCACCGAACTGAAGCAGGCCCAGGCGGACGCTGAGGCCGCCGAGGCACGCATGGCGCAGTGGGCCGAGGCGGCGAACGACTGGTTCTGGGAGGCCGACGAAGACGGCCGGATGACGTACCTCTCCGATGGCTTCGGCAAAACGATGGGCATCGCGCCGGGGGCGCGGCTCGGGCAGCGGCGCTACAGCCTCGCCGCCGATTTCGATCCGAACGACCCGAAATGGCGTGACCATCTGAACACGTTGTCCGCGCAGCGTTCGTTCCGCGATTTCGTCTATGCCGCGAACGTTCCCACAGGTCGCCGGTACATCAGCGCGAGCGGCGCGCCCGTTTTCGACGGCAACGGGCGATTCCGCGGCTACCGGGGCTCCAGCACCGATGTCACGGAGCGGATCGAATCCGAGCAGGCGCTCGCACGGCAGGCCGAGCAGCTGAGGACGCTGGTCGCCAAGCTGGACGCGGCACGAGTCGAGGCGGATGCGGCGAGTGCCCGCATGGCTGACTTCGCGGAAGCCTCCAACGATTGGCTCTGGGAGGCCGATGCCGAGGGGCGGCTGACCTATCTCTCGGACGCATTCGAGAAGTCGATGGGCATTCCGGTTGCGCGCCGCATCGGCGCGTCGCGGCTCGACCTGACGCAGTCGCTCGATCCTGGAAATCCGAAATGGGCCGAGCATCTCGATGACGTCGCCAACCGCCGCCCGTTCCGCGACTTCGTGCTTGCCGTGCCCACGGACCGGGGCGTCACCAAGCACCTCAGCGCCAGCGGCAAGCCGATCTACGACGGAAAGGGGAATTTCCTCGGCTACCGCGGCACCACGCGCGATGTCACGGCCCAGATCGATGTCGAGCGGGCATTTGCGCGGCACTCCGAAATGCTCGCCTCGTTGATCGCCAATCTGCCGATCGGGGTCAGTCTCATCGGCCCCGACAAGCGCTACCGGGCGCTGAACCGGCCTTATCTTCTGCGCTTCGGCGTGCCGGCCGATTTCGTCAAGCCCGGGGACCATATCGAAAAACTGGTCCGCTTCATGACGGAGCGTGGAGATTACGGCCCGGGCGACTTGGAGGCCTTGGTCGAGAAGCATCTGGAGTGGCTGTGGAGCGGCGAGCCGCAGCAGTTCGAACGCAAGCAGCAGGACGGGCGCACCATCGAAGTCCGCCGCGTGCCGCTGCCGGACGGGGGCTACATCACCACCCATGTCGACGTGACGGAGGCGCGGCAGCGCGAGCGCGACCTCGAGGAGGCGCATGCGCGCCTGCAGCGACAGACCGAGATCTTCTCCACCCTCATCGAGCATCTTCCGGTGGGCGTAAACCTGGTGGATCGCGACCAACGCTTCATGGCGTTCAACCGCCCCTTCCTCGATTGCTTCGATATGCCGCCGGACATGCTGAAGGTTGGCGATTCGTTTGAGCGCTTCATCCGCTACAACGCCGAGCGTGGCGAGTACGGGCCGGGGGATGTCGACACCCTCGTCCGCCAGCGGATCGAGATGGCCCTCGCTCCGCGGCCGGCCAACTTCGAGCGCCGCCGGCCCAACGGCCGGGTGATCGAGAACCGGCGCGTGGTGCTGCCGGGTGGCGGTTTCGTGACGACCTATATCGACGTTACCGATGCGCGGCGGCGCGAAAGCGACCTTGAGGACGCCCGGGCACGCCTCGAGCGCCAGACCGTCGAACTCGCGGCCACGGCGGAGAAGCTCAATGCCGCGAATGCCGCCAAATCGCTGTTCCTCGCGAATATGAGTCACGAGCTGCGCACACCTCTGAACGCGATCCTGGGATTTTCCGAAATCATGCGCGACGCGCTCGTCGGGCCGCTGCCCGCCAGGTATCAGAATTACGCGCGCGACATTCACGCCTCGGGGACCTACCTCCTCCGACTCATCAACGACGTGCTGGATACGTCGAAGATCGAAGTCGGTCAGTTGCGACTACAAGAGGAGGCGATCGACCTCGCCGCTCTGCTGAACGAATGCGAGCGCCTGGTGGCGGACAAGGCGGCCGAGGCGGGCATCCAGCTGTCACGGGCGCTGCCGCCCGACCTGCCAGCGCTGCTGGCCGATCGGCTGCGGATCAAGCAGATCGTGCTCAATCTCCTCTCCAATGCGATCAAGTTCACGCCGCCGGCGGGCGAGGTCTCGGTCGCGGTCGTCCGGCCTGCGGGCGGCGGACTCGGGCTCTGCATATCGGATACGGGCATCGGCATGCGGCCCGAGGATATTCCATTGGCGCTCGAGCCGTTCCGTCAGCTCGATAACTCTTTCACCCGCCGCTATGAGGGCACCGGGCTTGGCCTGCCTCTGGCAAAGGCGCTGGTCGAACTCCACGGCGGACGACTTATGTTGGAGAGCGCCCCGCAAAAAGGCACGCGCGTCACCGCGTGGCTCCCGCCGAGCCGCATCATCGAGCAGGCCGGCGGCGCCGTCGCGTCGGGTGCAACTGGCTGAGCAATGGGTCGGGCGCGGGCGCGCCCGCGATGCGCATTAGGACGGCTTGCCGTCCGACTTTTCGGTGGCCAGCAGCTCGAGCACCGCGGCCGCGACCCGGGACCACGTCCGATAGTTTCCGGTGTTGCCCGAATTGCGGAACCAGTCGGCGCGCAAGCTGGCACGCAGCGACGCGAGCTCGCCGTACTCTTGCACGAGATAAGCCGCCGCCCGTTCGACGTCGTGCTGTTCACTCATGACACTGCCCGCTGGCCCCATGGGCAAAACATAATGGTATTCAGCGGCCGCGACAAGTCTGTCGCATCAAAATTATGGTTAAAAATCAGTGAATAAGCAGCATCTTCGGGAAATTTTATCGACCGTTTACGGAGGTTAAGATTGAGCCGTCTCGCGTTAAACAGGTCGCAAGTTTTTTCGGGCTAACTGTGCGCCTTGGAGTTCGATGATGTTGCTTCCTACGGATTTTTGGCGGGCCGCCAAATACTTGATATCGCGCTACGGCGCGGACGCCGGCGAGCGTGCCCGCCTGCGCGCGAACGAGCTCAACGAAGCAGGTGAGCCGAATCTCCACGAGATCTGGAGCGTGCTCGCCACGACCATCGTGGAGTTGGATTCCGCCGGCAATGTCACCCCCCTGCCCCGCGCCCCGGACCTCGCCGTTCGCGAACGCGCGAGCTGAGCGCCTCCGGGCACAAGGGCGCCAGCGATCCGCCGCAGGATGCGTTGTTTGGCGCTTGCGTCAGTGTTTTTCGGCAGCGAACTGCTGTATTTGCCCGATTGCGTGAATCTGCCGGCGGGCGTCATGTGGGTCGGCTTCATGCGCGAGGGCTGTCATGACGACCGCTGCAGACCTCTTTGCCATTGCCGCACGCTTCCGCGAACTCGCCCGCCGTGAGGCCAACGGCCCGTTGCGCAAGCGGCTCGTCGATTGGGCGTGGCGCTGCGACAAAATGGCCAAGGCGCTGGATGCTGCCGATACAAGGCAACGGCGCGGCGACGCCGCCCCGTATGCCGGCGAGCCGGGCCGATAAATACAGTTTGCCTAAAATTGCGATGGTGACTCACGCTTTCTTCATAGATGCACCGCGATGATGTAGGCGACGGGGTCCCGGTTTAGAAAAAACCACCGTCACGATGGGCCAGAAGGCCTGTCGGCAACCCTAGAAAAGGAGAAGCTGAAATGGCTTCTATTAACACCAACGTCGGCGCACAAGTCGCGCTGATCAACCTGTCTACGACTCAGTACAACCTCAACACCACGCAGAACCGCATCTCCACCGGCCTCAAAGTCACGGGTCCGGTCGACGATGCGGCTGACTTCGCGATCGCTCAGGGACTTCGGTCGAACATCACAGCGTTCACCGCGGTCAATCAGAGCCTTTCGTCCGCGACGGGTATCCTGTCGGTGGCGATCGCGGGTGCGACTTCAGTGTCCAATCTGTTGTCGTCCATCAACAGCACGGCGATTCAGGCGTCCAACCCCTCGAATACCGCCAGCCAGCAGTCGATTCTGCAGAACAACTTCAACGCTCAGCTGTCACAGCTCAACACCTTCATCAGCAACGCGGTGTACAACGGCTTGAATTTGCTCTCGGCAAATTCAAGCAGTGTCACCATCACCTCGACGATCTCAGGCGGCCAGCTCGTGCTGACCAACGCCTCGAGCCTGTCGGGCGTGTCGGCCGCGTTGTCTGCCGGTGTTGGGACCACGGCCGCGGCGCTGGCGCTCTTGAGCACCATCACCGCGCAACAGCTGGTCGTTGGCACGGGCCTCGGCACCTTGGGCGCAGCGCAGAACTCGGTGAACTTCCTCTCGACGTTCACCCAGGCGCTGTCGAACTCGGTGACGCAAGGTCTGGGCTCGCTGGTCGATGCCAACCTGGCGCAGGAAAGCGCCCGGCTGCAGTCGCTGCAGGTGCAGCAGCAGCTCGGCGTTCAGGCGCTCGGCATCGCCAACGCTCGCCCGCAAATCCTGCTGTCGCTGTTCCGGTAATCCACGGACGCAAACGACACAGGCGGCGTCTACGACGCCGTCAAGGCCGACCGTTTCCAAAACGGTGGACCGCGACTTCGAGGCCCGGGTCACCCCCGGGCCTCTTTTTCTTCTCATCCTCATGCCACTTCCCGCTCGGCCCGGTCCCGGTCCTCGCGGCTGATGCGCACGCGCGGAAGGCCGGCGAGCGCGTCGAGGGCTTGGCGGATCCGCTGCAACCGCACCTGATGCCGGCGGTGGCGATTGGCGCCGCGCAGAATGGCGTCCACCAGCCAGCCGCGGCGCAAGAAGACGGCGAGGTCCGTGATGAGCCCGACAGCGCCCAGATCGGCGAGTGCTTCGACCGCGGCCTCGTAGTCGCTGCGACACTGCAATTCCGCTCCGGCGCTTAGCCCGCCGCTGCCCTCGCGGATGCCGTACGGCTGTTGATAGTCCTGCGCACGCCCGAAGGGCTTACCGAACAGAGTCCAATAAAGCCAGGCGAAGCGCATCCCGGCATCGTGCTGCAGCGGCGTGATGAAGCCGCGTCCCAGGAGCAAGGACAGCGGATATTCGGGCGAGAGCGCCTGATGACCGGTCGTGTTCGCGCGCAGCTCCTGCATTTCCGGCGTCCCTTTGTCGATGGACACGGCCGTGCTCCGGTGCAGCTTGCCGCATTTGTGGCGTGGTCCTGTTTTCCGCTTTCGGCCGCGACGTGCCATGTCTTCTCCTCCTTGGCGATCGATCTGCTGTGGATGGGATTGGGGTGCTGGCTGCTGCTTCGGATCGAACACGTGACCGCAGCGCGGGCAGGCGCAGCGGCGGCGCCCCTTGAACTCGCCCCAGACCCGGTCAAGCCAGGCGCGTGAAAGGCCGTACTTCGCTTCGAGGTCCTTCCACTTCACGCCGGCAGCCCGGGCGGCAGCGATAGCGGAGCCCAGCGATGCTGCGTTGAGGGGTGGGGTGCGGGGTTTATGCATGAGTGCATATTAATATATGCAAAAACGCTTGAAAGATGCAAGCGCCTCGGCGACAATCGGCGCGGATTTTTTCGGGCACCGCCGAACGCCCGCGCGGGAGGACCCCATGGCCGACAAGCTTCAGGAGGCGGCGCGGCGCTTCATCGCCGCCGTGAGTGCCGCCACCGGCTGGAACTACACGACGATTGCGCGGCGCGCCGGCCTCGCCTCGACGACCGTGACGCGGTTCATGAACGAGCCGGATGTCCGGCATATGCTGAGCGCCCGGTCCCTGGCCAAGATCGCGGCGATCAGCAGCGTTCCGGTCCCTCCCGAGCTCGGCGGCACGGTTCCGCTTGTCGGCGAAGGCGAGCGCGAGTTCTCGCCCTCGCCGGCGCCCATCCCTCCGCCCGGACCGCGCGACCTGGCCGTTCGCGGCCACGCAAAAGGGGGCACCAACGGCGCCTACTTCTTCGAACAAGGCGTGGTGCAGGCCTATGTCGAGCGGCCGTGGTTCCTGATGGGCGTGCCGACGGCCTATGCCGTCTATATCCAGAACGACAGCATGGAGCCGGTCTTCCGGCATGGCCATCTGGCTTACGTGAATCCGTCCGTGCCACCATCGCCCGGCGATGATGTCGTCATTCATCTCAAAGACGGTCAAGGCTTCGTCAAGCGCTTGGTGCGACGGACCGCGCGTGCGCTCATTGCCGAACAGTTCAACCCGGTGCGCCAACTGGAATGGCCGACTGACAGCGTCGACACCGTGCATCTGATCGTCGCCTCGTTGCGCGTGCGCACCTGACCCCGTGTGAGGCCTGACCTGCGCGTCCCGGGAAATTTATTTTGTCTACTATGCATTTTTGCAATTTACCTGGCACGCGCGTCCGCCCACAGTTCCCAGCATGGAGAGCGGCACACCGAGCATTGGGGCTGACGATCTGCGCCGTGAGGCCCGCGACTGCCGCCGAGTCTGGCGGTGGCATTGGCAGCGTTTGTGGCTGCTGCGCTGGGAAAACGCGCTGCGTCGCCCCGGCTGGCGTGTCGATGAAGAAGCTCTCGCGTGGTGCCGCATGCGCGCCGAGGTGCGGCGGTATGCGGCGTTGCGGCTCCGGTTGGCCACGCGGTCGGCTGATCGTGACACCGACGCCGGTCGGTGTGCCGGGATTCAGGAATCGTTAACGACAATTCGTCAATAATTGTCCCTATGTCGGGTGCCGCTCAGATCACGCCGCAACCGCAGAACACGTCACCCGACGCCGCACGGACCGAACTCACGCGTGCCATTGAACGGGCCGCCGAGAGTTCTCACACGCCGTTTGCCACGTTGGTGGCCATCGCCGGGGCCGAAAGCAGCTTCCAGGCGAATGCGAAAAGCCCGCTATCGTCGGCTGCCGGCCCCTTCCAGATCACCGAGTCCACGTGGCTGCACCTCGTCAAAACCTACGGTGCGGCTGCCGGCCGGCCCGACCTGGCGAAGCTCGTCCATCAGGACGCGAACGGCCATCTCTCCGTCCAACCGGAAAACGCCTCATTCGTCCTCGGTGCTCGGCACGATATCGACCTGTCATCCCGCCTGGCGGCGCGATTTTGTGACGAATGCCGCAACGGCCTGGCCAAGAAGCTCGGGCGTCCGCCAACTGAAGAGGATGTCCATCTCGCCTATTTCCTCGGCGTGAACGGTGCCTCGCGGCTGATGACTGCGGCCACGGTTAGGCCGGGCGCGACCGTGCGCGCCCTTCTCCCCGCTGCCTTCGCCAATCACCGCGGCATGTTCAGTCATCATGGCCGCTCATTGGACGCGCAGCAGGCGCTCGCGACGCTCGAGACGCGGTTCTCGACCCAGATCGCGCATAGCGCTGGCTACAGGTCCTACAGCGGCGCAAATGCTCTTGCGGAGAGCACGCTGCCGCCAAGCGACAATATCGCGCTTGCCGGCGCCGACGCGGCTGCGACCGTATTTTCCGCGGCGGCTCAGGCCGCGAGCGAGCCGGCATCACTGGCGCTGGCCGACGGCAGTACCACGCCGACAGATACGCCGGCGACGACCGACGCGGCGCCCGCCGTACAGACCGCATCGGTGGAACCGGAAAAGCCGCTCGCCTGCAGACCCACGGCAAACGGCGGCGTTAGCTGCGATCTGTGAGCGCCGCGCGCCGGAGACCGGCGCAATTCGTTCAGAAGGGAAAATTGGTGGGTGCGACAGGGATTGAACCTGTGACCCCTACCATGTCAAGGTAGTGCTCTCCCGCTGAGCTACGCACCCACCTGTTCAGGGTCGCGCGGACTATACAAGATCGTTTGTCGTTGACAAGCCGCGGATGCAGCGCGTGACCGCAATTGCCTGTTCAGGCCGCCGTCAGCAGCTGCTTCACCTGCGACACGAGATCACGCAGATGGAACGGTTTCGAAAGCACGGTCGCTCCTGGAACCACGGGCTTGCCGTCCTCCAGCGCCACGGCGGCGAACCCTGTAATGAACATCACCCGCAGCCGCGGATCGGTCTCGCGGGCACGGCGGGCGAGCTCGATCCCGTCGAGTCCCGGCATCACGATATCGGCGATCAAAAGATCATAGCGCCGATCGAGTGCTGCAAGCGCCTGCTGCCCGTCGCGATGTGAGATCACCCGATGCCCGTCGCGGCTGAGCGCCGTCGAGAGGAATTGGCGCATGGCATCGTCGTCTTCGGCCAAGAGGATGTCGGCCATAGTTCCCCGCGTCGTCGCGCTTTGGGCGGTCGTCTGGCCTGCGTCTAAAGGCCGCGGCTCGCGCGCTGCGCGTTCGATAAGCCTGTTGCGAGACATGTCTAATCCAAAGGGGAGAGTCCGGTCGACTCTAATCGCAACACCTTGTAAAACCGTTAACCGTTGTCTAAAGGACCAGCCCGTTGGGCATACCACCCATGCGCCGGGCGGACATCGTCTGTGCAGTCGGCGCGCAGGCTTGCGGCGCCCCGGATCGATCGGGGGGTGATGACAAATCCGCCGCTTTATTTTAAACGACACGGGATCCGAGCCGCTTTCGTCATGTCTCAGAGCCACAGCGCGTTCACCGTTTACCCGCCGATCGAGGTCGTCCAGCCGGAGCCCCCGGGGACACCGCTGGTATTTTCTTCGCCCCATAGCGGCAACGTCTACCCGGCAGCGTTCGTCTCGGCATCTCGGCTCGATCCGCTGATGCTTCGCCGATCAGAGGACGCGTTCGTCGACGAACTGTTCGCCGCAGCTCCTGGGCTGGGTGCGCCACTTTTGAAGGCGCGCTTTCCACGGGCGCTCGTGGATCCCAACCGCGAGCCCTACGAGCTCGATCCGGGGATGTTTGCGGAAGACCTTCCGGAATACGTCAATCGCAGCTCACCGCGGGTCGGAGCCGGTCTCGGCACGATCGCCCGCATCGTTGCCAGCGGTGCCGAGATCTACAACGGCAAACTTGCGTTTGCGGAGGCTGAGGCGCGGATCGAACAGCTCTATCGACCCTATCATGCGGCGCTCGACGCGCTCATCGAAGACGCGCAACGCCGCTGTGGCCAGGCCTGGCTGATCGACTGTCATTCGATGCCGGCAATCGGCGGGCCGATGGACCGTGACCCGGGCAAGCGCCGCGTCGATTTCGTCCTCGGTGATGCGCACGGCACGAGCTGCGCGCCGTGGCTTATCGATTGGACCGATTCTTTTCTGCGCGGCCTCGGCTACAGCGTCACGCGCAACGACCCGTTCGCCGGCGGTTTCATCACGCGTCACTATGGCCGTCCGGCCAAGGGCCGCCATGCGCTGCAGATCGAAATCAATCGACGCCTGTACATGGATGAAGAGCGGATCGAGCACGGGCCCGCTTTCACCGAACTGTCGAGGCATTTGACCGAGTTCGTGCAGGCCGCAATCGACATTTGTGCGAGGAAGCTCGTTTCGTGAGCGGACCCGCACCGGCGCGTGTCTTTGATCCCGTCACGGTACGCGAATCGCAGGACTCGGACGTCGCGGCGATCCAGCGGATCTACAGTCATCATGTCTTGACCGGGCTCGGGTCCTTCGAGGAGACGCCGCCCTCGCCCGACGAAATTGCCCGCCGGCGACGCGAAATCCTGAGCCATGGACTTCCATATCTCGTCGCCGAGAGCGGCGGCCACATCCTGGGTTACGCCTATGCCGGACTGTTTCGCCCGCGCTCGGCGTATCGCTATTCGGTCGAGGATTCGATTTATGTGGCACCCGACGCGCAGCGGCGGGGAATTGGCCGACGGATGCTCGACGAGCTGATCGAGCGTTGCACCAAGCTTGGTTATCGTCAGATGGTGGCGGTCATCGGTGATTCGGCGAATCACGGATCGATCGGCGTTCATAAGGCTGCAGGATTCGCCGACGTCGCCCGGCTGCCGGCGGTTGGTTTCAAGTTTCGCCGCTGGGTCGATATCGTGATGATGCAGCGGGCCTTGGGGCCCGGGCAGTCGACCTTGCCGGAGCGCTGACGCGGCTTGGCGCGGGGCGAAAAAAAAGGGCCGTGACAGGCACGGCCCAAGTTTAGGGAGGAAACGCCCAGGAAACGGCAAGGCCGTTTCCATCGGCGGCATCGCAGATGCCGCAATGCAATAATATTTGCTGCGGCGCAAAAATCAAGGCCAAAATCGCGCCCCGCGGGCCGTCCGGATGACCCGGATACTAGGCTACTCAGATATACGTTTCAGATAGTTAGGGCAGGTTTCCGGCCGCAATACGCGGCAAAGGGTGGATAACTTTGTTGATCTATGTTTTGTTGCAGGCGCGTCGCCGAGCGGTGACGGGACAAGGGATGGGGGATGGCGGGGGAAGCGTGGGTTCGCACGTCGCGTGACGGCGCCGGGCTGGTGCTCGCAGCGGGCGGCCGCTGGCAGCTTTCGACCAGCCCTGCCCTTGACGCCGAACTCGGCCGGCTCGACGTCGCCAACGTCCGTCAGGCACGGCTCGATTTGTCGGCCATCGAGACTCTCGACACGGCCGGCGCGTGGCTTCTCTACCGAACCCAGCGTCGACTCGAGCAAAATGGCGCGACCGTCGAGATAACGGGCGCGGCACCGCACAATGCGGCGCTGTTGCAGCGAATGGCGCCGCGCGAGCGCCGCTCGCTGCTGCGCCCGCAGGTTTCGCCGTTGCGCTTGATCGTCGAGCGCGTCGGAGCCGCCGCCGTAACCCAGGCTTACGAAGGCCGCGACCTTCTGAACTTTTTCGGGTTGGTTTGCGTGACCGCCGCGCGCGTTCTGGTGCAGCCCGGCCGCGTGCGCTTTACCTCGGTCGCCGCGCATATCGAACAAGTCGGTTTCAATGCAATGCCGATCGTGGGGCTGCTGTCGTTCCTGATCGGCATCGTCCTTGCCTACCAGGGCGCGGATCAACTGCGGGCGTTCGGCGCCGAAATCTACACCATCAACCTGCTCGGCATTTCGGTACTGCGCGAGATCGGCGTATTGCTGACGGCCATTTTGATCGCCGGACGGTCCGGCAGCGCATTCACCGCCGAAATCGGCACGATGAAGGTCAACGAGGAAATCGACGCGATGCAGACGCTCGGCCTCGACGTGACGGAAGTGCTGGTCCTGCCGCGCCTCCTGGCGGTCATCATCGCGCTGCCGCTTCTGGTGTTCTTCGCCGACATGGCCGCCCTCGCTGGGGGGGCCTTGATGTCGACGATGGCGCTCGGGTTTGCGCTCCCGCAGTTCGTCAACCAGCTCCACATCGCCATTCATTTTTCCAGCTACTGGACCGGCCTCGTGAAAGCCCCCGTGTTCGCCATGTTGATCGGACTAGTCGGCTGTTATGAAGGGCTGAAGGTCGAGGGCGGCGCCGAAAGCGTCGGGCGCATGACAACAAAGGCCGTCGTCGTGTCGATTTTTCTGGTGATCGTGGCGGATGCGATCTTCTCGATCCTGTTCTCCTGGCTGCACGTGTAGGTGAAGACGCGATGACCGCCGCCGACGATACCCCCATCATCCGCGTCCGCGGCCTGATCACTCGCTTCGGCGCCAACACGATCCATGACAGGCTCGATCTCGACATCCGCCGCGGCGAAATCCTGGGAATCGTCGGCGGCTCGGGGACTGGAAAATCGGTGCTGTTGCGCACCATCCTCGGGCTCAAGCACCCCGAGGGCGGAACGATCGAGGTCCTCGGCGACCGCCTCGACCGATTGTCTCCCGCGGCGCGGCGCGCCATTCAACGGCGCTGGGGCGTCTTGTTCCAAAATGGCGCGCTATTCAGCTCGCTGACCGTCGCGCAAAACATCCGCGTGCCGTTTCGTGAGCATACCCACGTGCCGACGAAACTCGCGGGCGACCTGATCCGGCTCAAGATCCAGCTGGTGGGGCTCGACCCCGAGACCGGAGTGAAGCTCCCCTCGGAGCTCTCTGGCGGCATGAAGAAGCGCGCGGCACTTGCCCGGGCGATAGCCCTCGACCCCGAAATCCTGTTCCTCGACGAGCCGACCGCTGGCCTCGACCCTATCGCGGCCGGAGATTTCGACCAGCTCATCCTCGACCTTCAGCGCAGCCTCAAACTGACCGTCGTAATGGTCACGCATGACCTCGATTCGCTGGCCACGATCACCGACCGCATTGCCGTTCTTCTCGACAAACGTATTATGGTAGGAACGATGAGCGAATTGATGGCATTGCCACATCCTTGGATCCGGGCATATTTCCACGGCCCGCGCGGGCGCGCCGTTGTCGCCCACCATCGATAATCCATGGAAACGCGCGCCAGCTACCTGATCGTCGGCGCCTTCGTGCTGGCCCTGATCGCCGGCGCATTTGGCTTCGGCTTGTGGATCACGCGCGCCAACCTGCGCGACACGAACGTGATCTATTACGTGAACTTCACCGGTTCGGTCAGCGGGCTGCAGGTGGGCTCGCAGGTTCAGTTGCGCGGCGTGCCGGTCGGCAGCGTGAGCGACATCGCGATCGACGAGCGCAACATCGAGTTGATCCAGGTGACCGTCGCGATCAGGCCCGGCACGCCGATCAAGACCGACACGGTGGCTCAGCTTCAGCTGCAGGGTATCACCGGACTGAGCATCATCCAGCTGTCCGGCGGCACGCAGGATGCCCCGCCGCTGGAGCCGGCGCTCGGCAAACGACGGGCGGTGATACCGTCGGTCCCCTCACCGCTCGAGCGGGTATTCGAAAACGTCCCGGAGGTCACGGCACAGGTCGTCGAGCTCGCCGAGCGATTGAATTCGCTGCTGAATGATCAGAATCGCCAGGCAATCGCTGACGTTCTCAACCACCTCGACACGTTCACCGGCTCTCTCGCCGAGTCCCGCCAGGACGTAACAAAGCTCCTGCATACGCTGCCCGAGGTCGCCACCTCGCTCGGCGAGCTGGCGACCCAGCTCAGCAGTGATTCGCACCGCCTGGCGGGACGCTCCGAAGAGGCCGCCACCGCGCTCTCGCAGACTGCGAAGGACATCAGCAAGATGGCGACGGAGCTCGGGAACTTGGCTGCCGACAATCGCACTGCCGTGCATGATTTCGGTCAGTCCGGCCTGTACGAGCTGTCCCAGTTCCTCAGCGATGCGCGCGTGTTGGTGAACACGCTCAATCGCCTGGCCGAAGAGATGGAGCGCGACCCGGCGCGGTTTCTGTTCGGCGATCAGCAGAAAGGGGTCGAGCCGCGATGAAACGCCGGACTTTTATCGGCTCCGCGATGACGGTGGCGGCGGCCGCCCTGCTGACCCGATGCACTCTGCCGGGCAGCGGCGAGCCGCCACAGCTCTACAAGGCGACACCGAAGACCACGTTCGATCCGGCCCTGCCCTCCGTCGAGTGGCAACTGGTGGTCGACCGGCCGGTCGCTTCGGCAGGGCTCAATTCCCAGAAGATCGCGTTGCAGCGAAGTGCCGTGACGCTCGACTATTTCGCGCACGCGAACTGGACCGACACCGCCCCGGACCTGATCCAGAGCCTGCTGATCGCGTCGTTCGAGGCCACCGGCAAGATCAGGGCCGTGTCTCGCGAATCCACCCAGCTGCGCCCGGACTACGCGCTGCAATCCGAGCTCAGGGATTTCCAGGCGGAATACGATGCGGCGGGCCGGCCGCCTCTTGTCCGTGTCCGGTTGAACGCCAAACTCATCCGCATGCCCGAGCGCGCAATCGTCGCCGACACGACCGTCGAACGGACGGCGCGAGCGGAGGGAAGCGATATGAGCAATATCGTCCTGGCATTCGACGAAGCCCTGGGCGAGGTCATGAAGCGGGTTGTCGAGTGGGCACTGAAGGCACCCGGGACGACGGCCCGTCCCGGCCGGCCGGGTCTCTAGTTGCGATCTGAAGAACGCGGGGCTAGACGGCCTTTGGTTGCGGACGCGGCTCGGCGGCGGACCTGGTCGCGGCCCGGAAGCGCGACCGCAGCGCCGCCCAGGCTTGTTCGGATTCCGAGCGGAGGCGCCCTGTCAGTTCGACGGCCTCGGAGAGCTCGCCCGCCTTGCATGCCGCCTCAATCCGGCGCGCCAGCCGTTGCACGCGCAGAATGCCGAAGTTTCCCGAGGTGCTGATCAGGTCGTGCGCCGCCTGCGCCAGCGACGCGGTGTCGCGATTGGCCGCGGCAACCTCCGCATCGGTCAGAAGCGCTGCAGCCCCGTCGAGATAGGCGTCGATCAGCCCGTGGAACTCGGCATCGGGCACTTCGCCGGCGAGACGCCCAAGCGCGGAATCGTCGAAGACCGGCAGGTCCGCATCGGCCACGGCGCCGGCCGGCGGACGGGTCAACGTCACGCCCGCCTTGGCCCCGGGGCGGATCCAATGCTCGACGACCCCGAGAAGCTGCTCGCGATCGAACGGCTTCGAGACATAGTCGTTCATCCCGGCGGCGAGATACTGCTCGCGCGCCCCCGCCATCGCATGGGCGGTGATCGCAACGATCGGCACACGGCCGCGTCCATCGGCGAAGGCGCGTATCTTGCGTGTCGCCTCGATCCCGTCCATCGACGGCATCTGGATGTCCATGAGGATCAGATCGTAGTCGTTGCGCCGGGCCGCTGCGACTGCCTCGACGCCGTTTGCCGCCGTGTCGACGGTATAGCCGGCGCGCTTGAGCTGAATGAGAGCCACCTGCCGGTTCACTTTGTTGTCTTCGGCCAGCAGGACGCGTCCAGCTGCGACGGACCCGGTCGATGGCGCAAGCGCGGCAGCTGGCGTCGGCAACTCGGCCCCGAAGAGCCGCGCAAGGCTTTCCAGCAGCACCTGGTGGCGCACCGGCTTTGGTAACGTCGCGTCATAACGCGGCCGTCCCGCCTGGGGGACGTCGACCGAAGCGACCAGGACCAGTTTCGCCTCCTTATAGCGCGGATCGCCTCGCAACCGTTCGGCCAGCATGTCCCCCGACATCCCGGGCATCATCTGATCAAGGAGTACGAGTTCGTAGGGTTCGCCGCGCTGCCAGGCACGATCCATTTCCGCCAAAGCAGCGAAGCCATCCTCCACCGCCGTCACACGCATGCCGCTGCCCGTCAGGCGAAGATCCATGATGTGGCGGTTCATCTCCGTGTCGTCGACCACGAGGACCTTGCGACCGCGGAGCTGCTCCGGCGCCACCTGCCGCTTGACGACGGACGTCCGCACAGGAGCCAAGCGTGCGGTGAACCAAAACGTACTCCCTTTCCCCGGCTCGCTGTCGACTCCGATTGTGCCGCCCATGAGCTCGACCAGCTGCTTGGAGATGGACAAGCCGAGACCCGTTCCGCCGAACCGCCGCGTGATCGACTGGTCCGCCTGAGTGAATTTCTGAAACACGCCGTCGCGCGCCTCCTGGGAGATACCGATGCCGGTATCGATCACCTCGAAGCGGATCAGGCCGCCAAGCGCGTCGCGAGAGTCCGGCCTAACCTCGACCGCCACGCACCCGTAATCCGTGAACTTGATCGCATTGCCGATCAGATTGAGCAGCACCTGCCGCAGACGCGTCGGATCGCCCGAATAATCCTGGCGAACGGCCGGGTCGATATAGGCGGCGATGTCGATCTTCTTCTCGCGGGCGCGAGACGACATGAGATCGACGACACCCTCGACGAGATTGTGGAGGTCGAACTCGATACTCTCCAGGTCGACCCGGCCCGCCTCGAGCTTGGAGATATCCAGAATGTCGTTGAGGATCGCGAGCAGCGCCTCGGCCGAATCGCGGACCGTCTCGGCGAACTGCTTTTGCTCGGGGGTGAGCGCCGACTCGAGAAGCAAGGCGTTCATGCCGATGATTCCATTCATCGGGGTCCGGATCTCATGGCTCATATTGGCCAGAAAGTCCGATTTGGCGCGGCTCGCCGCATCGGCCGCGGCGCGCGCCCGCTCGGCTTCGATTCGCGCGACGTTCAGCTTCTCGGCCGTCAAGGCGAGCTCGGCGGCCTGGTGCTCAAGGCGCGCGCGTGCCTGCTCGAGGTCGATCTCGCGCCGGCGCGCGACCGAGACGTCGATGTAAGTGGTGACGAACCCCCCGCCCTTGAGCGGAGTACGACGAATTTCGATGACCTGCCCGTTGGGCCGGCGCCGCTCGAACTCGTGCGGGGTCGGATCTATCGCGCGTTCGACCCGCTTTCGGACCTGGTCTTCGATGTCGCCCGTCCCATACTCGCCGCGTTCGGCGCTGTAGCGGATCAGCTTTTCGAATGGGTCACCCACCTCGAGCATCCCGGGCCTGAGGTCGAACACCTCGAGATAGACGTGGTTGAAAGCCATGTGCCGCAGGTCGGGGCCGACAAGGCTGACGCCGATCGGAAGGTTGTCGATCAGCGTCGAAAAAATCTCGGTCTGCCTAGCCAACGCCGCGGCCTGCTGCTCGAGTCTGACGCGTGCGTCCTCCAGGTCGCGCTCGTGCCGGCGCCGCTCGGTGATATCGGCAAAGGTCGCGACGAAACCGCCGCCAGGCAGCGGCACGCGCACGACGTCGTGAACGCGACCATCGGGAAATACCGTCTCGGTCCTCTCGGCCTTGTCGGCCGTCAGCAGCGCCCGGCGCTCGCGCATCACGCCTTCCACCGACGCGGCCGGCCCAAAGGCACCTTGCTCGACGTTGTACCGGACGATGTCCTCCAGCGGGACGCCCGGCCGGAACAGCTCGCGGGGCGCGCCAAGCAGTTCGGGATACAGGCTGTTGTAGGCCATGATCCGCAAATCGGAATCAATCAGGCTCACCGCGATCGGCAGATGTTCGATCAACGTCGAGAAGATCTCCATCTGGCGTTCGAGTGCGCGCTCCGCCTCGATCTGGCTGGTCACGTCGCGGGTCGTGCCGCGGTAGCCGGCAAACCGGCCCCCCGCGTCGAAAACCGGCTTCCCGCTGACATTGATGTATCTGGGCCTGCCCCTCAGGCGGACGGCCATGATGAAGTCGCGGAACGGCTGGCGCTCGGCGACTGCCTTCAAATGTGCGTCCCAATTCGGATTGCCGGGATCATGGTCGCGCGTGATGTCGAGCCGCGGGGCTCCGATCCGGCTCGCCGTCGGCACGCCGGTGCCCTTTTCGAAGCCGTCCGAAAGATAAGAGATCCGGTCGTTCGCATCCGATTCCCAGAACCAGTCGTTGGACGCCTCCGCCCAATCCGCCATGCGCGCGCGCGCCGCCTCCGCTGCCGCCTGGGCATCCTTCAATTCGGTCAGGTCGGAATGAATGCCAACGGTGCCGCCGTCGCGGGTCCGGCGTTCCGAGACGCGGATCCACCGGTTGGCGCTTCTCTGCAGCACGGGTGCGCCGGGATTGCGGTGCGCCTGCAGCCGCCGCTCGACAAACGCTTCCACCTGGTCCGGCGGCACCTTGAGCTCGCCGACCCGGATCGCCGCCCGCAAAACCTCCTCAAAGGTGATCCCTGCCTTCGATGACAGCGGATTGTAAGTACGCAACTCGGTGAAGCGGCGGTTACACATAACGAACCGGTCCGCCGAGTCATAGAGCACGAACCCGTCGGCCAGTGCATCGACCGCGTCCTGGAGAAGAGCCGCCTGGCTGCGCGCCTTCTCTTCGCTCGCCCGCAATGCGAGGTCGGCGGTCGCCACCTGCATGAACAGCCTGCGCACGAATATGAGCAGGATGAGAATCGCCACGAGTCCGGCGCCGGCCACACCGCCGACAAGGATCGTTTCCCGCCGCCAGTCGGCCAGGACCACCGAGCGGCTGATCGACGGGTTTACGATCAGCGGATACCCCGTCACCGCGCGCGGCGCGTAAAAGCGCGGCTCTGTGTCGAAATTTCCGGTCAGCTCGAACGGCTCCCCGGCCGTCCACATCTGACCGCGAAAAATGGGGCCGTCACCGAAATACGTCCCGATCGCAGTAGCACTCTCCGGGTAGCGGGCCAGCACGGTCCCGTCCGAGCGAAGGAGCGTGATCGCCATGCCGGCGGTCGCGGTGGCACCCTTGTAGACCGCCTCGAAATAGCTCGGATCGAGGCCGACATTGAGAATCCCGGCAAGCGAGCCGTCCGGCCAGGTGATGCGCCGGCTCACCAGAATCAGCCATTCGCCGCCGGCGCGCGCTTGCACAGGCTTGTCGATCCGATCTTCGCTCGTCGGATTGTCGCGAAGCGCGGTGAACCACTCGCGATCGCTGAGATCGATATCGGGAACGGGGAACTCGCGCGACGAGACGATCGTGTGTCCGTCGGGACCCACGAACGTGACCTGCTTGATCTGCGGCGCGCCCGCGATCTTCTCGCGGAACATCAGGTGGACCGCGCGGCTGTCCATGCGGCCGCTGAAGTCCAGGACCTTCAGTCGCTGGTCGATCGCATCGAGAATAAGGTCCGCACTTTGAAACGTCCTCGCCGTCTGCTCCACCAGCACGGCACCGAGATTGGTGAGGTCGTGCTTGGTGTCGGCGATCGTCGTTCGCTGCAGATGCCAGATGAATGCGCCGGCGAGAGCCGCGATCGCGACCATGACGAGACCGCAGAACAGCAGCAGCAGACGACGCGGGTCGAGGCGCCCACCGGGAATGCGCGCAACCTGCGTCGTCGCGCCCGCCAGCGCGGTCGCGGAATCCGGTGCCAGTTCATGCATGGCGTCTAACGGCCCCGTGGCCGATCCTGGCGCTCCCCCGTCTGTTCCCTGACCCCTACCGGAGATTCGTTAATTAAGCGATAAGGCCATAGCTGTAAGCTACTGGCAAACCATACCAAAATGCTGCTTTGTTTAGTAGAGGTGCTGGCCTCCGGTAACGAATATTTCGGATCCGGTCACATAACCGAAATCCGGCTCGCACAGGCGGAAGATGACCGCGGCGACCTCCTCGGATGTGCCCATCCTCTGCATGGGAATGCGCGTGATCAGCGGCTCGTATTCGGCGCCGATCATCTCGGTTTCGATCTCGCCCGGCGCCACCGCATTGACCCGGACGCCGAGCGCCGCCAATTCGACCGCCATCTCCCGCGTCAGCGCTGACAGCGCCGCCTTCGAGGTGGAATAGGCCGATCCGGCAAACGGATGGCTCGAATGGCCGGCGATCGATGTCACGTTGACGACGGCACCTTTGCCTCGACCAAGCGAGCCCGCGAACCCACGGACCAACTCCAGGGCGGCGAACACGTTCAATTCGAACACGGATCTCCACTCGGTGATCTCTCCGTTCAGCACCCCCAGGCGCTCGCGGTAGGGCGTCTTGGGCGATACCCCGGCATTGTTCACGAGCGCATGCAGCGGCGCCCCGCCGAGCTTGGCCTCCACCTGTTCAATGAACCGGACGCGCTCGCCCGGTTGCGCCAGATCCACCGTGAAGTGGTCGCTCCAATTCGGATCGCGGCGACACTCGGCGGGCACCCCCTCGCGCGAGCAGGTGAAGATGCGCCACCCGGCGTCGCTGAACCGCTTGACGGTCGCATGCCCGATACCCCGGCTGGCCCCGGTCAGTACAAGTGTTTTGCGGTCGGGCATGGCGGGACCGTCCCAGCCGTCAGTGCGCCATCAGGACCGGCAACGTCGTCCGCGTCAGAACGTGCTTGGTCACGCTTCCGTAGATGAGTTGCCGAAGCCGGCTCTGCGTATAGGCACCCATCACCAGCAGCCCCGCACCTTCCCGCTTCGTCCAGGCCAAGAGCTCGCTTCCCGCCGTCGGCGTGATCTGAAGCGGATCGCGCATCTGGGCGCGCACGCCGTGCCATGCCAGATATTCCAGGAGCGAGTCCGTTTCCGTGGGCTTTCCCCCGGGGCTCGATGCCACGACGATGACCTGTTCGGCCGCCCCGAGCAGCGGCAGCGCAGATGAGACGGCGTGCGCCGCCTCGGCACTGCCGGTCCAGAAGATCAGGGCCGGCGTACCCACGATGGAAGACTGTAGCGGACCCGGCGGCGCCACGATCACAGGCTTGCCCGTATCGAACAAGGCGGTCTCGAACACGACGATCGACGCGCCGGAATCGTCTGCCGGCGGGCGTCCCACGATGATGAGATCGGAGACGCGCCCGTAGCGCGCGATGCATTCCTCTTCCGTGCCGGTCTCTTCGCGCCAGGCGACGGTCGCACTGGCTTCGCTGCCGGGTCGCGGCGCGACGATAAGTCCGCTGGTGGCGCGCCACGCATCGAACGTCATCTTGGCTTTTCCGCTGCGAGTACCGGAGTCGCGCTCGGCTGCGGCCATGATCTGTTCGATGAGAACACCCGACGCGCCCTCTCCCAGGAACGGTATGGCATCCCGCGGATCGCCTTTCACATGCAGCGCATCGACATGCGCATTGAATCGGTGCGCCAGCGCCGCGGCAATGCCAAGCGCCGCATTATCGGTGTCCTGGCCCGTCACCGCAGCCAGAATGACCTTCAGTGCCATATCGGCCTCCTCTGCCCTGTTCTCAACCTCCTCGTTCGTCGCGAGGATGATTGGCCGCTGTTACGGCGGTAGGCAACTGTAGCTCCGAGGCGCAAAACGGTCCAGGTGACGTAAGATGGTCGCCTAGCTGTGGAGCCTCAACAGGTTGTTCCCGGCGAGACCGAGTCTGCTGATAGGCGGCTGGTCATCGATACTGCCATGAGGACGATGCCAGTTGTAGCGATGCATCCAGGCCGGCAGT
>Ga0335071_10001303_pt1 | contig 26861 bp, 22 predicted proteins | sample Lox_Sample_15_FD_206724 | JGI IMG/M metagenome (GOLD analysis project Ga0335071, IMG submission 206724) | Soil microbial communities from Loxahatchee National Wildlife Refuge, Florida, United States - Lox_Sample_1.5 | ecosystem: Environmental > Terrestrial > Soil > Wetlands | place: USA...
GGGGATAACAGGCTGATCTTCCCCAAGAGTCCATATCGACGGGATGGTTTGGCACCTCGATGTCGGCTCGTCGCATCCTGGGGCTGGAGCAGGTCCCAAGGGTTGGGCTGTTCGCCCATTAAAGCGGCACGCGAGCTGGGTTTAGAACGTCGTGAGACAGTTCGGTCTCTATCCGCCGCGCGCGTCAGAAACTTGAGGAAACCTGTCCCTAGTACGAGAGGACCGGGACGGACGAACCTCTGGTATACCAGTTGTCCCACCAGGGGCACCGCTGGATAGCCACGTTCGGACAGGATAACCGCTGAAAGCATCTAAGCGGGAAACCTTCTCCAAGATCAGGTTTCTCACCCTTTTAGAGGGATAAGGCCCCCCGCAGACCACGGGATCGATAGGCCAGACCTGGAAGCTCAGTAATGGGTGCAGGGAACTGGCACTAACCGGCCGAAAACTTACCAACACACATCGCAACCACTTTTCAGTTCCAGCGACTTGTTGTCGCGGGAGGCTATGAACACCACACCCCCCACCGATACCAAACCAACAAAATAGTGATTCCGCAATAGAGTTACGGCGGCCACAGCGACAGGGAAACGCCCGGTCCCATTCCGAACCCGGAAGCTAAGCCTGTCAGCGCCAATGATACTGCCCATTCGGGTGGGAAAGTAGGACACCGCCGAACATACACAAAAACACCCCCGGCGACGGGGGTGTTTTTGCATTTCCCGAGTGTTCTAGTCGAATAAAATCAACGCATTAACCGACGCGTGTTTCCTCTCCAATGCCAGCAGGATTCGCTTTCGGTCCAGGCCGCCACCGTAGCCGGTGAGGCTTCCGTTCGCTCCAATGACACGGTGACAAGGAACGACAATCGCGACGGGATTATGGCTGTTAGCCAATCCCACCGCCCGTGCCGATCCGGGAGCTCCGATCTGTTGGGCGATTTCGCCGTAGGACCTGGTTTCTCCATGTGGAATGGTCAGCAATGCCTCCCAGACCCGCCGTTGGAATCCGGAACCGCGCAGATCGAACTTGAAATCGAACTCGGTCAGTTCGCCGGCGAAATAGGCCGCAAGTTGTTCCACGGCCGCAGTGAAGGCCGCTGGATTGGGTGACCAGCCGATACGGCTTGGTTCGTAGGTCTGGTCGACCATACGGAGCATCGTCACAACGGAATCTTCGCCGGCCAGGGTCAGCGGTCCGATCGGACTGTCGATGGTGCGGTACTCGATCATGCAACCTCCTGTGGTGGCCATTGGTTTACCGGATGCTCGAGGGTCGTCCATAGGAACTGCGTGGCGTAGGACCGCCAGGGACGCCATCGCGCGCTGTGTGAGACGAGTTTTCGTTCGTCAGCGGGCAAGCCGAGCTGTTCGGCCGCCAGCCGGAGGCCCAGGTCGCTCGCGGGAAAGGCGTCCGGGTCGCCCAGGCCGCGCATCGCGATCACTTCTGCGGTCCAGGCCCCGACGCCCGGCAACGCCAGCAATTGTCGGCGCGCGCTTTCCCAGTCGCTCCCGGTGTCCAGGACGACGGTTCCGTCGGCGAGACCGGTGATGAGCGCGCTGAGCGTCCGTCGGCGGCCCTCGGGAACGGCCAGGTGGATGGGGTCGATCTCGGCAAGCTGCTCCGCTGACGGGAAAGTGTGGGTCAGCGCACCATCGGGATCTGCAACCGGCCGACCGTAGGCCGCGACCAGGCGGCCGGCATGGGTTCGGGCGGCTTTGGTGGACACCTGTTGGCCCAGCACCGCGCGCACGGCGAGTTCGGTCTCGTCGACCGTACGTGGAATGCGTTGTCCGGGTGCCTTGCTCACCACGGGGCGAAGTTCCGGGTCAGCGGCCAGGGCGTCGTCCACCGCTTCCGGGTCGGCGTCGAGGTCCAGCAGCCGGCGACAGCGCGCGATCGCGGTGGTGAGGTCACGAAAGTCGTCGAGCAGGAGCAGGCAACGGACATGATCGACCGCGGGTGTCAGGGTGACCACGGCGTTGCCGAACGGCAGGCGCAGGCTGCGCCGGTACGCGCCGTCGCGCACCTCCTCGCAACCCGGCACGGCGCCAGCCGCCAGATGTCCGAATACGCCCTCGAAGCCGAACGGGGTGCGCACCGGAAGCCGAAGGCAGACCGTCCCGGGTGATGGGGTGTCGGACCCGGACCGGACCGCCGCGCGTCGCCGCAATGCGGTCGGTGTGCTTTCGAAGACCAGGCGCACGGTGTCGTTGAACTGACGAATGCTGGAAAACCCGGAGGCGAATGCCACATCCGCGAATGGCAGGGCGGTGGTCTCGATCAACAGACGGGCGGTCTGGGCTCGTTGCGCCCGGGCCAGCGCCAGGGGGCCCGCGCCCACCTCGGCTTGCAGCAGCCGCTCCAGCTGGCGGGTGGTGTAACCGAGGTGGGCCGCCAGGCCGCTGACCCCTTCACGATCCACCGCGCCGTCGGCGATGAGTCGCATCGTCCGCGCGACGACGTCCCCGCGCACATTCCATTCCGGCGATCCCGGCGACGCGTCCGGACGGCACCGCTTGCATGCCCGAAATCCCGCGCGTTGGGCGGCCGCGGCGGTCGGATAGAAGCGCACATTGCGCGCGAATGGCGGCCGCACCGGGCAGCTGGGCCGGCAGTAGATCCGGGTGGTCAGCACTGCGGTGACGAACCAGCCGTCGAACCGCGCATCCTTGGACTGGACGGCGCGGTAACAGCGTTCGAAATCGTCATGCACGGTTCCAGACTTACACCCCGGTACCGACAAAACTGGCGGAAAACCGACACGGTAGTGGATAGGCCCGAGTCATCTCAGGGGCCACGGTGTCCGGCCGCCGCGGCCGACGCGATGAAGTCTCGGGCGGGCCGGGACAGCGGTCGAGTGGAATTCCAGATCATCCCGACATCGCGGTAGGCGTCAGCATCGGCCAGCGCCAGCAGCCCGACCCGGGGTGCGTAATCGCTGCCGTCGATGGGCATCAGGCTGATGCCCAGTCCCGCGGCTACCAGGCCGGCGGTAGTGGTGAGGTTGGCCGATTCCACCGCGATCCGCGGCTGAAAGCGTGCCGCGGCACACAGTTCGTCGAGCAGTCGTCGCATGCCGAACCCCGGCTGCATGGCCACGAAGGGCTCGTCAGCCAGATCGGTCATGGACACCGCCGCGCTGCCGGCCAGTCGGTGGCCAGGCGGGACGGCGACACCGAGACGTTGCCGAAAAAGGCTGCGCCAGGCCAGAGTTGGCTTGCGCGGTCGCGGCGAAACCACCCCGACGTCGACGAACCCCGACTCCACCAGATCGCCGATCGATTCGGCGGCGCCCTCCTCGAGCGTGAATGCGACCCGCGATGAGGCGTCCCGGAACGCCGCCATCAAGCGCGGCACCACCGTTGACCCGAACGAACTGAGAAATCCCAGCCGGATCTCGCTGACGGCTGGATTGCTCAGGTCCTCGATCGCTCGCCTGGCCGAGTCGAGTTCCAGCTGGGCCCGACGCGCGTGGTCGTAGAAGATCCGGCCGTAAGTGTTCAGCGAGAGCCGCCTGCCGCGGCGATCGAACAACCCGACGCCCAATTGCCGTTCCAGGCGCGCCAGCATTCTGGTGAGCGTTGGCTGCGCCACATGCAGTTGCTCGGCGGCCGCCGTGGCATGCTGCAGTTCCGCGAGTGTGACGAACCACTCGTAGTCGCCGTCGCCCATGCGCCCCCCACCTCTACTTATGTATTGGCTGCATGATAAACCAGCGAATAATTCATTTCCTTTCGGCTGTTACTGCCGTTCAGTCCCACGCTCGGCGTTCTGCTCGTGGGACGGGCGCTGCATGGTGTCGCGCTCGCGGGGATACCCGCCGTGGCAATGGCATACCTGGCCGAGGAGGTGCATGCGTCATCGCTCGGTTCGGCGATGGGAAGCTACATTGCCGGGACCACGGTCGGGGGGCTGGTCGGGCGGGTCGTCCCGTCCCTGGTCGTCGATGTCAGTAATTGGCGCGTCGCGCTGTTCGTGTGCTCGTTGACGACGCTGGCCGGCACGGTGGTCTTCGCGGTGCTGGTGCCCCGCTCTCAGTTCTTCACGCCGAAATCAGCGAACGTGCACGCCACCATTGCCAACGTTGCTGCACACGTGCGAAACCCGGTGTTAATCAAGCTTTTTGCACTGGGCTTTGCGCTGATGGGCGGATTCGTCACAGTGTACAACTACCTGGGCTACCGGTTGGCTGCCCCGTCGTTCGGATTGGCGTCGTCGGTGGTGGGCCTGTTGTTCGTGCTGTATCTGGCGGGCACCTGGACGTCCGTTGTGGCGGGGCGGCTCGCTGACCGTCGGGGACGCTCCCTGGTGCTGGGCGTCGCGCTGCCGATCACCGTGATCGGTCTACTGCTGACCGTCCCGCACGCGCTGGCCGCAATTGTCGTCGGTGTCGGGGTGTTCACCGGCGGATTCTTCGCCGCGCACACCGTGGCCAGCGGTTGGGTAGGTGCGGTGGCGCACCGGGATCGCGCCGAGGCGTCTGCGCTGTACCTGTTCAGCTACTACCTGGGCGGCTCGGTGGCCGGCGCATTCGGCGGCGTCGTCTACAGCGTCGGCGGCTGGCCGGCCACGATCTGGTTCGTCGGCGCCCTGCTGTTCGCGGGCTCCTTGCTCGTGGCGCTACTGGTGCGTGGGAATCAGCGCCCAGCGGTCGCCGTGGCCGCCGCGTAGTGAGCGGCCCGCGGCACCGGCGCTGGTGATATCGGACCGCGTGTGGCTACGGGCCGGGAGGCGTCCCCACGCACACCCCACCGGCACAGGCACCAGCACCGCCCGGTCCGGCGGACGCCCCGGCGCCCGGCACTCCCGCACTGGCGCCCCCGGGCCCGGCACCGGCGCCGGAACCACCCGGTCCGGCGGTGGTAGCGCCGCCGGGTCCGGTGCTGGCACCGCCGCCCGGTGCGCCCGGAGCCGTCGACGCCGGAGCGGTCGTCGTAACGCTGGCCGGTGTTGTGACGGTGGTGGTGACGGTCGAGGTCGTCGGGTTCTTGTTTTTGTTGCTCGAGCCGCATCCCGCGGTCAATGAACTCAGGGCGATCGCCGCGGCTATCGCTGCAGCGACGAAAATGCGGCGGACAGTTCCACTACCGGTCATGTCAGTAGCCAATCTCTATGTGCGGGGGCCAAATGCCGTAGTGCATCTACCCACTCGTGTCAGTTATCAATCACCTGCTGACGTCGGCGGGTCGGCGATCCCGGTTGGGACGGCCAGCCGGGTGGGGCGCTCATGGCCGCGAAGGGTCACGGTCTCGCCCAATGACCAACGGCCGCGCTCGATTTCACTTGCGCCCTGCAGTGCGTCCTCGGTCGCCAGCAGCCGGCCCGGGCGTGATTTGGCCAGCTCGCACAATCGGGCCGCCTCGTTCACCGGCTCGCCGATCACGGTGTATTCGAAGCGCTCCCGGGCGCCGACATTCCCGGCGACGACTTGCCCGGCCGCAACCCCGATTCCGGCCTGGCACTTCGGCATTTCCTTCTTCAGCCGCTCGGCGACACAGCGTGCGGCGGCCAGCGCCTGGTCTTCGGGGCTGTCGAGGCGATTGGGGGCGCCGAAGACAGCTAGCGTCGCATCACCCTCGAACTTGTTGACCAGCCCGCAATGGCGGTCCACCTCTTCGACGACTATCCGGAAGAACTGGTTGAGCACCGCAACAACTTCGGCCGGAGGTCGACTGGTCACCAGCTGGGTGGAGCCCACGATGTCGATGAAGACGACGGCGACATGGCGTTCTTCGCCGCCCAATTTCGGTCGCTCCCGTTCTGCGGCCAGCGCGACTTCGCGTCCGACGTGTCGGCCGAACAGATCGCGTACGCGTTCACGCTCGCGTAAGCCGTCGACCATCGCATTGAAACCGCGCTGCAGCTCACCGAGTTCGGTGCCATCGAACACCACCAGGTTGCCGCGCAAGTCGCCCTGCTCGACGCGCCGCAGCGCCGCCCGCACCACGCGTACCGGTGTGGCGGTGAGCCACGCCAGGATCCACATCAAGACGAACCCGAAGATCAGTGTTGCGGTGGCCACGATCAGCACCGCGACGGCGAGCTGAGTTTCAGTCAGATTGTGCAGCGCCAGCGCGAAGAACGCGGTGAGTGCGATGCCGAGAACCGGCACTCCAGAGCCCAGCGCCCAGACCGTAAGCGTGCGTCCCATGATGCCTGGCGCCAGCCGCCGCGGGGTTCTGCCGGCCTCGAGTGCTTGTGCTGCCACCGGCCGCAGCGCGAACTCGGTGCACAGGTAGCACGCGGTGGCCACCAGAATTCCGCAGAGGCTCACCGAGAAACCCACGATCGGGATGAAGGTGCTGTCCGCCAGCCCGTAGAGCGTGGTCAACAAGGCAGCCCCGATGCCCCACAGAATGAGCACCCGAGGGCTAGCCGGAATGGCGCCAGAAATGTGCTCCGTTCGTCGGCGGCAGTGGGCTTGCGCTCTTCGATCGCCCACCGCAGGGAGGTCACCGTCCGCCGGGTGATCCAGTACGTGCCAACCGCCAGCGCGACGGCGATGTATGTCGGCGAAACGCCGAAGGTGATCCACAGCGGCGCGTCGCTGAAGACGCTCGGGGAGGGAAAGGCGAATGTAAGCAGCAGCATCGCGACGCCGATGCCGGTCAGATTCGCCGCCAGGATGAGGATGGTCAGAATGATCTGGATGCGTACTCGCCGGCGGCTCTGGCTTTCCGATACCCGGCCAAGTAGCAAGGAGCCGTAGGCGGGGGTCTCCGGCAGCCGACCGCTCTGACGGGTCAGCGTCTCGAGCACCCGGCCTAGGCGTTGCGCCAGGGACTTGTTGGCCGACATGGTGGCGCCAGCCTAATTTGTCGGTCAGCCTTTAAGGTGAGTCGGGTGCGTCTAGTGATCGCCCAGTGCACTGTCGACTACGTCGGCCGGCTCACCGCGCATCTGCCGTCGGCGCGCCGGTTGCTGCTGTTCAAATCGGACGGATCGGTCAGCGTGCACGCCGACGACCGCGCCTACAAGCCGTTGAATTGGATGAGTCCGCCGTGCTGGTTGACCGAGGACCTCGGCGGCGACATGCCGGTGTGGGTGGTCGAGAACAAGACGGGCGAACAGCTGCGCATCACCGTCGAGCAGATCGAACACGACTCCAGCCACGATCTGGGACTTGACCCGGGACTGGTCAAGGACGGCGTCGAGGCTCACCTGCAGGCGTTGCTCGCCGAGCATGTCCAACTGCTGGGCCAGGGGTACACGTTGATTCGTCGCGAGTACATGACCGCCATCGGGCCCGTCGATCTGCTGTGCAGTGACGAACTTGGTGGCTCTGTGGCGGTGGAAATTAAGCGGCGCGGTGAGATCGACGGGGTGGAGCAGCTCACCCGCTATCTCGAGTTGCTCAATCGCGACAGCGTGCTGGCGCCGGTGAAGGGAGTGTTCGCGGCTCAACAGATCAAGCCGCAGGCGCGCACCCTGGCGGCCGATCGCGGGATTCGTTGCGTCACATTGGATTACGACAAGATGCGCGGCATGGACAGCGACGAATACCGATTGTTTTGATCCCACGCCATTACACTGACTCCCATGGCCCGGCGCCGTACACCGCCACGTCGGCAGCGGCCGTTACCGCCGCCACCGCTGTTGCGCCGGGTGGAAGTCGGGCCCGACGGCCACGAGTACGAGGTCTGTCCGGTCGCGGCGGCCCGCGCCGTCAAGACCTACCGCTGTCCCGGTTGTGACCACGAAATACGTTCTGGCACAGCTCATCTTGTGGTATGGCCGGCCGATTCCGCGTTGGGGCCATCAGGGGTGGAGGATCGGCGCCACTGGCACACGCCGTGCTGGACGCACCGTGATACCCGCGGCCCGACCCGGAAATGGTCGTGACTGTCTGGTCTCAGGCGGCCGGTTCGACCAACTCGATGAGAACTCCGCCGGCATCCTTGGGATGGATGAAGTTGATCCGGGAGTTAGCTGTACCGCGCCGGGGCGCCTCGTAGACCAGCCGGACGCCTTGGGAGCGCAGCCGCTCGCAGAGGCTTTCCAGATCGCTGACCCGAACGGCCATCTGCTGAATGCCCGGTCCGCGCTTGTCGAGGAACTTCGCGATCGTCGAGGAGTCGTCGATCGGGGCCATCAGCTGGATCTGTGCGGTGCCCTTCTGGGCGCCGCGCACCGCCAGCATGGCCTCGCGGATTCCCTGGTCCTCGTTGATTTCCTCGTGCACCAGGATCATGCCGAGGTGGTCGTGGTACCAGGCGATAGCAGTGTCGAGGTCGGCGACTGCGATGCCGACGTGATCGATCGCCGTCACCAACGCGGTGGCCAGCAGCTGACGGGCGTCAACTTGATCGGTCGTCATCACTCCACGGTAACGTGGCGGCAAAGATTCCGCTTCTCCAGGTTGCGGAATCGGCCGTTTGCGCACGCCCAGGAGGAACTCATGACGACGTCGGTGATAGTTGCTGGAGCACGGACACCCATCGGCAAGTTGATGGGTTCGCTGAAGGACTTCTCGGGCAGCGACCTGGGTGCCATCGCGATCGCCGGCGCCTTGGAGAAGGCCAACCTGCCGGCGTCGGCGGTCGAGTACGTGATCATGGGCCAGGTGTTGACCGCCGGAGCGGGCCAGATGCCGGCCCGGCAGGCGGCGGTGGCGGCCGGCATCGGGTGGGATGTGCCGGCGCTGACCATCAACAAGATGTGCCTGTCCGGCATTGACGCCATCGCGCTGGCCGACCAGCTGATTCGCGCCGGAGAGTTCGACGTGGTGGTCGCCGGTGGGCAGGAATCCATGACGAAGGCACCGCACCTGCTGATGGACAGCCGGACGGGCTACAAGTACGGCGACGTCACGGTGTTGGACCACATGGCCTACGACGGCCTGCACGATGTCTTCACCGACCAGCCGATGGGCGCGCTGACCGAGCAGCGCAATGACGTCGACCAGTTCACCCGAGCGGAACAGGACGAGTTCGCTGCACGCTCGCATCAGAGGGCGGCCGCCGCCTGGAAGGACGGCGTCTTCGCCGACGAAGTGGTGCCGGTCAACATCCCGCAGCGCAAAGGTGATCCGCTGCAGTTCAGCGAGGACGAGGGCATCCGGGCCAACACCACGGCGCAGTCCCTGGCAGGCCTGAAGCCGGCATTTCGCCGCGACGGCACCATCACTGCCGGTTCGGCGTCGCAGATCTCCGATGGTGCGGCGGCCGTGGTCGTGATGAACAAGGCCAAGGCGCAGGAGCTGGGGCTGACCTGGCTGGCCGAGATTGGTGCCCACGGTGTGGTCGCCGGTCCGGATTCCACCCTGCAGTCACAGCCGGCCAACGCCATCAAAAAAGCGCTCGGCCGCGAGGGTACCTCTGTCGACCAGCTGGACGTCATAGAGATCAACGAGGCGTTCGCGGCGGTGACGCTGGCCTCGACTCGCGAACTGGGCCTCGACCCGGAGATCGTCAACGTCAACGGGGGTGCGATTGCCGTCGGGCATCCCATCGGAATGTCGGGGGCGAGGATCACGCTGCACGCGGCGCTGGAGTTGGCCCGCCGCGGCTCGGGTTATGGCGTTGCCGCGCTGTGCGGGGCCGGTGGGCAGGGTGACGCGTTGATCCTGCGGGCCGGTTAGGCCAGCCAAGAGGGTCCGTGCGGCTTTCGTCGGCGTTGCTGGCGCAGGGTGTAGCCGGCGTTTTGTGATGTTCGTCATATCGGCGGACGACGTCCTGCTCGGCATACCGTTCCGGCGGCCCATAGCCGCGCCTGAGCGGGGGCGCCACCGGGTGGATTGGCCACCGATGCGCATGACAAACTTGACGGCGTGACGCGCCCGCGATCCTCGATCGGCCCGGCAATGGCTGGTGCGGTCGACTTGTCCGGTCTCAAGCAACGAGCCCAGCAGCAGGCGCGGGCTGCTGGGCCTGGCGGCCCGACGTCGGCTGCAGATGGCGGCGCCGGGGTTACCGCCATTACCGAGGCGAATTTCGAGAACGAAGTCTTGCTCCGGTCGGAGGAAGTGCCGGTCGTGGTGCTGCTGTGGTCGCCGCGCAGCGACGCCTGTGTGCAGCTCGTGGAAACGTTGACGGGCTTGGCGGCCGAGGACAACGGCACGTGGTCGTTGGCGACGGTCAACGTCGATGTGGCGCCACGGGTGGCCCAGATATTCGGTGTGGACTCGGTTCCGACGGTGGTGGCGTTGGCCGCCGGGCAGCCGCTGTCCAGTTTTCAAGGCGTGCAGCCGGCCGACCAATTGCGTCGCTGGATAGACTCGCTCATTTCGGCGACAGCCGGAAAGCTCAGGGGCCCAACGGGTTCGGAAGGGTCCGCGGAAGTAGACCCCGAGCTGGCCGCCGCCCGAGAACAACTCGAGACCGGCGATTTCGAGGCCGCCAAAAACTCGTATCAGGCGATCCTCGATGCCAATCCGAGCAGCGCGGAAGCGAAGGGCGCGATTCGGCAAATCGACTTCCTCACGCGGGCAACCGCGCAACGCCCGGATGCCGTTGCCGTCGCTGATGCGGCACCCGACGATATCGATGCAGCGTTCGCGGCCGCCGACGTACAGATCCTCAACCAGGACGTGAGTGGCGCGTTCGAGCGCATGATCGCCTTGGTGCGCAGGACATCTGGGGATGAGCGCAATCGAGTGCGCACCCGGTTGATTGAGCTGTTCGAACTCTTCGATCCCGCTGATCCGGAGGTCGTGGCCGGTCGACGTAATCTCGCCAACGCGCTGTACTAGCGCAAGCGGAAGGCGCCTGCTACTCGGGTTCCAACCACAAGGCCGAGGTGGGCGGCAATACCAGCACCGCCGACGCCGGACGGCCGTGCCACGGGTCTTGTGTCGCGTCGACGCCGCCCATATTGCCGATGCCGGAGCCGTTGTAGTCCGTCGCATCCGTGTTGAGCACCTCGCGCCAGCGGCCGGCCAACGGTAGGCCGAGCCGGTAGCCGCTGTGCTCGGAGCCCGCGAAGTTGAACACGCAGGCCATAACCGAGCCGTCACTGCCGTACCGCAGAAAACTCAACACATTGTTGGCCGAGTCGTTGGCGTCGATCCACGAATACCCGTCCGGGATGGTGTCTTGGCTCCACAGCGCCGGATGGTTGCGGTAGATGGCGTTGATGTCGCGCACCATACGCAGAATTCCGTTGGAGAAACCTTGCTCGTCGAGCTGCCACCAATCCAGGCCGCTCTGCTCGGACCACTCGGCGCGCTGGCCGAATTCCTGGCCCATGAACAACAGCTGCTTACCCGGGTGCGCCCACTGATAGGCGAACAGGCTGCGCAGCCCGGCGGCCTTGACGTGATTGTTGCCCGGCATCCGTCCCCATAATGAGCCCTTACCGTGCACGACTTCGTCGTGGCTCAGCGGTAACACGAAGTTCTCGCTGTAGGCGTAGAGCATGGAGAACGTTATCTCGTGGTGGTGGAAGCTCCGGTAGATCGGATCACGGCTGATGTAGTCGAGCGTGTCGTGCATCCAGCCCATGTTCCACTTCATCGAAAACCCAAGCCCACCAAGGTTAGTCGGCCGTGTTACACCAGGCCACGATGTCGACTCCTCGGCTATGGTGACAATACCCGGCGCGGCCTTGTGCGCGGTGGCATTCATCTCCTGCAGGAACTGCACGGCCTCCAGGTTTTCTCGTCCGCCGTAGATGTTCGGCGTCCAGCCGCCCTCCGGGCGCGAGTAGTCCAGGTACAGCATCGACGCGACCGCATCAACGCGCAGGCCGTCAACGTGGAATTCTTCCAGCCAGTACAACGCGTTGGCCACCAGGAAGTTACGTACCTCCCGCCGACCGAAGTCGAATACATAAGTGCCCCAGTCGAGTTGCTCTCCGCGCTTCGGATCGGAGTGCTCGTAGAGCGGGGTGCCGTCAAAGCGGCCCAGCGCCCATGCGTCCTTCGGGAAGTGCGCCGGTACCCAGTCCACGATGACACCGATGCCCGCCTGGTGCAGCGCGTTGACCAGGGCCCGGAACTCGTCGGGTGTGCCGAATCGCGATGTCGGTGCGTAGTACGACGTGACTTGATAGCCCCACGATCCGGCGAACGGGTGCTCGGCGACCGGAAGCAACTCCACGTGGGTAAACCCTTGTTGCACCACGTAATCGGTCAGCTGCTCGGCGAGCTGAAGGTAGTTCAGCCCGGGTCGCCAGGAGCCCAGATGCACCTCATAGGTGCTCATCGGCTCGAACACCGGGTTGTGCCCGGCGCGCCGCGTCATCCATTCGGCGTCATTCCAGGTGTAGTCGCTGACGGTGACGCAGGATGCCGTGTGCGGCGGCACTTCGGTGCCGAAGGCCATCGGGTCGGCCCGGTCGGTCACGACGCCGTCGGCGCCGTGCACGCGGAACTTGTACAAGCCGCCGATCGGGAAGTCCGGCCAGAACAATTCCCACACGCCCGAGGAGCCTAGCGACCGCATGGGCGCGTCACTGCCGGTCCAGCCGTTGAACTCACCGATCAAGCTGACGCCCTTGGCGTTGGGCGCCCAGACGGCGAACGACACGCCATTGACGACGCCGTCGGCGGTGGTGAACGAGCGGGGATGGGCGCCGAGAACTTCCCACAATCGCTCGTGGCGGCCCTCACCGAACAAGAAGAGGTCGACTTCTCCCAGGGTTGGCAAGAAGCGGTACGCGTCGGCGACGGTATAGGGCTCCGCGCCCTCATAGGTCACCTGCAGCCGGTAGTCGATGAGATTGACGAACGGCAGGGCTACGGCGAACAGACCCGATTCGATGTGCTGCATCGGGAACCGGTCGGCGCCCACGAGCGCGACGACTTCGACCGCGTGCGGCCGGAATGCCCGGATCACGGTGTGGTCACCGTATTCGTGCGCGCCCAGGATGCTGTGCGGGTTGTAATGTGTGCCGGCCACCAGGCGCGACAAGTCGGAAGGGTCGGGTGCCAGGTGCGTCCCGGCAAGTTGGTCGGCTTGGCTCATATTACTTTTCCCTCCGGTCCCTTTCATCGCCTGCGTAGCAGCGTCATTCGGGATTCACGCGGTATGAGTGGCATGTTGATGATGTGGGCGACGGCCTGCGCGGGATCAAGCCGAACGTAATTGGCCTGGCCCCACTGGAACTCGTGGCCAGTGATTTCGTCGCGCACCCAAAAGCGCTCGTAAGGCTCCATACCCAATGCCGCCATATCCAAAAACAACGTCGCTTCCTCGGGGCCGAAAGCGTTGAGGGTCACCACCACCAACACGCACTCGCCGGTCGCCGGGTCGAACTTGCTGTACGCCAGCAAGGCATCGTTGTCCACGCCGTGGAAATGGATGGTGCGCAACTGCTGCAGTGCGGGATGGAGCCGGCGAATCGCATTGAGCTGCGTGATGAACGGCTCAAGCGACCTTCCTTCAGCCAGCGCGCCGGCGAAATCGCGAGGCCGCAATTCGTACTTCTCCGAGTCCAAATACTCCTCGCTGCCTTCCCGCACCGCGCGGTGCTCGAAAAGCTCGTAGCCCGAGTACACCCCCCAAGCCGGCCCCATGGTGGTCGCAAGCACCGTGCGGATCGCGAACATTCCGGGACCGTTGTGCTGCAGCACGGCGTGCAGGATGTCGGGGGTATTCACAAACAGATTGGGCCGGCGGAAGTCGGCGAGTGCGGCGATGTCGTTGCCGAACTCGGTGAGCTCCCACTTCGCGGTGCGCCAGGTGAAGTAGGTGTAGGACTGCGTGAAGCCCAGCTTGGCCAGGCCGTACTGCCGCGCCGGTGGCGTGAACGCCTCGGAGAGGAAAAGCACATCCGGGTCAACGTTTTTCACTTGCCCGATCAGCCACGCCCAGAAGTCCGGCGGCTTGGTGTGGGGGTTGTCGACCCGGAAGAACTTGACGCCGTGATCGACCCAGTGCATGACCACGCGCAGCACTTCGTCACAGAGGCCCGCCGGATCGTTGTGGAAATTCAGCGGATAGATGTCCTGGTATTTCTTGGGCGGGTTTTCCGCGTAGGCGATGGTGCCGTCCGGCAATTCGGTGAACCAGTGCCGGTGTTGACGGGCCCACGGATGGTCTGGCGCGCACTGCAAAGCCAGATCCAGCGCCACCTCCATCCCCAGGTCGCGCGTCGCGGCGACGAAGTCGTCGAAGTCGTCGAGGGTGCCCAAAGCCGGGTGGATGGCGTCATGTCCGCCCTCGTCGCTGCCAATCGCCCACGGGGAACCCACATCTCCCGGAGCGGCGGTCGGGGAGTTGTTGCGCCCCTTGCGATGTATCTTGCCGATCGGATGGATGGGCGGCAGGTACACGACGTCGAACCCCATTGCCGCGATACGCGGAAGCTGGGCGGCCGCGGTGGCGAAGGTGCCGTGTACCGGCTTGCCGTCGGCGTCCCAGCCACCGGTCGAGCGGGGAAACATCTCATACCACGAGCCGAAGCGGGCCAGCGGTCGATCCACCCAGACGCCGTACTGTTCGCCCCGGGTGACCAGATCACGCAACGGATAGGCCGCCAGGATCTGCTCGATTTCGGGGGCCAAGGCCAACGCGGTGCGGGTTACCGGGTCGCCCGGAGTCCGCAACGCCGAGGCGGCCGCCAACAACGGATCGCGCCGTGCCCGCGGCACACCGGTCGCGGCACGCTCGAATAGTGCGGCCCCGACCAACAGGTCGTTGGAGAGCTCCGTCTCGCCCTGACCGGCGTCCAGCTTGGCGACCAGCCCGTGCCGCCAGGAGTTGATGGGATCACCCCAGCCGTCCACCCGGAAGGTCCATAGACCGACCCGGTCGGGAGTGAACTGCCCGTGGAAAACGTAGGGCTCGAGGCCCATCGTCATGGGCAGTTGCAGCGGCTTGATCCGTTGCTGCTCGGCTTTGGTATCAAGGTCGGCCGGCTGCTCGGGAGCCTGAACCGCCTTGACGCGACGAGTCTCGGTTAGCTGCGGATAGCGCGGCCCGAGATAGCGCACCACCAGGGTCGCTGCGACAGCCTCGTGGCCTTCTCGCCATACCGCGGCGCTGACCGGGACGATCTCACCGACCACCGCCTTGGCTGGATACACCCCGCAAGACACGACGGGCTGGACGTTATCGATCTCGACACGACCGGGCACCACCACTCCGTTCCGATTCGTCCGGCTGCTTTTCGGCCCGCCTATCGGGCCGCAGTCGTTGCCGGGCGTGTTCCGATTGTGTGCGGCCAAACCGCGGTGTGCTCCGCGCGGAATGCCTTTCGTCTGGCGAAACTTCCTGTCCTGAGGTATTTCCTACATGTTTCCGGGGGCCGCATCGCTGCGGCCCCGATACCTACCGGTACCCACCCTAGTGTCCGGTCACACCCCCCGGAGCGAAAAGCAATTCCTCCCGCCGCCGTGCACGTTCCCCAATTGTCAGTAAGGTAGAAACGCGTGAAAGCCCTCCGCCGCTTTACCGTCCGTGCGCACCTGCCAGAGCGCCTGGCCGCCCTGGACGAGCTGACGACCAACTTGAGATGGTCATGGGACAAACCGACCCAGAACCTGTTTGCGAGCATCGATTCGGCCTTGTGGCAGCGGTGTGGCAGCGATCCGGTCGCGTTGCTGGGAGCGGTGAATCCGGCACGCCTCGATGAGTTGGCGCTCGACGAGACGTTCCTCGGCCGCCTCGATGAACTGGCCGCCGACTTGCACGATTACCTGAGCCGCCCGCTGTGGTATCAGCGGCGGCAAGAAGAAGGTGTGGAGAGCGGTCAAGCGATGCCGGCCGCTATCGCCTATTTCTCGATGGAGTTCGGTATCGCCGAGGTGCTGCCGAATTACTCGGGCGGTTTGGGCATCCTTGCCGGTGATCACCTCAAGTCGGCGTCCGATCTGGGAGTACCGCTGGTGGCGGTGGGCCTGTACTACCGCTCCGGATACTTCCGGCAGTCGCTGACCGCCGACGGCTGGCAGAACGAGACTTACCCGTCCCTGGACCCGCAAGGGCTGCCGTTGCGGCTTCTCACCGATGCCAGCGGCGATCCCGTCCTGGTCGAGCTGGTGCTTCCCGACACGGCGCAGCTGCATGCGCGGATCTGGGTCGCCCAGGTGGGCCGCGTCCCGCTGCTCTTGCTGGATTCCGACGCCCCCGAGAACGAGCACGAACTACGCAGCGTCACGGACCGCCTGTACGGGGGCGATCAAGAACATCGGATGAGACAAGAACTGCTGGCCGGCATCGGCGGGGTGCGGGCCATCCGCGCCTTCACCGCCATCGAGGGGCTGCCCGCGCCCGAGGTTTTTCATATGAACGAGGGACACGCCGGGTTCCTCGGCGCGGAACGCATCCGCGAGCTGATGACCGATTCGGGATTGGACTTCGACACCGCACTGGCCGTCGTGCGGTCCAGCACGGTATTCACCACCCATACCCCGGTGCCCGCCGGCATCGACCGGTTCCCCATCGACATGGTGCGGCTGTACTTCGAGGGTCATGTCTGCGAGAGTCCAGATGGGAAAGGCGAGAAAAGGGACGGCAAGAGTGCGCCGGTGTTGCTGCCGGGCGTTCCGACCGCCCGGGTCCTCGCGCTGGGCGCCGAGGATGATCCGTCCAAATTCAACATGGCCAATATGGGTCTACGGTTGGCGCAGCGAGCCAACGGTGTGTCGTTGCTGCACGGCCGGGTCAGCCGGGCCATGTTCAACGAGCTGTGGCCGGGATTCGACCCCGGGGAAGTGCCCATCGGGTCGATCACCAATGGGGTGCATGCGCTTACCTGGGCGGCACCGCAATGGTTGCAGTTGGGGCGGGAGCTGGCCGGGTCGGATTCGTTCGGTGATCCCGGCGTCTGGCTGCGACTCAAAAAGGTCGATCCGGGCCATCTGTGGTGGATCCGTTCGCAACTGCGGGCACTGCTGGTCGAAGATGTCCGGCGGCGGTTGCGCCACTCGTGGCTTGAGCGCGGTGCATCAGATGCCGAATTAAGCTGGATATCAACGGCTTTCGATCCTGACGTGCTCACCATCGGGTTCGCCCGCCGGGTGCCGACGTACAAGCGCTTGACGCTGATGCTGCGCGATCCGCATCGGCTGGAACAGCTGCTGCTCGATGAAGAAAGGCCGATTCAGCTGATCGTTGCCGGAAAGTCCCATCCGGCCGACGACGGAGGTAAGGCACTGATCCAGCAGGTCGTGCGTTTTGCCGACCGGCCCGAGGTGCGCCACCGCATTGCGTTCCTGCCCGACTACGACATGTCGATGTCCCGGGTGCTGTATTGGGGCTGCGACGTCTGGCTGAACAACCCGCTGCGGCCCCTTGAGGCCTGCGGCACCTCGGGAATGAAGAGCGCACTGAACGGCGGGCTGAACCTGTCAATCCGTGATGGCTGGTGGGACGAATGGTATGACGGCGAAAACGGTTGGGAGATACCGTCTGCCGACGGCGTGGCCGATGAAGGCCGTCGCGACGACCTAGAGTCCAGCGCTCTGTACAACCTGCTCGAACAAGCCGTGGCGCCGAAGTTCTACGAGCGCGACGAACATGGAGTGCCGCCGCGGTGGATTGAAATGGTGCGCCACACCTTGCAGACGCTCGGGCCGAAGGTGCTGGCCTCACGGATGGTGCGGGACTACGTCGAGCAGTACTACGCGCCGGCCGCGGAGTCGCTGCGCAGGACCATTGCGCCCGCGCCGGATGACGAGGCCAGCGGTGAGTTCGGGGCTGCCCGCGAGCTGGCCGCCTACCGTCGGCGCGTCGAGAAAGCTTGGCCGAAGGTCGAGATTACCGACGTCGACAGCACCGGCCTGCCGGACAGTCCGGTGTTGGGCTCGAAGCTGACGTTGACCGCGACGGTGCAGCTGGCCGGGCTGGCGCCCAACGAAGTCACGGTGCAGGCAGTGGTGGGCCGGGTCGACGCCGGTGATGTGCTGCTCGATCCGGTCACCGTCGAGATGTCGTACACCGGGACCGCCGAAGGCGGGAACCAGGTGTTCTCGACCACAACACCGCTACCGCTGGCCGGGGCGGTCGGATACACGGTGCGCGTGCTGCCCCATCATCCGATGCTTGCCGCCAGCAATGAGCTGGGCCTCGTTACGCTGGCTCGCTAGCCGGAGCCGCTGCCGTTAGGCCCTCCGCGGCAGTGCGCAGCCGCTGCAGCGCCGCGCGTACCTGAGCAGCGTCGGTGGTCTGCCAGAACGGCGGCAGTGAGGCCCTCAGGTAGCGGCCGTAGCCGGCTGTGACCAAGCGCGAGTCCAGCACCGCAACCACGCCACGGTCGGTGGTGCGACGCAACAGCCGACCCGAGCCCTGGGCCAACAGCAATGCGGCGTGGCTGGCGGCGACGGCCATGAATCCGTTGCCGCCGCGGGCGGCCACCGCACGCTGCCGGGCTCCCAGCAGCGGGTCGTCTGGCCGAGGGAACGGGATCCGATCGATCAACACCAATGACAGCGACGGCCCCGGCACATCCACCCCCTGCCACAGCGACAGGGTGCCGAACAAGGAAGTCTCGGGTTCGGCGCTGAACCGTTCCACCAACGCGGAGGTGCTGTCGTCGCCCTGACACAACACCGGCGTCGAGAGCCGTTCCCGCATGGCGTCGGCGGCCGCCCGCGCCGCCCGCATCGACGAGAACAAGCCGAGGGTGCGCCCTCCGGCGGCGGTGATCAGTTCGGCGATTTCGGTGAGCTGCTCGGCCGACCCGGTGCCGTCACGACCCGGCGGCGGCAGATGCGCGGCGACATACAAGATTCCCGCCTTGGCGTGGTGGAAGGGCGATCCGACGTCGAGCCCGCGCCACGGCGGATCCTCACCGAAGTCGCCACCCGTCAGACCCCACGCCGTGGCCATGGCGTCGAACGAGCCGCCGATGGTCAGCGTCGCCGACGTCAACACAGTGGTGGAACACGAGAACACCCTCTCGCGCAGCAGGCCGGCGACCGACAACGGTGCCACCCGCAACACGGGGCGGGGCGAACCCCTGGTTTCCTCGTGCTCCAGCCACACCACATCGGTGCGATCGGGGATAGCGGGGCCGAAAGACGTGAGCACCCGCGCCGCGGTGTCGGTGATCTCGCTCAGCGCCGCAACCGTTTCGGCGCGCGCCGCTGCCGCCTTCGCGTCGCTCGTGGTGTCGATCGCCGAACGGGCCGCACTTGCCACGTCGCGCAGCGCTGTCAGGTATGTCGCCATCTCGTCGTCCAGGTGATCGACGCGGCCCGGTGTGGCGTCGTGAATGGCTGCGGCAAAGTTAGCCGTCGTTGCCTCCAGCCGCTGCGTGAGTTCTGGGTTCACCAGTCGGCTGATCCGCCGCGCGGCGACGCCCAGAGCGGCCGAGGTCAGCTCGGCGGTGGCCACCGACGTCACCCGGTCGACCAGCTCGTGCGCTTCATCGACCACCAGCAGCGCGTGTTCGGGCAACACCGCCGCTTCGGCGACGGCGTCGATTGCCAGCAGCGCATGGTTGGTGACGACAACATCGGCACGGCCGGCCTCGCCTCGAGCCCGTTCCGAGAAGCACTCCGCGCCAAACGCGCAGCGTGCCAAGCCCAGACATTCCCGCGCGGAAACGCTGACCTGGGACCAGGACCGTTCTGGCACACCAGGTTTCAGGTCATCGCGGTCACCAGATTCCGTTGTCGACGCCCAGAGGGTGAGCCGCTGCACGTCGCGGCCCAAGGCAGTGACCGCCACCGGGTCGAAGAGTTCCTCTTGCGGCCTGCCGCCGGCATCTTCGTCGCCTTCTTGATCGGCGCCGGCTGCGCCACCATTATGAATTTTGTTCAGACACAGGTAATTTCGTCGGCCCTTGAGCAGCGCGAACTGCGGGCGGCGCGGCAGCGCGTCAGCGAGCGCATCGATCAGTCTGGGCAGATCACGATCGACGAGCTGGCGCTGCAGCGCGATGGTGGCTGTCGACACGACCACGGGCGAGTCGTCGCTGACGGCGCGGACGATCGCGGGGATCAGGTAGGCCAGCGACTTGCCGGTACCGGTGCCGGCCTGGACCACCAGATGCTCACCGGTTGCGAAGGCCCGCTCAACCGCGGCGGCCATCTCCACTTGGCCGCGACGTTCACTGCCGCCGAGCGCGGCCACGGCGATGGTCAGCAACTCGGGCACTGAAACGGACACGTGGGCCGCTAACTCCGGCCGGCCGGGATCTGCGTCGTCGGGATCGCGGCCTCGCCGTGCGAGAGGTTCAACCCCTCCCACGGCAGACTGCGCAGACCGGAAGCTACCAGCTCGCGTGCCGCGGCGACGTTCGGTTTCGAAACCGGCTCTCCACCGCGGACCAGCGGCAAGGTTAACACCCGCGCCGGTTCGGTGACCGCGGGCCGATGGCCGGCCGGGTAGACCACCTCCTCGGTGATGGTCCCGGAGGCGCGTGAGGTGCGCAGCGCCTCCTTGTGTCCGCCATGGGATTCCTTGCGGCTGCTGCGCTTCTGTACCGGCATACCGTCCACTTCGACCAGCTTGTAGACCATGTTGGCGGTCGGGGCGCCGGAGCCCGTCACCAGCGATGTGCCGACGCCGTAACTATCCACCGGCTCCGCCCCCAACGCGGCGATGGAGAACTCGTCCAGGTCACCCGACAACACGATGCGGGTCCGGGTGGCTCCCAGCTGGTCGAGTTGCTCACGCACCTGACGGGCCAGCACTCCCAACTCGCCGGAGTCGATGCGGACCGCACCCAGCGATTCACCGGCGGCGGCCACCGCGTTGGCCACCCCGGTCGTTACGTCATAGGTGTCCACCAGCAACGTGGTGTCAACGCCGAGCGCCGCGACCTGTGCGCGAAATGCGGCCAGCTCGTCGGGGCCGTCGTGGCTGATATGCAGCATGGTGAACGCGTGCGCCGAGGTGCCCTCCGCGGGTATCCCGTATCGGCGCTGGGCTTCCAGGTTGGAGCTCCCGGCGAAACCGGCGATATAGGCGGCCCGCGCGGCGGCGACCGCGGCGTGTTCGTGGGTTCGGCGTGATCCCATCTCGATCAGCGGGCGTTCCCTCGCCGCACTGACCATGCGCGCCGCGGCCGACGCAACAGCGGTGTCGTGATTGAAAATCGACAGTGCCAGTGTTTCCAGTACCACGCATTCGGCGAAGGTGCCGGTCACCGACAGTACCGGCGAGCCGGGGAAGTACAGCTCGCCTTCGGCGTAGCCGTCAATCTCGCCGTTGAAATGGAAATCACCTAAGTAGCGCAACGTATCCGGGTCCAGGAATTTGCCCAGCAATTGGCACGCCTCGTCATCGAACCTGAATTGCGGCAATGCTTCGAGCAGCCGGCCGGTCCCGGCGACCACGCCGTACCGGCGGCCTGCCGGGAGTCGGCGAGCGAACAGTTCGAAAGTGGTGCGGCGATTGGCGGTGCCGTCTTGCAGCGCCGCCGCCAACATCGTCAATTCGTACTTGTCGGTCAGCAGCCCAGTCACCACCGGGTCGTTCATTCCATAACGGTATCGGGTGCGGTCGGGGGCTCGGTAACCTCACCGTCGCTCGGTATCCTGTAGACCATGGTTGTTACGTCAGCGCCCACTGAGCCAAAGTCCAGGCCGGGCACTACCGGACAACGCGAGTCCGCTCCGGTAGACGTCACGGCCAGTCCCTGGGTCACGATCGTGTGGGATGACCCGGTCAATCTGATGACTTACGTGACGTATGTGTTCCAGAAGCTGTTTGGCTACAGCGAGCCGCACGCCACCAAGCTGATGCTGCAGGTGCACAACGAGGGCAAGGCAGTGGTGTCGGCCGGCAGCCGGGAATCCATGGAGGTCGACGTGTCCAAGCTGCATGCCGCCGGTCTGTGGGCGACGTTGCAGCAGGATCGGTGAGACCCGAGGGCGTCGGCGATTCCCTGTGCGCAAATGGAAGCGCGTCGAGACCGTTGATGGTCCCCGTTTTCGGTCCGCCTTGGCTTCGCATGAGGCTGCCCTGCTCAAGAATCTCGCCACCGCGATGATCGGCCTGCTGGACGAGCGCGAATCGTCGTCGCCGCCAGACGAACTCGAGGCGATCACCGGCATCAAGACCGGAAATGCCGAACCGCCGAGGGATCCGACGCTGCGTCGGCTATTGCCTGATTTCTACAAGCCCGACGACGACGCCCCCTCGTCGCCCGAGGTCTCTGAGAGCCTCAACGCCGCGCTGCGCAGCCTGCACGAGCCGGAGATCATTGACGCCAAACGCGTTGCCGCACAGCGGTTGCTGGATACCGTTCCGGACGACGGTGGCCGGTTCGAGCTGACCGAGGATGACGCAAACGCCTGGATCGCCGCGGTGAACGACGTCCGGCTGAGTCTGGGAGTCATGCTCGATGTCGGGCCGGCGGGCCCCGAGCGCCTGCCCGCCGACCATCCACTGGCCGTGCACTTTGACGTCTACCAGTGGCTGACCGTCCTACAGGAGTACCTCGTCCTGGTGCTCATGGGTCCCCGATCATCTTGATGGCTGCTCGATGAACGCCATCACCGACGTCGGGGGTATCCGGGTCGGTCACCATCACCGGTTGGACTCCGACGCGTCCATGGGTGCCGGTTGGGCGTGCGGCGTCACCGTCGTGCTGACTCCGCCGGGGACCGTCGGAGCGGTCGATTGCCGTGGTGGCGCACCCGGCACCCGGGAAACCGATCTGCTCGACCCCGCCAGCACGGTGCGGTTCGTGGACGCGGTGTTGCTCGCCGGCGGTAGCGCCTACGGTCTGGCCGCCGCCGACGGAATCATGCGCTGGCTCGAAGAACACCAGCGTGGGGTGGCGATGGACGGCGGGGTGGTGCCGATCGTGCCCGGTGCGGTGATCTTCGATCTTCCGGTCGGCGGCTGGGATTGTCGCCCGACGCCTGAGTTCGGTTACCTTGCCTGCGAAGCGGCGACGGGCAACGACGGCGCGGCGACGGCCGTTGGAAGCGTCGGCGCCGGGGTGGGGGCGCGGGCCGGGACGCTCAAGGGCGGTGTGGGCACGGCCTCTATGGCGCTGCCGTGCGGGGTGACCGTCGGCGCGGTGGCCGTGGTGAACTCCGCGGGTGACGTCGCGGACCGGGCGACCGGTCTGCCGTGGATGGCTGACTTGATACAGGACTTCGCACTGACGTCACCACCTACGCACCAGATCGAGGCCTACGCGCAACTGTCCTCGGCGGTGAGCCCCCTCAACACCACGATCGCGGTCGTGGCGACCGATGCCGCGCTGAGCACCGCCGCATGTCGGCAGGTCGCTGTCGCCGCCCACGACGGCTTGGCCCGCGCCATCCGGCCGGCGCACACCCCGGTGGACGGCGACACGATCTTTGCACTGGCTACCGGGGCGGTGGAGGTTCCCCCGCCAGCCGACGCACCGGCCGCCTTCTCGCCGGAATCGCGGTTGGCGATGGAGGTCGGTGTCGCGGCGGCTGATTGCTTGGCACGTGCGGTACTGGTGGGCGTGCTCGCCGCAGAATCGGTTGCTGGAATACCGGCGTACCGGGACGTGTTGCCCGGGGCGTTCGCCTCATGAGAGGTTTGCGAACGCGCGCGCCGGTAGCCTGGACGATGCCGAGGAAGTTCTGGAAGGGCAGCTATGAGTAGGACCGCGCCGCGACGCGCGGGCGCACCGGCGGGCCAGGCCAACAAGCGGCCGGCGTGGATGGTGGGCGGCGCCACCATCCTCACCTTCGTGGCGCTGCTCTACCTCGTCGAGCTGATCGACCAGCTGACGCGGCATTCGCTGGATGCCAACGGGATTAGGCCTCTGCAACCCGACGGGCTGTGGGGCATCATCTTCGCCCCGGTTCTGCACGCCAACTGGCAGCATCTGATGGCCAATACCGTGCCGCTGCTGGTGCTGGGCTTTCTCATGACGCTGGCGGGATTGTCCCGGTTCGTCTGGGCCACCACGATCGTGTGGATCCTCGGCGGCTTCGGCACCTGGCTGATCGGCAACATGGGCAGCACCTGCGGCCCCACTGATCACATCGGTGCCTCCGGGCTGATCTTCGGCTGGCTGGCCTTCTTGCTGGTGTTCGGGATATTCGTGCGCCGGTTTTGGGACATCGTCATCGGCCTGGTGGTGTTGTTCGCCTACGGCGGCGTCCTGCTCGGCGCTATGCCGGTGCTCGGGCAATGCGGTGGTGTGTCGTGGCAAGGCCACCTGTGCGGGGCCGTCGCCGGTGTCATCGCCGCATACATCTTGTCCGCGCCGGAACGCAAGGCCCGCGCGGCCAGGAGAGCCGGCAGCGCTTTGCCGCGCTCCACGAAATGAGCTCGCGGCTGGCCCCCGTCGGCGTCTTCGACTCCGGCGTCGGGGGACTGACCGTCGCGCGGGCAATCATCGACCAACTGCCCGACGAGGACATCATCTACGTCGGCGATACCGGCCACGGACCCTACGGTCCACTCACCATTCCCGAAGTGCGCGCGCATGCGCTGGCCATCGGGGACGACTTGGTGGGCCGTAGGGTCAAGGCGTTGGTGATCGCATGTAACACCGCCTCCGCGGCGTGCCTGCGGGATGCTCGCGAGCGCTACGGCGTGCCCGTCGTCGAGGTCATCCTGCCGGCGGTGCGCCGTGCGGTGGCCACCACGCGCAACGGTCGTATCGGTGTCATCGGTACGCGCGCAACCATCAATTCGCATGCGTACCAGGACGCATTCGCCGCCGCCCGCGACACCGAGATCACCGCGGTGGCGTGCCCGCGCTTTGTCGACTTCGTGGAGCGGGGCGTGACCAGCGGTCGCCAGGTGCTCGGGCTGGCAGAGGGTTACCTGGAGCCGCTGCAGCGCTCGCAGGTCGACACCCTGGTGCTCGGGTGTACGCACTACCCGCTGCTGTCCGGCCTGATCCAGCTGGCGATGGGCGACAACGTCACGCTGGTGTCAAGCGCCGAGGAAACCGCCAAGGAAGTTCTCCGGGTGCTCACCGAGCAAGACTTGCTGCGTCCTCATGACGCGCCGCCGGCGACACGGGTGTTTGAAGCCACCGGAGACCCGGAGGCGTTCACCAAATTGGCGGCACGATTTCTCGGACCCGCGGTCACCGGCGTGCACCCAGTTCACCACGCACGCATCGACTAGCACGCGACGAGATTCTCATCACACCAATGCGGCGATGTTTTCGTCATGGCCCTATCGGGCGTGGCACAGTAGTGTACGTGCGAATAACCGTGCTCGGCTGCTCGGGCAGCGTGGTGGGGCCGGATTCGCCTGCGTCAGGTTATCTGCTTCGGGCGCCGGACACGCTGCCGCTCGTCCTCGACTTCGGCGGCGGCGTGTTGGGCGCGTTGCAGCGTTACGCGGACCCGGCCTCCGTGCACGTGCTGTTGACTCATCTGCACGCCGACCACTGTCTGGATTTGCCGGGGCTGTTTGTGTGGCGGCGCTACCATCCGGCGCGCCCCGACGGCAAAGCGTTGCTGTATGGCCCCGGGGATACCTGGTCGCGGTTGGGAGCGGCGTCCTCACCGTACGGCGGTGAGATCGACGACTGCTCGGACATCTTCGACGTTCGGCACTGGGTGGACGGTGAGCCGGTGTCGTTCGGGACGCTCACCGTAGTGCCGCGGGTGGTGGCCCATCCGACCGAGTCCTACGGCATGAGGATCACCGACCACACCGGTGCTTCGTTTGTCTACAGCGGTGACACCGGCATGTGTGACCAACTCGTCGAGCTGGCTCGTGACGCTGATGCGTTCCTCTGCGAAGCGTCCTGGACCCATGCGGCGGACCGTCCGCCCGCTTTGCATCTGTCGGGCACCGAAGCGGGACGAGCTGCGGCGCAGGCCGGCGTTCGCGAGCTGCTGCTGACGCACATTCCGCCGTGGACCTCGCGTGAGGATGTGATCAGCGAGGCCAAGGCCGAGTTCGACGGTCCGGTCCACGCGGTGGTGTGTGGTGAGACATTCGATGTCCGGCGCTCTGAGCGCGTCTGAACCCACCGCGGCCGTGCTGAAGGGCTCGCCCCCACAGCGCGCGGAGTGCGCCTCGTCGGCGGGCTAATGTTGGCGTCGTGTCCAGACGAGAAGACGGCCGCCTTGACGACGAGCTTCGCCCCGTAGTCATCACCCGCGGGTTCACTGACCATCCAGCGGGTTCGATACTGATCGAATTCGGCCACACCAAGGTGATGTGCACGGCCAGCGTCACCGAGGGCGTGCCGCGCTGGCGCAAGGGTTCGGGCCTGGGATGGCTGACCGCGGAGTACGCGATGCTGCCGTCGGCCACCCACACTCGCTCCGATCGTGAGTCGGTGAAGGGCCGCCTGTCCGGGCGCACCCAGGAGATCAGCCGGCTGATCGGGCGGTCGCTTCGGGCCTGCATCGATCTGGCGGCGCTGGGGGAGAACACCATCGCCGTCGACTGCGACGTGCTGCAGGCCGACGGGGGCACCCGCACCGCCGCCATCACCGGCGCCTATGTCGCGCTGGCCGACGCGGTGACCTACCTGTCGGCGGCCGGCAAACTCTCCGATCCGCGGCCGCTGTCGTGTGCCATCGCGGCGGTCAGCGTCGGCGTGGTCGACGGCAGGATCCGGGTGGATCTGCCCTACGAGGAAGACGCGCGCGCGGAGGTCGACATGAACGTCGTCGCCACCGACACCGGGACCCTGGTAGAGGTTCAGGGAACCGGTGAAGGGGCCACCTTTCCCCGTTCGACGTTGGACAAGTTGCTCGACGCGGCGCTGAGCGCCTGCGACACGTTGTTCGCCGCGCAGCGCGAGGCGCTGAAGCTGCCGTACCCGGGCGTGCTGCCCGAGGGTGCCCCACCGCCGAAGGCGTTCGGCAGCTGACCCGGCTGTCGATCGAGGGCTAGACGATATGAGGGGCTGGGGCCCCACTCACATGTGAACGTGGGTTGCCGACAGGAATCAGGTCCTGGCCGGTAGAGCCACAAGATGTGGGAGGCCCCAGTGAAGATTCAGCGTACGAGCGTTGGCTTGGATGTGCACGCACGTTCGGTTGTTGCGTGTGCCTTGGACGGAGACACCGGCGAGGTGTTTCAACGACGAATGACTCCCGATCACGA
>Ga0335071_10001304_pt1 | contig 26855 bp, 28 predicted proteins | sample Lox_Sample_15_FD_206724 | JGI IMG/M metagenome (GOLD analysis project Ga0335071, IMG submission 206724) | Soil microbial communities from Loxahatchee National Wildlife Refuge, Florida, United States - Lox_Sample_1.5 | ecosystem: Environmental > Terrestrial > Soil > Wetlands | place: USA...
CGCCACGGCAGGTCCGCCGTCCGGGGCCTCGACCAGGCGCACCCGCAGAAAGTGACGCAGGGGCGGACCGAGGGAGATCGCCTCGCCGGTGACGACGGGAACGGTCCGCCGGAAGGGAAGGCCGTGACCTGACAACCGGCGGATCGCCGGGCGGGCGAAGAGCTCGAAGGTGACGAGCGCGCTGACCGGATTGCCGGGCAGGCCGATCCAGGGGATGCCGTTCACGACGCCGAAGTTGAGCGGCCCCCCGGGACGGATTCGGACGCGCGTGGCGAGGATCCGCCCGCCGCGGGCCGTGATGGCGTTCCGCATCAGGTCGTGCTCTCCCACGCTCACGCCCGCCGTGGTCAGCACCAGGTCCGCGCCGCCCGCGTCGGGAAGCCGGCCGGCGAGGAGGGCGACGTCGTCCGCCACGACGCCGAGATCCACCGGCGCGCCGCCGGCGGCGCGGACGGCCGCCGTGAGCGCGTAGGAGTTGGACGAGGCGATCTTCTTCCCCGCCAGGATTTCGCTCCGCCGGTCGAGCCCCACCACTTCGTCTCCCGACGACAGAATGGCGACGCGCGGAGCCGGGTGGACGAGCGGCTCCCCGTGCGCGACGGACGCGAGCACGCCGAGCGCCGCCGCGGTCAGGGGCGTTCCCGCCGTGAAAACGGTGCTGCCCCGCCCGACGTCGTCTCCGCGGCGCCGGACGTTCCGCCCGGCGGCAGGGGCGGCCGTCACACGGACCGTTCCGGGGCCCGGGACGGTGTCCTCCTGCCGGACCACCGTGTCGGCGCCGTCCGGGAGGGGCGCGCCCGTGAAGATCCGGACCGCTTCGCCCGGTCCCACCCGCTTCGCGCCGAACTGTCCGGCCGCGATTTCGTCGATGACGCGCAGCACGACGCCGTCGTGGAGATCCTCGCCGCGGGCCGCGTAGCCGTCCATCGCCGAGTTGTCCCACGGCGGCACGTCGATGGGCGCCGTCACCGCTTCGGCGAGCACCAGTCCCGCCGCGTCGGCCAGTGGGCGGCGGGCCGCGGGCAGGGGAGCGACGTGCGCGAGGATCAGCCGGGCGGCGGCGTCGGCGGACAGCGGAGGGGAGGGCGCGGTTACGGCGGCCACGGACGCTGTGCTCGCTCCAGGTCGTCGGGCGTGTTGACGTTGAAGAACAGACGCGCGGGATCGCCCAGCCGGGCGACGCGCGCGAGGGGTAGTGTACCGACCCGCACGTCATCGTGGAAGGCGATGGCGCGGTCGTCGCCCGCGGCGTGGCGGCGCTCGATGGCCGGAGCGCACGCCGGGCCGTATACGGCGCAGAGGGGCTCGAGGCCCCGGGGCCCTCCGCTCTCCGGCAGGAAGGCGTCGAATCCGGCGGAGCCTTCAATCAGTGCCGACACGAGGGGCGCCGTGAGGAAGGGCATGTCCCAGGCCACGCAGAGGACCGGATCGGGGGACGCGCGGGTCACCGCGGCGTGGATTCCCCCCAGGGCGCCGGCTCCGACCAGGAGATCCGGGACGACCTCGAGACCGGGGTGCCATGATCGGGCGTCGGGAGCCGAGGAGACGAGCAGCGGGGGAGCGCCGGTGACCTCGAGCAGGAGGTCGGCGAGGGTATCCAGGATCCGGCGTCCGGCGACGGGGAGAAGGCCTTTGGGGCGCCCGCCGTAGCGGCGGGCGCCGCCGCCCGCCAGGATGGCGCCCCGGGTGCTCAGTACCGCCGTCCCCGCCGGTGCTCGAGCACCACATCCAGTCCGATGGTGAGCGCGATGTGGTTGTAGATCCGGGTCTCGTGCGGCGCCTGGCCGAAGTCGTTGGCGGGTCCGATCAGCCGTTCCAGCGGAAGGATGGCGTCCCGCACTTCCACCCGGACCTGGTAGCCGGGACCGAGCCGCGTGGTCAGACCGGCGCCCACCTGGACGGTCCACGAGGTGGTCTTCGGCACCGTGTCCACCACGACGGTCCGGTCGATGACGTAGGGGAATCCGGTGGTGGGGTCCGTCGTGCCGGAGACGAACTGGCCGGAGACCGCGAGTGTGCCGCCCGAGTACGAGGTCAGTCCCACGCCCGCGCGGATGTAGGGGCTGATGGCGTGGCGCGGCGACGCGCGGAGCACCACGCCGCCGATGAACGCGACCGCGGACGCCGACGCGCCGGTGCCTCCGAAGCTCTCGCAGATCTGCTGGTTCTTGTTTTCGGGATCGGAGACGTAGGGCGAGACGTTGCTGCAGCGGTCGTCGTACGACAGGCCGAGGTAGTAAATCTCGCCCTGGAAGCCGAGGTACGGATTCGGGAAGATGCTCACCGACGCGCCGAGGAGCACGCTGGACGAAACGTCGCGGGCCAGGGCGAGGGTGTCGGCGACGTCGCCGCTCGAGCTCTGCGCGCACCCGGCGTAGTTCGGCGCGGCGCCCTGCAGCACGCACAGGGGCTGCCGCGGGATGCTCCAGAGCGAGTGCCCGGCGGAGACGCCGCCGAAAATCGAAAGCACCAGGTTGGTCTGATCGCCGGTCTGGGCGGCGAGGGCGGCGGGCGCCAGGAAGAGCGCGAAGAGGACGCACGAGCGACGGTTCATCGGGCCTCGAGCAGTTGGTGGTCCACGGCCAGACAGCGGTCCATCACGATCGGGATTCCCGCCGCCCTGGCCCGCGCGGCCGCCTCGTCATCCCGCACTCCCATCTGCAGCCAGATCAACCGGGGGCGGATCGCGATCGCCTCGTCCACCACCGCCCCCGCCAGCTCACTCCGCCGGAATACGTCCACGATGTCGATCGCGTGTTCCGCCGCCGCCGCCGCGAGCGTCGGGTAGCTGCGCTCGCCCAGCAGGCGGTCGTGCCCGGGGTTCACCGGGATGATGCGATACCCCGCGTCCCGCAGGTAGGTCGCCACGCTGTTGCTGGGGCGGTGGGGCTTGGGGGAGAGCCCCACCACGGCGATGGTGCGCGACGCCCGCAACACGTCTTCCAGCACCCCGGGGGTCACTCCGCCCGCTCGCCCCGGTACTCCGAATACAGGTGCGGCCCCTCCTGCACCCGGACCGCCCGCAGCCGGACTCCCGCCGGAAGCCCCGGGGCGATCCGGCCCCACAAATACACCGCCAGGGCCTCTCCGGTCGAGAGCCACCCCCCGGGCCCGAATTCCGGGGCTCCCTCGTGGATGGTCTTCCCGGCGAACCGCTCCGTGACCTCCCGCGCCAGCAAGGCATCGAGGTCGCCGAGCCGCACCACGCCCCCCTCGGCCGGCGCGAGGGGGCCGGATACGGTCACGTGGCACTGATAGGTGTGGGTGTGAAGCGTGGCGGCGCGTCCGAAGTGCGAGGCGTTCTGCTCCGAGGTCCAGTCGGCCCGCCGGATCTCGTGGCCCGCGGTGAACTCGACCACCCGGGTCAGATGGACGAGGGGGAGCGGGTCCGGCGTCAGAAGGCCCACCCCAGTCCGAGGCTGAGCCACGGGTGGGTGGTCCAGTCGTTGGTGGCCGCGGTGAGGGAAAGCACGCGGCCGCCGTCGAAGGCGTTCGGGACCTCATAATTGGTCGGGTAGGACAGGCGCCAGAACAGGACGCGGAAATCCGCCTGGAGGTTGACGCGCCGGCCGATGTAGAACTTGGTGCCGAGCTCGGGGCCGAACGTGAATTTGGTGCCGAACGTGTAGCCCGACGTGTCGGCCGCCAGCTCGCTCCCGAACACCACGCCCAGCGTCGCCCCCACGTACGGCGCCAGCCCGTGCCAGGTCTTGGGGCCCGTGACGGACATCTGCAGGCCGGCGTCCACGATCACGAGGTCGCAGTTGATGAGGCCGGACGTGTTCTTGGCGGTCGCGACGAACGGGTCGACGATCCGTCGCGTGGTTTGCCCGTAGGCCACGCCCAGGTCGAGCGAGCTCGATCCGAAGGAGAGGTTGTAACGCACGCCCCAGGTGTTGCCGTCCGAGATCCCGACCGGAACCGAGCCGCGTCCGCCGGACAGGTACCCGGCATAGAAGACCGGACCCGTGGCGGACGGGGCGTCGTGGTAGGGCGAATGCGAGGGGTCGTAGCCGACCTGGGCGGATAGACGGTTCGGCGGATAGGCGGTTAGTGAGATCGCCGCGATGGCGATGCCCAACCACGAGGACCACGAACCGACTAACCGGCTAACCGACTGTCTTTTCGTCATCTCGCTCTCAAGTCCTTGCCGGTCATCTCCGGCGGCTGTTCGACGTTCAGCAGGTTCAACAGAGTGGGTCCCACGTCCCGCAGCGATCCGCCGGGGCGGAGCTCACCCGGGAGGGCGTCCGGTCCGACGATGAGGAACGGGACCGGATTGGTGGTATGCGACGTGTGCGGTCCCCCCGTGGCCGGATCGATCATCATCTCGCAGTTCCCGTGGTCGGCCGTGATCAAGAGGGTCGCCCCCGCCGCCTCCGCGGTCGTCAGGACCCGGGCCAGACACTTGTCCACGGTCTCCACGGCCTTCAAGCCGGCCGGTAGTACCCCGGTGTGGCCCACCATGTCCCCGTTGGCGTAGTTGCAGAGAATGAAGTCGTGCTGGCCCTTCTTGATGGCCCCGCAGAGCACGTCGGTCACCCCGGGGGCGCTCATCTCGGGCGCCAGGTCGTAGGTCGCCACCTTCTGCGACGGCACCAGCAGGCGCTCCTCGTTCTTGAACGGCGTCTCGAGCCCGCCGTTGAAGAAGTACGTCACGTGGGCGTACTTCTCGGTCTCGGCGGTGCGGAACATCGTCTTGCCGTGATCGGCCAGCACCTGGGCCACGATGTTCCGGAGCACCATCGGCTCGAAGGCCATCGGGAACGGCAGGGTCTCGTCGTACTGCGTCATCGTCGCCAGCTCGACGGCCGGCCGGTCCGAGACGTCGAAGCCGTCGAACTCCGGAGTGGCGAGGGCCCGGACGATCTGCCGCATCCGGTCGGCGCGGTAGTTGAAGCAGAAGATCCCGTCTCCCGACTTGATCCGCGGCGTGCCCGTGATCACCCGCGGCTTGACGAACTCGTCGGTCTCGCCCGCCGCGTACGCGTCGCGGATGGCCGACACCGGGTCCGCCGCCGGGGCGCCCACGCCCTTCACCATCGCGTCATACGCCAGCTTGGTCCGGTCCCACCGCTTGTCGCGGTCCATCGCGAAGTACCGGCCGACCACGTCCGCGACCACCGCCCGGCCCTGATAGCGGCGGAGGTCCTCCCCGAGCTTCTCCATGAACCCGAGCGCGGACGTGGGACCGGTGTCGCGGCCGTCGAGCCACGCGTGCACCGCCACCGGCAGCCCGAAGCGGTGGCCCAGCTCGACGGCGGCCAGCAGGTGGGTGTCCAGCGCGTGTACGCCGCCGGTGCCCAGGAGGCCCATCACGTGGAGCGTGCCGCCGCGGCGCTGGACGCCCTCGCACAGCGAGACGAGGGGCGGCAGCCGGAAGAACGCGCCCGACGCGATGCTCTGGGAGATGCGGACGATGTCCTGCGGGACCACGCGGCCGGCCCCCAGGTTCAGGTGGCCGACCTCGCTGTTGCCCATCTGCCCTTCGGGAAGCCCGACCGCCAGGCCCGATGCCTCGAGCAGCGTGCGGGGAGCGCGATTCCAGAGCTGGTGCCAGACGGGCGTCGCGGCGAGCTCGATGGCGTTGCCGTCCCGGCCGGGGCGAAAGCCCCAGCCGTCGAGCACGATCAGGACGACCGGGGTGCGGCCGGTGCGCGGTGTCGCCATATTGGGAGAAATGCAATCTAGTCGCGCCCTTCGTGCCCTTCCAGTTGTGCTGGCGCTCGCCGCTCCGCTCCCGGCCCAGACCCGATATCAAGTGAATGCGGCGGGCGCCTGGCTGCGCGACAGCGCCAACGGGAAGCGGCTGGCCCGCGTGGCCAAGGGCGCGCTCTTGCCCGGCGGCCCGGCGCAGGGGGACTGGCTGCCCGTCACGCTCGACGGGTTCATCTGGTCCAAGTCGGTGGGACCGGCGGTCCAGGACGAAAACGACCTCGCCGTGACGAAGGACGGAGGCGAGAACCTGCGCGACAAGGCGCAGGGGAGCGTGGTCGCGGTGCTCCCGCGGGGATTCGCGCTCCAGCGGGCCGACACGGGCGGCGGGCGGTGGACCCACGTGCGGCGCGCGGGCTGGATCGCGCGGTCGGTGGTGACGCCGGTCGGCCAGGTGGTCAGCACCGTGAGCGCCGCGCCGCCCCCGACCGGCGGGGATACGACCCCCCCGGCGGGTGGAACGGCCCCGGGGACGCCGGCGACGGCGCCGGTGCCTCCCGTGGACTCGCTCGGCTATTCCACCGCGGTGCCGGCTCAACGGGCCGACCTGTACGGGTCCCCGGGCGGCTCCATCACGGGCGCCGTGGCGGCTCCCACGCCGCTCCGGGTCCTGGCGCATTCCGGGGAGTGGACCCGCGTGCAGCTCGAGGCGTGGGTAAGGACGAGCGACCTGGCGTCCGCGCCCCCCGGCGTGCTGGAAGGCGTGAGCGCGGCGGAGCTGCGGGCCGATCCCGCCCGGTACGCGGGGCAGGTGGTGCGCTGGCGCCTGCAGTTCGTGTCCCTGGAGACCGCCGACGACCTCCGCCCCGACATCCCCGACGGCTCGACCTACTTCCTGGCCCGGGGCCCCGCGCCGGAGCGCGGGTTCGTCTACGTGATCGTGCCCGAGAACAAGAAGGCGTCCGTGGCGGCCCTGGCGCCGCTCACGGATCTCGAGGTGACGGCCACGGTGCGCGTGGGGAAAAGTCATTACATCGGCAATCCGATCGTGGACCTGCTCTCGTTCGAGGCGGTGCGATGAACGACATTCTGAAGGAGCGGCTGCTCCGCAAGCTCGAGTCCCTGCCGGAAGACAAGGCGTACCAGGTGCTCGATTACATCGAATTCCTGGAGTCGAAGTTCGTGGAGCGCCCCGCGGGCGCGCCCGCATTCCAGAAGGTGGCGGAGACGCTCGAGGACACGATGCGGGCCGGGCGGGTGCCCGTGAACATGATCAAGGGCACCATGGACGCGGTGGGGAAGGCGGGTCGATTCCTGGACGGGCTGGCCGCGGCGGGACGGGCCGCGGTGAACGAAGTCAAGAAGACGCAGGAGAAAAAGGCGGTTGAGGAACCCAAGCCTCCCGCGTAACTTTCGAGATGGGAACCTTTCGACCCGCAGTCGCCCTCACGTTCGACGACGTTCTGCTCGCGCCGCGCCATTCCACGGTGCATCCCCGGAACGTCGACACCAAGACCCGCTTCACCCGCTCGATCTCCCTCAACATTCCGCTCATCGCCGCCGCGATGGACACCGTCACCGAATCGGCGATGGCGATCGCGATGGCGCGGGCCGGCGGGATCGGGGTGATCCACAAGAACATGCCCATCGACCGCCAGGCGGCCGAGGTGGACCAGGTGAAGCGCTCGGAGTCGGGGATGATCCTCAACCCGATCACCCTGGGGCCCGACCGTCCGCTCCGCGAAGCCCTGAAGCTGATGGAGCGCTTCCGGATTTCGGGCGTCCCGATCGTGGACGCGGCGGGCAAGCTGGTGGGGATCATCACCAACCGGGATCTCCAGTTCGAGCGCCAGCTCGACCGCCCGCTGCGCGACGCGATGACGAAGGACAACCTGGTCACCGCTCCTGTCGGCACTACGCTCGAGGAGGCGGAGCGCCTCCTGGGCAGGCACCGTATCGAGAAGCTCCCGGTGGTGGACCGGGACGGCGTACTGAAGGGCCTGATCACCATCAAGGACATCTTCAAGCGCAAGGAACATCCGGACGCCAACAAGGATCAGCACGGCCGGCTCCGGGTGGCGGCGGCGGTGGGCGGGACACCCGAGGCCAAGGCCCGGGCCAAGGCCCTGCTCGACGCCGGGTGCGATGTGATCGTGATCGATTCGGCGCACGGGCATTCCCAGGGCGTGCTCGACACGGTGAAGCTCCTCCGGGAATCGTTCCCGGACGCGCAGCTCGTGGCCGGGAACGTGGCCTCCGCCGCCGGCGCCAAGGCGCTCGTGGAGCGCGGGGTCGACGCGGTGAAGGTGGGCGTGGGGCCGGGGTCCATCTGCACCACCCGCGTGGTGACGGGCGTCGGTGTGCCGCAGATCACGGCGATTCTGGACGCGCTCGCGGGCGCCGGGGACGTCCCGGTGATCGCCGACGGCGGCGTGAAGTATTCGGGCGACATCGTCAAGGCGCTGGCGGCCGGCGCGTCCAGCGTGATGATGGGCTCGATGCTCGCGGGCACCGAGGAGAGCCCGGGCGAGTCGTTCCTGCTCGAAGGCCGCCGCTTCAAGGTCATCCGCGGGATGGGGAGTCTCTCGGCCATGGAGGAGGGGTCGGCCGACCGGTACTTCCAGGAGGGTGAGGTATCGCCCACCAAGCTGGTGCCCGAGGGGATCGAAGGCCGGGTGCCCTACAAGGGTCCGGTGGCGGACGTGATTTTCCAGATGGTCGGGGGCCTCCGGAGCGGCATGGGGTATTGCGGGGTGTGCGACATCCAGGCCCTGCGGAACGAGACCGAGTTTCTCACCATCACGTCCGCGGGACTGCGCGAGTCGCATCCGCACGACGTCGTCATCACGCGGGAAGCGCCGAACTACAGCCTCTAGCCGCTTGACACCCCGGGTGCCCGGTCCTATTCTGGCGCCGCTCGCCGTCGTTTCGTCAGTCTCATCCCAATCGAGGGACTATGGACCTGTTCCGACGGAAAAGCGTCACGGCCTTGCAGACGGAGGCCGAGACCGATCACTCGTTGAAGCGCGCGCTGGGGGCGCTGAACCTGACCGCCCTGGGCATCGGCGCGATCATCGGGACCGGCATCTTCGTGCTCACCGGCACGGTGGCCGCGGTGAACGCCGGCCCCGCGGTGGTGCTTTCCTTCACGCTGGCGGGCGTGGCGTCGATCTTCGCGGCGCTCTGCTACTCGGAGTTCGCGTCGCTCGTGCCCATGGCGGGCAGTGCGTACACCTACGGCTACGCGACGCTCGGCGAGCTCTTCGCGTGGATCATCGGCTGGGACCTGGTGCTGGAGTACGCGCTGGGTGCCGTCACGGTGGCCATCGGCTGGTCCGGATACGTCGTCTCGTTCCTCAAGGACATCGGGATCGTCGTTCCGCCGGCTCTCTCGGCGGCGACCGGTACCGCGATCACCCTGGCGGACGGCACGACGGTACACGCGGTGTTCAATCTGCCCGCGGTGATCATCATTGCCCTGGTGACCACCCTGCTGGTGGTCGGCATCAAGGAATCGGCCAACTTCAACAACTTCATCGTCCTGGTGAAGGTGGCGGTGGTGCTGCTCTTCATCATCTTCGCGGCCCACGCCATCAATCCCGCCAACTGGCACCCCTTCATGCCGCCCAACACCGACGGGAATTCTCAGCACTTCGGGTGGTCGGGCGTCATGGCCGGGGCGGGGGTGGTGTTCTTCGCGTACATCGGGTTCGACGCCGTGAGTACCGCCGCCCAGGAAGCGAAGAATCCCCAGCGAGACATGCCGATCGGCATCATCGCCTCACTCCTGATCTGCACCGTGCTCTACATCATCGTGTCCGGCATCGCCACCGGTGTGATGAGCTACAAGGACCTGAACGTCCCCGATCCGATCGCCGTGGTGGCCGACCACGCCGGGCTGGGCTGGATGTCGACGCTGATCAAGCTGGGCGCGATCGCGGGACTGTCGTCCGTGATCCTGGTGATGCTCCTCGGGCAGTCGCGCGTGTTCTGGAGCATGTCGAAGGACGGGCTGCTGCCGCAATTCGTGAACAAGATTCACCCCAGGTTCCAAACGCCGTATCTCACGTCGATCATCACCGGCATCTTCGTGGCGCTGTTTTCGGCCGTGCTCACGGTGCGGGAGGCGGCGAGCCTGGTGTCGATCGGTACGCTGCTGGCGTTCGTGATCGTGTCCATCGGCATCATGGTGCTCCGGGTCCGTGAGCCCAATCTCCCGCGTCCCTTCAAGACGCCCGCGGTGTTCGTCGTCGCCCCGCTGGGAGCGCTCTCGGCCCTGTACCTGATGATTTCGCTGCCGTCGACCACGTGGATTCGGCTCCTGGTGTGGTTCGTGATCGGCATCGTCTTCTACTTCATGTACGGCGTCAGGCATTCGAGGCTGGCGAAGAAGGCGTAGGACAACCGGCGTTCGGGAAGATTGTCGAGGGGAGGCGGGGACGCCTCCCCTCGACGTATTTTGTAGTCATGACTGCCATCCCCATTCCGGCCGCGCGTGCCGCCGCCGCCCGGGCGATCGCGGCGCTGTTCACGCCCGGCGCCCGCGTCGTCCTGACCACCCACGTCAACGCCGACGGCGACGGTCTGGGGAGCGAAGTCGGGCTCTGGCACCTCCTCGAGGCCCGCGGTTGCCACGCGCTGATCACCAATCCCACGCCCATCCCCGACCGCTTCCAGTTCCTCATCCCCCCCGGCGCCGACGCCAGCGACCGGGCCGCGAAGGAAATCGCCAAGGCCGATGCCGTCGTGGTCCTCGACATCTCGGACCTGGGCCGCCTGGGGGACTTGGGCGCCGCCGTGAAAGCCGCCGGCGTTCCGGTCGCCTGCATCGACCACCACGTGAGTCCCGGGTCCCTGCCCGAGGGCCCGCGCCTGGTGGCACCGGAGGCCACCGCCACCGCGGAGCTGGTCCACGATCTGGCGGTGGCGCTCGGGTGGACCATCCCGACCGAGGCGGCGCGGGCGCTCTACGTCGGCCTCCTGACCGACACCGGCGGGTTCCGGTTCTCCAACACCACCCCCCGGTGTCTCCGGGTCGCGGGCGCCCTGCTCGAGCGCGGGGTGGACCCCGAGTCGATCTACGAGCAGGTGTACGCCAGCGCGCCCGAGGGCCGGGTGCGGCTCCTCGCGGAGGTGCTGGATACGCTCGTCGTGGAGCCCGAGATCGGCCTGGCGTGGGTCACCGTGCCCCCGGGCGCCATCGAACGGTACGGCGCCACCGCCGACGACCTGGACGGCATCGTGGAGCACCCGCGGTCGATCGCCGGAGTCCGGCTGGCCCTCCTGTTCCGCCAGCTGGCGAACGGAAAGGTGAAAGTTTCATTCCGCTCCATGGGGAGTGTGGACGTCGCCCACCTGGCGCATCGATTCGGTGGCGGGGGTCACGCCAAGGCCTCGGGGGCCTCCGTGGAGGGGTCCCTGGCCGAAGCGCAAAGCACCGTGCTCGCCGAAGCCCGGCGGCAGCTCGCCGCGATCTGAAACAGCGCTTCGCACCCGGCATCCGTATCTTGTTCGAGCATCCTCGCTTACCTGGGAGCCTGGAATGACCCCTCGCTGGCTGGTGGCGCTGTCCCTGGTCGCGGCCCCCGCCGCGGCCCAGAACGCCGGGACGGCCGCCGCCTCGAAGCCGATCTTCGACGGGAGCCTCTCCGGCTGGGACCACGTGGGGCCGGGGCGCTTCACGGTGGACACCGGCCTCCTGATGACCCACGGGGGAATGGGGTTGCTCTGGTTCACCAAGGAGAAGATCGGCAACGCGGTGATCCGCGTGGTGTTCTGGCCCACCGATTCGACGTCCAACTCCGGCGTCTTTATCCGGATTCCGGAGCGGCCCACCGAGCCCTGGATGCCGGTGAACCGGGGCTACGAGGTGCAGATCGACAACGCCGAGGACGACTATCACGTCTCGGGTGTGCTGTATTCGCTGACCAAGGCGCTGGCGCGGCCCGGCCGGGCGCGTCAGTGGAACACGCTCGAGATCACACTGGACGGACCGCGCACCGTGGTGCGCTTGAACGGCGAGCTGGTGACGGACTACACCGAAGGTCAGGCGGTCCCGCCCAAGAAGGAGCAGTGGGAGCCGGACCGCGGCCGCCGGCCCGACGTGGGCTACATCGGCCTCCAGAACCACAGTGACGCGGACACGGTTTACTTCAAGGAAGTGAGCATACGCCCGCTGCATCCCTGACGGAGGTGTCTATGCGGAAGGCGGTAATCGGCGCCCTGCTGGTGCTCGCGGCGGCGGCCTGCGACCCGACCACGGAGAGCCAGGTCGGTTTCACCACCGGAGGCGGGACCGGCGGCGCCGGCACGGGCGTGGCCACCAAGCTGGTATTCACGCAGCAGCCCGCGAGCACCCAGGCCACGGCGGCGATGGCCTCCGCGGTCGTGGTGCAGGCGGAGGACGCCGCCGGCAACGTCGACACGACGTTCACGGCCACGGTCACGTTGTCGCTCTTCGCGAATCCCGACAGCGCGTCGCTGGGCGGGAACTTCAGCGTCCCCGCCATCGCCGGCATCGCGACCTTCTCGAACCTCACGGTCTCGAAGGCCGACACCGGCTACACCCTGATCGCGGCCTCGGGGACGCTCGCCACCGCCATCAGCGCGTCGTTCACCATTACGCCGTGATTCGCGCCGGCGCCCTGGCCGCCGCCCTCGGCGCCGCCGCCCTGGCCGTCCCGGGTCTCGCGGGGCAGTCCGCGCCCGACTCCGCCTTCACCAGCCTGGCCTCGGCCCAGCGGGATCCCACGCGGGTCAAGACCCTCACGCTCCGCCAGGCCATCGGGTCGCTCCCGCCGTCGGTGGGAGCGATGGTCAATCTCGAGACCCTCATCCTGGACCGCACCGATCTCGTCACGCTGCCCGACGAGCTCGCCCGGCTGCCGCGGCTCAAAGTCCTGTACCTCGGCGGCAACGCCCGGCTGGACTTCGCCAAGGTGCTCAAGCAGCTGGCCACGGCTCCGGCCCTCGAGCGCCTGGGCCTCGACGACAACGACCTGGGTCACGTGCCCCCGGAGATCGGCGGCCTGGTCCGCCTGCGCGTGCTCAGCCTGAGCAAAGACCAGCTCACGTCGCTGCCGCCGGAGATCGGCCGGCTCGCCCGGCTCGAGGTCCTGGACCTCTTCCAGAACGAGTTCGCGGACCTGCCGGACTACCTGGCTCGCCTGCCGCGCCTCAGGATCGTCTACGTGTCCGGCAACCTGATGGACTCGGACAAGGCGGACCGCTTCGAGCGCCTCTCGGGGCACGTCTCGGTCAGCTGGCGCACACCGGACGAGCCCTACTTCCACTGATCGTCAGCGCTTCAGCGGAGTCACCCGGACCATCACCACCGCGTGGGCCGGGACGGTCGCCGTGTACTCGGCGCGGAAGGCTCCCCGGTCCGCGTGGGCCCAGAGGTCCCGGACGGTCGCGGAGTCGGCTCTGAGGCCCAGGCGGTGGAAAGACGCCGTGATCGTGGTCGCCACGCCGGCGCGGTTGAGCAGCGCCGCCGCCACCGACCCGTCGCGGAGCGGCTTCCCCCACACCTGGATCTCGGGGGTGGGCTCCCACACCACGGTGCCCTGGGCCCCCAGGGAGTCCTGATCCACCGCGATCACCTCGGGGTTCTCGAGGATGGTCTTGGTGTCGGCGCTCATGGACCGCAGGTCGTTCCCGGCGATGAGGGGCGCGGCCTCGATGGCCCAGAGGGAGAAGTGGGCGCGGTACTCGTCGTCGGTCATGCCGCCGTTTCCCACCTCGAGCATGTCGGGATCGTTCCAGGCCCCGGGCCCGGCCACGGTGCCGTGCTGCGCCGACTGGTCGAGGTTGCCCAGCATCGAGGTCCAGCTGTCCGAGATGTCGTCGGTGGTGCGCCAGAGGTTGCCGATCTTCGGGGCCCAGCCCCAGGGTTGGTTGTAGCCCCACTCGCACAGGCTGAGGACGATGGGCCGGCCGGCCGCGGCCAGCCCGTCCCGGAACTTCGCGTACTGAGTCGGCGCGTCGAGGCCGGCGGCATAGCACCAGTCTTCCTTCACGTAGTCCACGCCCCACGCCGCATAGGTCCGCGCGTCCTGGGCTTCGTATCCGAAGGTGCCGGGGCGCCCCTGACAGGTCTTGGTGCCGGCGTCGGTGTAGATCCCGAACTTGAGTCCCTTCGCATGCACGTAGTCGGCCAGCGCTTTGATGCCCTCCGGGAAGCGGGCCGAGTCGGCGACGATGGTGCCGTCCTTGGCGCGGGCCACCTGCCAGCAGTCGTCGATGATCACGTACCGGTACCCGGCGTCCCGCATCCCGCTCGACACCATCGCGTCCGCGGTTTCGCGGATGAGGCGGGAGCTGACGTCGCAGGCGAAGTGATTCCAGCTGTTCCACCCCATCGGCGGCGTACGCGCGAGGCCGTTGTCGAGGGGGCGCGATCGGGCGGCGGCAAGCCCGATGGTGAGGGACACGGCGACGGCGGCGAGACGGCGCACGGCAAGTCTCCGGGATCGAGGGTGGGGATTCGGGGACGATTCTAGATCGCGGCGTCGGGGTCCGCCAGTTGCCGACCCGCCGTCCGGGCTGGAGATTGCGCGGGTGCGCGCCGTACCGGCAGTGACGCTCCTCGGCCTGATCCCGGCCGTCCTGGGTGCCCAGGGCACGTCGCTGGCATCGGTGGTCCAGCGGCGGACGCTGGAGAACGGCCTCCAGGTGATCGTGGTGGAGGATCATACCAGTCCGCTCGCCGCTGTGGTCGTCGCCGTGCGCGGCGGCGCGTTCGTGCAGGACTCCGGCCGGGACGGCTTGGCCCACCTCTTCGAGCATCTGCTCTTCAGCGGCTACCACGGGGATCCCGCGCGGTTCGGGGAAGAGGCGGCCTGGATCGAAGGCGGCTACAACGGCGGGACCGCCGAGGAATACAACGAGTACATCCTGGGCGTGCCGTCGGACAAAACCGCGAAAGCCATCGGCCTGCTGGGTGACCTGATGCGGCACATCACCATCACGGACCGTGCGGTGGCAGCGGAACGCCCCATCGTCCTGAACGAGCTGCAGCGGGACTTGGCGACGCCCGAGGAGGCGCTGTCCCGTGACGTGGATCGGGCCCTGTGGGGCAGCGCCTGGCCCTGGAAGGACGTCGGCGGCGACAGCACCAGCCTGGCCCGCCTCGGCGCGGCCGCGCTGCAGCGCGCGTTCGGGCAGTACTACGTGCCCAACAACATGGCGCTCATCGTCACTGGCGATGTCTCGGCGGCGCAGGTATTCGAAGACGCGCGACGGGAGCTGGGCGGGTGGCCGGCGGCCCCCGCTCCTCTGGCGGGACGGGACACCCTGATCGCGCCGGCCCCCGACCAGAGCAGCATTCTGGTCCGGGCCGATGCGGTGCAGGACGTGACCGTCATCGTCCGCGTCGTGGGCCCCGCCGCACGCACCGACACGTCCGGCACGTACGCGACCGAAGCGTTGATCGACGTGCTCGACGATCCCACGTCGGCGTTCCAGCGGTTGCTGGTGACGCAGGGCCCGTTCGAATCGGTCGACGCGTCCTTCGGCGTCGCGGCGCACGGCGGCGCGATCACCTTCCGGGGGACCCTGCCGTCCGAGCGGGCGGAGGAGGGGATCCAAGAACTGTTGGGGGAGCTCGACGACGTGAATCTCCTGCGGGGCGTGACGGACGCCGACCTGGCCACCGCCCGGCGGCGCGGCGCCGTGGAGGAGGCGATGGCGCTCGATGGCGGCCGCGGCCTGGCGGTGCGACTCGCGTACTGGTGGGGTACCGCCGGCCTCGACTACCTGCTCGCGCGCCGCGCGCGGCGGGACGCCCTCACCGTGTCGGACCTCGTGCGTGTCGCGAACCGGTACGTCATCCAGCGCCCCCGCTCCGTCGGAATCCTGGCCCCGCCCGGCACCGCGGACACCCTCCTCACCTGGTTGCGGAAGGCGTTCCAGCATTGAGCCGCGCCCTCGCTCTCGTGCTCGGGCTCCTCCTGTGCGGTCGCCCCCTCGTCGCCGGCCCGCGCGGCGATGACTCGACCACGGTGGACTACTGGCTGGGCGGGCTCCACGTGATCCAGCGCTACGTGGCGGGCACCGATCTCGTGGCGGTGCGTCTCTTCCTGCTCGGCGGGAGCCGTCAACTGACGGCGCCGACCCAGGGCATCGAGGCGCTCCTGCTCGAAGCCGCGACGCAGGGCAGCGCACGATATCCGGCGGACTCGTCCATCGCCGCCATGACCGCAACCGGAAGCGTCGAGGTGCGCGAGGTCGATCGCGACTGGTCCGAGATCGGATTCACGACGCTGGCGGCCGACGCGGCGGACGCGTGGGCGGTGTTCGCCGATCGGGTGGCGGCGCCGCAGCTCGGGGATTCGGCCATCGCCGCCGCCCGCCGCACACTCATCCGGTCCGCGCACGACCGGCACACGGATCCGGACACCCGCGTGTTCCTGCTCGCCGACAGCGCCCTGTTCAAGGGTCACCCCTACGCGTTCGATCCGCTCGGGACCGAGGTCTCCATTCGAGGGATCCCCGACTCCGCGGTGCGCGACTACCAGGCGCGTCAGATGGTGACCTCGCGGATGCTGCTCGTGGTGGTCGGTCGCGTGACGCGGGCGGAAGTCGAGCAGTGGGTGGCTCCGACCCTCGCCCGCCTGTCCGCCGGGAACTACCAGTGGGCTCCCTCTCCGCCGCCAAAGCCCGCCCGGTCGACCTGGCTGATCGAACAGCGATCGTTGCCGACCAACTACCTCGTGGGCGTGTTCACCGGTCCCGCGGCGGGCAGTGAGGATTACTGGGCCTTCCAGGTGGCGATGTCGTTCCTACACGGAGCATTCTTCCACGACGTGCGGACCCGCCGCGGACTGTCGTACGCCCCCGAAGCGCTCTTCTTCGACCAGGCACAGACGTCGGGCGCCATCTACGCCAGCTCCCGGGACCCGGCGGCCGTGGCGAAACTGATGGGGCAGGCCATGACCGAGGTGAAGGTCCTCCGGAGCGACGACATCTGGTATCGTCGGCTGCAGCGCACGTTCGCCTTCGACTATCTCGAGACGCGATCCACGGTGGGCGGCCAGGCCGACTTGCTCGCACGGGCGCAACTGCTGCTCGGGGACTACCACCGGGTCGGAGACTTCGGGGAGCGCCTCCGCCGGGTCCGGGTCGATGAGGTGCGCGGCGCCGCGACGGAGTTCTTCCAGAACTTCCAGATGGCGTTCATCGGAGACACGGTGGCCATGCGAGGCGGCTGGTAGCCTCGGATTGCTTGGCTTCCCGGGCTCCCGCTAGATTCACGCCGTGCCTCCCCTGCCCACTGATCTCACCGCGCACGTCACCGCCGCCCTCGCCGCACTCCAGAATCCCCGCCACGGCCGGGACGTCGTCGCGGCCGGCATGGTGCGCGACCTCACGGTCGATGAGGCCGGCGCGGTCTCCTTCACGTTCCTGCTGGGCCGGGATGACCCCGCCACCCTCGCGCGGGACGCCCGCCGGGCCGTGAAAGCGGTCCCCGGCGTCACGGACGTTCGCGTCACCGTCGCCGACCCCGGAGCCCCACGTCCGTCGCCCCAGGGTCCCGGGCCGCGCCCCGCCGGGATGGCCGACGTGCCGCCGCCCCCCACGGCGCAGGAGATGCCGGCCCTGGGGAAGGTCCTGGCGGTCTCGTCGGGGAAGGGCGGCGTGGGGAAGTCGACGGTCTCCGCGAACCTCGCCGCCGCCCTCGCGGCGAAGGGGTTCCGCGTCGGCCTGATGGACGGCGACATCTACGGGCCGAACATCCCGCGGATGATGGGCGTCTTCGACAAGCCGCCGGTCACCGCGGGCAAGATCCAGCCCCTCGAAGGACACGGCGTGAAGCTGATGTCCCTCGGCTTCATCGTGGAGCGGGACGCGCCCGCCATCTGGCGCGGTCCGATCATCATGAAGGTGATCCAGCAGTTCCTCCGGGACGTGGACTGGGGCGAGCTGGACTACTTCCTCGTGGACTTGCCCCCCGGCACCGGCGACGCCCAGCTCTCCCTCACGCAGTCCATCCACCTGCACGGCGCCGTGATCGTCACGACCCCGCAGGAGGTGGCGGTGGGTGACTCGCTGCGCGGCGCCAAGATGTTCGAGCGGGTCGGCGTGCGCGTCCTGGGCGTGATCGAGAACATGAGCTACTACGTCTGCCCGCACTGCGGCGAGAAGTCGGAGCTCTTCCTGGCGGGCGGCGGCGAGCGCCTGGCCGCCGAGCTCGGCGTCCCGCTCCTGGGGCAGATCCCCCTGCAGGCGCGCCTGCCGCAGCACGCGGACGCCGGCCGTCCCATCGTGGTCGCCGATCCCGAGTCCCCCGCGGCGGTGGAGCTCCGAAACGTGGCGGACGCCGTCGCCCGCGCCCTGGGCGGGCCGCGCTGACGTGCGGCTCCTTCCGCTTCTTCTCGTCGTTCTCCAGCACCCCCAGCGCCCCGATCTCCGGGCCGGGCTGGACACGCTCTACGGCGGTGATTTCCCGGAGGCGGCCCGCTACTTCCAGGCGCTGGCGGCCGCGGACTCCCTGGACCCCGCGCCGCTCGTCTTCGAAGCCGGCGCCTACATCTGGTGGGCGTCCGCGAAGGACTCGGACGCGTTCGCGGAAGCGCGGATCGACTCGCTCCTGAACGGCGCCATCTCGCGGGCCCGCGCGGCGGGAACCCCGGCCCGGTTCTGGCTCGCCACGGCGCTCGGGTACCGGGCCCGCGAGAAGGACCTGCACGGGCACGCGCTCGCCGCGGCCAAGGACGCCCGGGCGATGCGGGACGCGTACTCCGCGGAGCTCGCCGCCGACTCCACCTGCACCGACTGCTACCTGGGCCTCGGGGTCTACCAGTACGGCCTGGCCCGGGCCGGCACCCTCGCCCGGCTCTTCGCGAAGATCATCGGGCTCGGCTCGGGGGACGCGGGGCGGGGCATCGCGGACCTGCGCCGGGTGGCGCGGGACGGCGATCTCGCGCGCGTAGAAGCCGCCTGGGTCCTGGCCGCGGCGCTGGTGCGGGAGGCCGACCGGAACCGCGAAAGCCGCCGCGCGCTGCGCACCGAGGCGCGGGATCTGGTGGTCGAGCTGGCGCGGCGATATCCGGGCAACCCCGTCTTCACCCGCTTCCTGTCCGAGGTGCCGGCGGAGGGGCCCTGACCGCCACCGCCGGCCGCCTCACCACCGGGGAGCTGCGCCCCACCATCCTCCGTCTCGCCGCGCCCACCGTGGCGATGATGGCCTTCAACACCGGCTTCTACGTCATCGACAGCATCTGGGTGGGCCGGCTCATCGGTCCCGCCGCGCTCGCGGCCGTCTCGACCGCCGGGTTCACCGTGTGGGTCATGTTCAACCTGGCCGAGATGCTGGACGTGGGCGTGGTGGCGCTGGCGGCGCGTCGTCACGGTGCCCGGGCTCCCGGCGAAGCCGCGCGGGTGGCGGCCGCGGCGCTCGCGACCGCCCTCGTCGCCGGCGTCCTCGCGACGGCCGCGGGGTTCGCGTTGCTCCCCCGGCTCTTCCAGATCATGCAGGTGCCGCCGGACGTCGCGGTCCTCGGCCACGCCTATCTCCACACCTGGCTGATGGGGGCCCCTCTCGTGTTCGGGTTCTTCGCGCTGGAGGCCACCTTCCGCTCCTCCGGCGACACCCGGACGCCGTTCCTCGTGCTCGCGGGATCGGTGGTGGTGGCCGCCGTCCTCGACCCGCTCCTGATCCTCGGACTCGGGCCCTTCCCGCGCCTCGGCGTGGAGGGCGCCGCCCTGGCCTCGGTGATGGTGCGGGGCGGCGCGTGCCTGGTGCTCGCCTGGCTCGCCGTCCGCCGCGGGCACATCCGGTTCCGCGACCCCGACTGGCGCGCGGCGCCGCGCATCATCGCGATCGGACTGCCATATTCGACCAGCGGCATCCTGTTCTCCCTCGTCTACATGTGGCTGACGCGGTTCACCTCCCGCTTCGGCACGCCGGCGCTCGCGGCGCTGGGGGTGGGTCACAAAGTCGAAGGCGTGGGGTTCGTCGCCATCACGGGGTTCACCCTCGCCGCCTCGGCCCTGGTGGGGCAGAGCCTCGGCGCCCGGGACGAGGCGCGGGCCCGGCGGGCGGCGTGGCACACGGTGGCGTACGCCCTCGTGGTCACGAGCTGCACCGCGCTCGCGCTCCTGGCCGTGCCCTCGGTCTTTGTCCGGCTGTTCACCGCCGATCCGACCGTGATCGCCGACGGGACGGGCTATCTGCGGATCATCGCGATGGCGCAGGTGGGGCAGACCTTCGAGCTGATCCTGGAGGGCGCGCTTGCGGGCGCGGGCTATACATTCTGGCCCATGGTCTGGAGCTCGGGACTGACGCTGGCGCGGATTCCCCTCGCGGCGTGGTGGTCGGGGCTGTGGGGTGTGACGGGGATCTGGTGGGCCATCTCCCTGACGGCCACCCTCCGCGGCGTCGCGATGGTGTGCCTCTGGGCGGGCGGGGCCTGGCGCCCGGCGTTCGACTGATGGCCTCGCTGATCACCCTGCTCACCGATTTCGGGATCTCGGACAGCTACGTGGCCGAGGTGAAGGGCGTGCTGCTCACGGCGCTTCCGGACGCGACCCTGGTGGACGTGACCCACCAGGTGCCGCCCGGGGACGTGCGGGCCGGGCAATATCTCTTCACGCGCGCGTGGCGCCGCTTCCCGGCCGGAACCGTCCACCTGGTGGTCGTGGACCCCGGCGTCGGGACGGCCCGGCGCGCGCTCGCGGCCCAGGCGGCGGGCCACTTCTTCGTCGCGCCGGACAACGGACTCCTGAGCTCCCTGTCCGGGGACGCGACGTTCGTGTCGCTTCCCATCCCGCCCGCGGCCGCTCCGACCTTCCACGCCCGCGACGTATTCGCCCCGGCGGCGGCGCGGCTGGCGCTCGGCACCCCCCTCGACGATCTCGGAGACGAGGTGTCCGACCCGCTCCGGATGCCGCTCCCCGAGCCCCGCCTGGACGGCGTGGCGTGGCTGGGCGAGGTGGTCTACATCGACCGCTTCGGCACGCTGGTGTCCAACCTCCCCGCGATCGACGTCGAGCCCGGCGTCCGGATCGTGGTCGAGGGAAACGACGTGGGATCCCTGCGGCGGACCTTCGGCGACGTGGAGCCGGGACAGCTGGTGGCGTACGCGGGGAGCGGCGGAGACGTCGAGATCGCGGTACGGGGCGGGAGCGCCGCGCGGCTGCTCGGCGTGGGCGTGGGCGCCGAAGTCCGCGCCTAGCGGGGGCGTCGGAGCGCCGGGTCCCGAAACACACGAGGGCGGCGGGGAGGCTACTCCCCAGCCGCCCTCGTCTTCACGAGGACGGTGTCGTCAGCCGTGATGGGTCCCGGAAGGCGTCGGGATCCGGACCTGCGCCAGCACCTTGTCGGCGAAATCCGCCGACGGCGCGAAGCGCGCGAGCTGCGCCAGCTCCACCAGGAGCTTCCGCTCGCGCTCGGCCACGGCGAGGCACTCGGCACATTCCGTCAAATGGAACGTGCGGGCCGCGCTCAGGAGGCCGGTGGCCCAGAGCTCGACTTCATCCGGGGTCAGATGAGTCTGAGGTCGTTCGTTCATGTAGTCCTCTTACGGGCTGCCCCGTGACGGGGTTTCACTCCCGGGCCCCTTCCAGATATCCCCGCAACTCATTACGCGCCCGGTGGATATACGTTTTCACCGTGCCCAGCGGAAGATCGAGCATCCGAGCGATTTCCTCGTAGGAATGCCCCTCCACGTGGCGTAACAGAATGCACGAGCGGTACTCGGGGCGGAGCCGGGCGATGGCCTGCTCGATGGCGCCGCCCAGCTCCCGGGACTCGACCTCGTCCAGCGGGCTCTCGCCCTGGTCGCCGAGCTGCGGGGCACTGGCGTGCATCTCCTCGGGGGAGCGCGCGGAGGGCGAGCCGTCCAGGGACAAGGTGTCGATCTGCCGGCGGCGCAGGTGATCGATGGCCGCGTTGTTCGCGATCTTGAAAATCCACGAGGAGAACTTGTACTCGGGCTTGTAGGTGCGGATGGCGTTGAGAACCTTGATGAACGTTTCCTGCGCCAGATCCTCCGCCAGGGCGCGGTCCCGCACCATCCGGTAGATGAGCGAGAATACCGGGCGCTCGTACCGGTGGACCAGCTCGCGGAACGCGGGCTCGTGCCCTTCGCGCGCCCAGCGCACCACTTCCTGGTCGCTGGCGCCCCGCAGGTCGTTCGGCCTATCTTTTGCGCCTATGGCGCCGTCTCCTCAGTCGGACGTGATGCGCGTGGGGGGAGATGCGAAGCGATCGTATGTCCGCGGCATGTTCGCCGCCATCGCCCCCCGCTACGACCTCCTCAATCACCTGCTCAGCTTCAACGTGGACCGCCGCTGGCGGCGCCGCGCCGTGCGGCGCCTCGGCTGGGAGCGGCGGCCCGACGGCCTGTACCTGGACCTGTGCGCCGGCACGCTCGACCTAGCCGCGACGCTGGCCCGGGCCGACGGGTTCCGCGGCCGGATCATCGGCGCCGACTTCGCCATCCCCATGCTCGCGCGGGGCCGGGCCAAGTCGGCCCGCGTCCGCCCGGTCGGCGCCGACGCCCTGGAGCTGCCGTTTCCCGATGGGGAGTTCGACGGCGCGCTGGTGGGCTTCGGGGTCCGCAACCTCGCCGACCTGGACTCCGGTCTGGCCGAGGCGGCTCGGGTGCTGAAACCCGGGAGCCGCCTGGTGGTGCTCGAGTTCACCACGCCGCGGTTCGCGCCCCTGCGCGCGGCCTACCTCTTCTACTTCCGGCGGCTCCTGCCGCTGATCGGACGCGCGGTGTCGAAACATACGGACGCCTATACCTACCTGCCAGAGTCGGTGCTCAATTTCCCCTCGCCCGACGGCCTGGCGCGCCGCCTGGAAGCGGCCGGCTTTCACGACGTGGACTTTGACCTCCTGAGCGGCGGCATCTGCGCCCTGCACTATGGCACTCGATAACCTGCGCGACTTTCTGGAGGCGATCGACTCGGCCGGCGATCTGGTCCGCGTCCACCGGCCCGTGTCGGCGGACAAAGAGATCACGGAGATCGCGGACCGCTGCATGAAGTCGGCGGGCGGCGGCCCCGCGCTGCTCTTCGAGCATCCGACCCTCGTGGGCGGCGGCGCGTCGCCGCACCCGGTCGCCGTCAATCTGTTCGGCTCCGAGCGCCGGATGTGCCTGGCCCTGGGCGTCGCCCGTCTCGACGAGATCGGCGACCGGCTCTCCGAGATGGTGAACCTCAAAGTCCCGGAGGGGCTGCTCGGGAAGCTCGCGCTGCTTCCGAAGCTCGCCGAGCTGGCCAAGTTCCCGCCCCGCTCCTCCGGCGGACGGCCCGTCTGCCAGGACGTGGTGCTCCAGGGTCCGGACATCGACCTCGGGCGCCTGCCGATTCCCATCTGCTGGCCGCAGGACGGCGGGCCCTATATCACGTTGCCTCAAGTCATCACCCGGGATCCGGTGGGCGGCGCGCGGAACGTCGGGATGTACCGGGTGCAGGTGATCGGCCGCGACTCGCTCGCCATGCACTGGCAGCGTCACAAGGTGGGGGCGGCGCACTGGCGTGAGATGGCGGCGCGGGGCGAGACCATGCCCGTCGCCATCGCGCTCGGCGGGGATCCCGCCGGCATCTACGCCGCGTCGGCGCCCCTCCCGCCGGGGATCGACGAGTACCTCTTCGCGGGATTCCTGCGGCGCGAGCCGGTCCGGCTGGCGAAGTGCGTGACTTCGGACCTCGAGGTGCCGGCCGAGGCGGAGATCGTGATCGAAGGACTGATCGACCCGCGTGAGCCCCTGGTGAGGGAAGGGCCCTTCGGGGACCACACCGGGTTCTACTCGCTGGCCGATCTCTACCCCCGGGTCCAGGTCACTGCCGTCACGCGGCGCGCGGACCCGATCTGGCCGCACACGATCGTCGGGCGGCCCCCGATGGAGGATTACTGGCTCGGTCACGCCACCGAGCGGATCTTCCTGCCGCTCCTCAGGCTCACGCTCCCCGAAGTGGTCGACCTGCACATGCCCGCCGAGGGGATCTTTCACAATCTCGTGTTCGTGAGCATCGACAAGCAGTTCCCGGGGCAGGCCTACAAGGTGATGAACGGGCTCTGGGGGCAGGGGCTGATGTCGCTCGCGAAGGTCATCGTCGTGGTGGACAAGGACGTCAACGTGCGCGACCCCAAGGAAGCGTGGTGGGTGGCGCTGAACCACATCGACCCCGAGCGGGACGTCCGGTTTTCGATGGGTCCCATCGACGTGCTCGACCACGCCAGCCGGGAGTTCACGTTCGGGTCGAAGATGGGGATCGACGGCACGCGGAAGTGGAAGGAAGAAGGATTCAGCCGGGAGTGGCCCGACAAGATCGTGATGGACGACGCCACCAGAGCCCGCGTGGACGCGATGTGGAGGGAGCTTGGCATCTCCATCCCGTGAGGGACAGACCCTCGGAGGCCATTCCCTCCTGGTCCGCTACGCCAACTTCGTCCGGCTCCCGCACACCGTCTTCGCCCTCCCGTTCGCCCTGATCGGGGCGGTGGCGGCGTCGTGGACGGCGCCGGTGGGGTGGCGGACCGTCGCGCTGGTGGTGGTCGCGTTCACGGCCGCCCGCTTCGTCGCCATGGGCTTCAACCGCATCGCCGACCGGGACCTGGACGCCAGGAACCCGCGCACCGCGTCCCGGGACCTCCCGCAGGGGCGGATCGGCCTCGGGGAAGCCTGGGCCTCCGTAATCGTCGCCGCGCTGATCTTCGAGGGCGCGGCCTGGGCCTTGAACCCGCTCTGCTTCAAGCTGTCTCCCGTCGCCCTCGCCGCCGTCACCGGCTACAGCTACACCAAACGCTTCACCTGGTCGTCGCACCTGTGGCTGGGTCTGGCGGACGCCATCTCCGGACCGGCGGGGTACCTCGCCGTCACCGGCCGCTGGAGCGAGCCCTGGTGGGCGCTGCCGGTGCTGGCGCTGGTGGTGACCTGCTGGGTGGGAGGCTTCGACATCTTCTACGCGCTCCAGGACGAAGAATTCGACCGCCGGGAAGGGCTGCACTCGGCGGTGGTGCGCTTCGGCGCCGGGCCGGCGATCCTCCTGGCCAAGGTCCTGCACGGCGTGGCGATCCTCGCGCTGGTCGCCTTCGGCCTGGCCGCCGGGTTCCACGCGCCCTTTCTGATCGGCGTGGGGATCGGAGCCGCCCTCATCGCCTGGGAGCACCAGCTGGTGCGGCCCGGGGATCTCTCGCGCTTGAACGCGGCGTTCTTTACGATGAACGGCATCATTTCCATCACGGTCTTCCTGGGAGCGCTCGTGGACCGGGTGATATGAAGAAGGGGAAGCGGGAGGGGGGAAGAGGGAAGCGTGGGGGCGGGAAGGCACACGCGCCGCTGCCCTCGTCCCGCTTCCCGCGGGTTCAGCGGGGTCACCACCCGCTGCGGAGCCCCACCCCCAATCGGAGGGGCCGCTAGTGGACCGCCATCCCGTCACCCTGGCGATCACCGGTGCCTCGGGCGCGCCGTACGCGGTGCGGCTGCTGCAGGTGCTGGCGACCAATCACGTGCCGACGTGGCTCCTCATCTCCACGCACGGCTGGCGGCTGCTCGAGGAAGAGTGCGGCATCAAGAGCGACCGGGAGCTGACCGGGGCCACGGGGGGCGACTGGTCCTCCGTGACGGTCTTCGACGACAAGGACCGCGGCGCCTTGCCGGCGTCGGGCTCGGTGAAGAGCGCCGGGATGGTCATCTGTCCCTGCTCCATGGGGACGGTCGCCGCCGTGGCGCACGGGACCAGCCGCTCTCTCATCGAGCGCTCGGCGGACGTGGCCCTGAAGGAGCGGCGGCCGCTGATCCTCGTGCCACGGGAGACGCCGCTCTCGCTCGTGCATCTCCGCAACCTCACGCTCGCCACCGAGGCCGGCGCGCTGGTGCTTCCGGCCGCCCCCGGCTTCTACCACCGTCCCGAGAAGGTGAGCGACCTGGTGGACTTCGTCGTCCAGCGGATCGTGGATCACCTGGGTCTCGAGATCCGGGTGGCGCCGCGGTGGGGAGGGGGCGGATGAGGCTGGGGATCATCTCGGACACGCACAACCTGCTGCGGCCCGAGGTGCTCGAAGTCTTCTCGCAGGTGGACCACATCCTGCACGGCGGGGATGTGGGCGACGAAGAGGTCCTCATCCAGCTCGAAGCGGTGGCGCCCGTCACCGCGGTGTTCGGCAACACGGACGGCTCACGGCTCCGGCGGCGGCTTCCTCAGGTGGCACAGGTGCAGCTCGACGGCTTCGACATCGTCGTGACGCACGGCGATCAGCTGGGCTCCCCGACCCCGACCCTCCTGCACGAGGCGTTTCCGAAGGCCGAGATCATCGTGTTCGGGCATACGCACCGGGCGGTGCTCGAGCTGGTGGACAAGACGGTGACGGTGATGAATCCGGGGTCGGCGGGTCCCCGGCGGTTCGATCTGGCGGGGCCGTCGGTGGGGATCATGGAGCTCGAGCCGGGGATCCCGCCGCGGGCGAGGATCGTTCCGCTTCAGACCTGACACCACGGGCACATCGTCGTGGCCCGCGCATCAATGGCGTGCGTCGTGACCAGGCGATGCCCGCAGCGCCGGCACGGCTTGCCCCCGCGGCCATACACGTTGAGGCGCAGCTGGAAGCTCCCCGGCTGGCCTGTTCCGGTACGGTAGTCGCGGAACGTCGTGCCCTCGGCCTTGATGGCCCGCTTCAGGATCGCCACGATGGCCCGGTGCAGGGCCCGTGTTTCGGCCGGCGAGAGCGACGCCGCGGGGCGTGACGGGTCGACCCGCGCACTGAACAGCGCCTCGTTGGCGTAGATGTTCCCCACGCCCACCACGCGCGCCTGATCCATGATCACCTTCTTCACGGCGGCCCGGCGCCCCGCCAGGGCCCGACCGAGCTCCGCGGGCGTGAACGCGGGATCGAGCGGCTCAGGACCGAGGCGCGCTTCGTACTTCTCCCAGCCCTGATCGTCGAGCAGCCAAATCGAACCGAATCGCCGCACGTCTCGATAGACAAACCGGGACTTCACCCCCAGCTCGCAAATGAGCACGGCGTACTTCGCTTCTTCGGGGGTGAGGGGCCGGTCGTAGACGATCAGCGCCCCCGTCATGCCGAGGCGCACGACCATCCGTTTGCCGCCGGCGAGATGGAAGACCGCGTGCTTCGCCCGGCGGGTGACCGCGGTGACCCGCGCGCCGGAGAGCGCGCGGAGCAGGGCGGGCTTCGAGACTTTGCGCAGGACGTCCGTCTTCGACAGGGTCGCTCGGAAGATGCGCCG
>Ga0335071_10001305_pt1 | contig 26849 bp, 18 predicted proteins | sample Lox_Sample_15_FD_206724 | JGI IMG/M metagenome (GOLD analysis project Ga0335071, IMG submission 206724) | Soil microbial communities from Loxahatchee National Wildlife Refuge, Florida, United States - Lox_Sample_1.5 | ecosystem: Environmental > Terrestrial > Soil > Wetlands | place: USA...
GGTCATCGGCTGCTTCGAACAGGCGGCGGTCGAGGCGCTCCAGGACCGCGTAGCACGGCAAGATCATGTACGGCAGATACACGCCGACGAGCGCCACGATGACGGCAAAATTCGAGTACAGAAGCCACGTCACCGGCTGGTCGGTGACCCCAAGCGCGAGCAGCGCCTGGTTGATCACGCCGTTCCGCGACAGGATCGGGATCCAGGCAAAGCTGCGGATCAGATAGCTCGTCCACAGCGGAAGGACCGCCAGCACGATCAGGACGCGCCGGAAGCGCGTCACGCGGCGCGCGACGAAAAAGGCGGTTGGATAGCCAATGGCCGCGGCCACGACGGTCACGACGATAGACAATTCGATGGTCCGCCACAGCACGCGCGCATTGAGCGGCGCCGTCAGCGCCTCGGTGTAATTGCCGAGCGTGAACGCGGGGACCAGATGATAATTGTCGACGCGCCAGAAGCTGATCACCAGCATCAGCGCGAGCGGCACGAAGAAGAAAACCAGAAGATACGCCAGCGGAATTCCGAGCAGCCCGTACCGGCGGATCGCCGATTCCCCATCGCGCGTGAGCAAGAGGCTACGCACGGACGGGCGCTGTTTTGGGGTTGCGCAGCGCCGCCGTCGCGGCGACGTCGAGCCGCGGCGTGCCCGCCCCGCAGTCCAGGACGACGCGATAGCGGTCTCGTGCCGCCTCCACCGAGACTTTTCCATCGAGGACGTCGAGCAGGACGAGAGCCGGGTCGCGCTCGATGGCCGGCCCGAAGCCCCCCGATCCCGGCGTGATGAAACTCACGAGGTCGCCGCTGTCGAGCGCGACATTCGCGGCCTTTCCGTTGACCCGCTTTTCCTGGGCACTACCGAGATTGATGATCTTGCGGCCGGCGAAGCCGGCCTCGCCGCCATGCGCTCCGGGCGGCGGAACAAGCTCGGTGTCGGACGAAATGCTCAGGACCGCAGGGCTCTGCACGCGCACATCGCGGCGCAGTCCGAGGCCGCCGCGCTGCCGGCCGGCCCCGCCCGAATCCCTGACCAGCTCGAAACGCTCGATGCGCACCGGGAACGCCGCCTCGGCCTCTTCGATCTGCAGGCCGACGCACTTGCTCATGTTGACCTGGATCGCGTCGATGCCGTCGCGCGTTTTGCGCGCGCCGAAGCCGCCCCCCATCATTTCGTATTGAATACCGTCGCCGCGATAGACGATCGTGTAGTTGCACGTGCTGCCGCAACTCGCCGCGGCAGCGCGCTCGGGCGCGATCTGGGCGAAAGCCTGGATCAAGAGGTCGGCCATCCGCTGGGCCATCGGATGCTTGCCGGAGGTCGCAGCCGGCGGCGTCGGATTCACGATGCTGCCCTCGGGCAGCACCATTTCCACCGGGCGATAGCAACCCTCGTTTTCGAGGACTTCGGGGTCGCTGATACAGCGCGTGACGTAGTAGCAGGTCGCGGCCACGGCCGATTTGACGCAGTTGACGTTGCCGCGGCATTGCGCCGCGGAGCCGGTGAAGTCGTACGTGACGCCGCCGTTGCCGAGCTTCACCGTGATCACGATCTTCAGCGGGCGGTCGAGATCGAGACCGTCGCTGTCGAGATAGCCCTCGATGCGGTATTCGCCCTGCGGCAGCCGCGCGAGTTCCGAGCGGATGCGCGATTCGGAGTGGTCCATCTGGCGGTTCCACGCCTCGGCAAGGGTCGCCGCGCCGTAGCGCCGGAGCATCTCCTCGAGGCGCCGCACGCCGAGCTTGTTGGCTGTGACCTGCGCGCGCAGATCGCCCTCGACGAGATCGGGCCAGCGCGAATTCGCGCGCAGGATCTTCACCAGCGTCTCGTTCACCTCGCCGCGCTCGTAGAGCTTCACCGGCGGAATCAGCAACCCTTCCTGGAACATGTCCGACATCACGCCGATGCCGCCGGCCTGGATGCTCCCGAGATCGATGTGGTGGGCGATGCTGGCGGCGAAAGCGACGAGCCGGCCCTCCCAGAAAACCGGCGTGAACACCATGATGTCGGGCGTGTGCGTGCCACCGATGTAAGGATGGTTGGCCAGAAGGACGTCGCCCTCGTGGATACGGTCGGGACGAATGTGATCGGCGAGGGTTTCCTTGAGCGCGAGGTGCATGGACCCGAGCAGCGCCGGGATCATATCGGCCTGCGCGACGAGGCGGCCGCGGCTGTCGAAGATCGCCGCCGAGCAGTCGCGCGAATCGCGGACGACGGTCGAATAGGCCGTGCGCCAGATCGTCACCCCCATGTCGCAGGCGATCGAATGCGAGCCGTTGCTGATGACCTCGTAGGTGATCGGATCGAGCGCGCCCATGGTCACGCTCCGTTCCGTTGCGCGCGGCGCATGATGAGATTGCCGAAGCGATCCACCTCGACCCGCCAGCCCGGATAGACCACGACGGTCGAGTCCATCTCCTCCACGACGGCCGGGCCTTCGAACCGGTGGCCGGCTTTCAGCGCATACCGATCGTAGATCGCGCACCGCTCGACGGGCGTTGCGGCCTCGAACCAGACCGGACGATGGCCGGTGAGCGCCTCCCCGGCCGCGCCGAGCGCGGGCTCGACCTCATGCAGGCGCGGCTTGGGCACCAGGCCGCTCGCGGTGACGCGAACGCTGACGATCTCGACCGGAAGGCCGGGCGACGAATGCCCGTAGGTCGTGTGGTGAAAGTCGTGGAAGCGCTCGGTCAGGCGGGCCGCCCAGGCCGCGTCGACGCCACCGGCGGGTGCCGCGACAGTCAGCTCGTAGGCCTGACCTCGATAGCGCAGATCGGCCGATACGGCGAGCAGCATGCGGTCCGCAGCAAACCCTTCGGCGGCGAGATCGTCGCGTGCCCTGGCTTGCAGCCGCGCAACCAGATCGCGCACCTCGCCCAGGTCGCCGCCCTCGGTCGGCACGATGCAGGTCCGCATATAATCGTGCCGCACATCCGTCACCAGCAGCCCGAGCGCGCAGGTAACGCCCGGGCTGCGCGGCACGACGACCACCGGAATATCGAGCTCTTCCGCCAGCTTGCCCGCATGCAGCGGGCCGGCGCCCCCAAAGGCGACCAGGACGTAGTCGCGCGGATCGTAGCCGCGCACGGCCGAGACCAGGCGCAGCGCGCGCAACATGTTCGCGTTGGCGATCTCGAGGATCCCGAGCGCGGCCGCATGAAGATCGAGGTCGAGACGATCGACGATCTCGCTCTCGATCGCGCCGACGGCCCGCGCCGGCGCGAGCGTCATCTTGCGACCGAGGAGATGGCCCGGGTTGAGGCGCCCCAGCACGAGATGCGCATCGGTCACCGTCGGCTTCGTGCCGCCGAGATCGAAACAGGCAGGCCCCGGATCCGCGCCGGCCGAGCGGGGGCCGACCTTGAGCGCGCCCCCGCTGTCCACCCAGGCAATGCTGCCGCCGCCGGCACCGACCTCGACGAGGTCGATGACCGGCAATGTCACCGGATAGCCCGCGCCTGTTTCGTACTGACCGGCGCGCGCGGTCGCGCCGACCTCATAGTCCGGCATAATCTGAGGCTCGCCGTCCTTGATCAGCCCGACCTTCGCGGTCGTCCCGCCCATGTCGAAGGCGAGCACGTTGCCGAACCCGGCGAGCTGGCCGATGAACGCTGCGGCAATGACGCCGGCTGCGGGGCCGGACTCGATGATATTGACCGGCTGCTTGCGCGCGTGCCGGGAGCGGATCAGCCCGCCATTCGACTGCATGATATGCAGCGGAGCCACAAACCCGCTCGAATGAAGATCGCGCTCGATCGCCGCCAGATAGCGATCGACGATCGGAACCACCGCGGCATTGACCACGGTGGTGCTGACGCGGCCGAACTCGCGGAACAGCGGCGAGATTTCCGCTGATGTCGAGACATAGAGGTTCGGGGATTCCTGACGCAGGATCGCGGCCGCGTCTTCTTCGTGGCCGGCGTTGCGATAGGAATTGAGAAAGCACACGGCCACGGATTCGATTCCCTGCTCGCGCAAATGGCCGGCGGCCGCGCGGATCGCGTCGCGGTCGAGCGCCACGAGCTCGTTGCCGCGGGCGTCCATGCGTCCCTTCACGCCCAGGCGCCAGCGCCCCGGCACCAGCGGCGGGTTCTTCTCCTGCTGCAGGTCGTAGAGCTTGGCGCGCTGCTGGCGGCCTATTTCCAGGACATCGGTGAAGCCGTCATTGGTGATGAGCCCCGTGCGCGCGGTCTGCCGCTCGATGATGGCGTTGGTGGCGACGGTGGTGCCGTGGAACACGTGCACGATCTGCGGCGGCTTCGCGGCACTTTCCTCGACCAGGAGCACGAGGCAGCGCGCAAAGCCTTTCGACGGATCGGACGGGGTGGACGGCGTCTTGGTGATCCAGAACTCGCCAGTGTCTTCGCGCATGATGACGCCGTCGGTGAAGGTGCCGCCGATGTCGCAGCCGATGCGGAACCGCGGGACGGCCGGTGCGATCATGCGGAGCCCCGCTCCGACAGCGCATCGTCGAGCGCCGGGCCCGCATCCACGAGCAAGCGGTCGATATCCCGGTCGGTCTGCACGACGCAGGTGTAAAAGTGCCGGCCGGGCAGCAGGAAATGGCCGCGGTTCACCAGCCCGAGGTGAAAGCTCTGCAAGAGCTTCTGATCACCCTTCTTGATGTCATCCGGGGTGTGGATGGGCTGGTCGCCGAAGACGATGCGCGCCACGCAGGCAAGCCCGATCACCTGCGCCGGAACACCGGCGCGGGCGGCCACGCTTTTCAGGCCGTCGCGCAGCTTCGCGCCCAACCGCGCCGCGTGCTCGATCAGCTTGCGGTCGTCGAGCAGATCGAGCGTCGCCTCGATCGCAGCCAGGACGACCGGGCTTTGCCACGCGCCATGGTAGACGTAGTCGCCGCGATCGCGGTCGGTGACCTCCATCCACTCGGCGCCCCCGACCAGCGCGCCCGCGACCGAATAGCCGCCGCTGAGGCATTTGCCGAGCACCGCCATGTCCGGGGCGACGCCGAAGAACTCCTGGGCGCCGCCGCGCGCCAGGCGGAAATTCGAGACGCATTCGTCGAAGATCAGCGCCGCACCGCAGTCACGCGTCAGCGCGCGCAGCCGGGTCAGGAACTTCGGATCCGGAGGAATGGCGCCGGCGTTGGTCGAGTACGGCTCGAGAATGACGGCGGCGAGCTTCTCGCGGGTGACCAGTTCGGCGAGCGCGTCCGCGTCGTTGAAGGGCAGCACGATCGTGTGCATCTGCAATTCGGGCGGAATCCCGATGCCGCGCGCATAGGGCGCGTAAAGCTGGTCCTCCCAGCCGTGGAAATGCCCGCGGAAGGTCGCGATCTTGATGCGCCCGGTCTTCGCTCGCGCGACGCGAACCGACAACAGGCAGGCATCAAGCCCGGTGTTGGTGAACTTGACCATCTGCGCGCACGGCACGACATCGCGCAGCTTCAGCGCCACGCGCGTCTCGCGCTCGTAATGCAGGCCGAAATTCGTCCCGTCCTGCATCTGCCGGCGCACCGCATCGATCACGGCCGGATGCGAGTGGCCGAGGAACTGGGCGGTCGCGGCCTGGAAATAGTCGACGTACTCGTTGCCGTCGACGTCGGTGATGCGCGCGCCGCGACCGGACGCAACGACGATCGGATAGGGCGCGTAGTGGCGGCTCCCCTGCACCAGGCCGCCCGGAATGACCTCGTGCGCGCGCTCCATCGCCGCCTTGGAGCGCGGCGTGCGTCTCGCGTACTCCTGGACGATCTTCGACGGCAACACAGGCACTGCGTTCATGGATGGACCCTCAGCCGTCGCCCACGCCGTAGACCAGCTTGCGGCGCGGATTGGCCAGCTCGATCATTTCCAAGGCCATCGTGCGCAAGAGGCCGACGACACCGAGCTCGAGAGAGCCATCGACACCGTCCGATCCGATATCGACCCAACCGAGCCGCCCGTCGTCGCCGGCCGTGTCGGCGGCGCGCTCGAGGGCCCGCTCGACCACGCGCTCGGCGGGGGCGACCTTCGCGTCGTCGAGAAGGACGGCGAGACAGGCGATGATGCCGTAAACGCCCCAATTCGAGACCGCGGCATGGACGATGAGATCGGCCGCCGCATGCGAGACGACGGTTCCGCCGCAGGGGCATTGGCAGCGCGCGCCATTGGGCCTGATCTGCTCGACGGCGGCCTCGATCGCGCCGTAGCCGAGCTCGTTGCCGCCGTCGCCGACCGCGATCGTCACGATCTTCCGGCGCGCCGCTTCTTCCAGGAGGCAATCGGTCTTCGCGGTCAGGGCCGTCATGTTGAGGCCGCGCAGGTTGTGGTATTCGCCTTTGGCGTTGCCCGACGGCCGCTCCGACGCCATCACGAAGGAGGGCTTGAGACGGTCCATCAGCGCCGACACCTGCCGCAGCGCCGTGGGCCCGTCCTTGGAAATGCCGACCACCGCAATGCCCCTGCCCTTGGGAACGGTCATCGCACGCTCGACGTCGAAGGTTTTGTAGCCGGCGCCCACGCAAACGGCTTCGATGCTCGGCACGAGCTCTTCATCGGTGAGAATGACCGAGCGCACGCCGACGCCCACTTCGAGCGCGCGCGCGAGGCACGCGATGCCGACAGGGCCGTCCTGTTCGCCGCACCAATATGCGGGGGACAGGAACCCCGTGGTCAATATGGCGGTGTTGAGCTGCCCGGGCTTCAGCGACTTCAGAATGGCCTCGGCCGCCGCAAGGCAGAGCGGACGGCCCACGAATTTGCGCGCGGCCTCGTAGAGGCCGAGATGCTGGCTGCGCGTCTGAATATCGACCGTCACGAGACGATCGACGAATTCGCCGAATGTACTCAACCGTGCCGCGGTTAGCCGAGTTTGAATCGCGCCGTTCGCTTCAACCGGTTGGGTCATATTCATGGAGCAGCCACCATCGCCTTGTATTTGTAGAGATCGGACCGGTAGATGGAGCGACCGGTCCACAGCGGATCGCCGACATTCGAAAATGGGGTGATCGAGCGGATGAGGACGGGCGTCCCTTCCTTTACACGCAGGAGACGCGCCGTCGCGGCAGGACAGCGGCCGGCTTCGATCTCGACCTGGGCGCGCGCGATGCGAATGCCGAGCTTCGGCCCGACGATCAGATGAATCGAATGCTGCTTCAGGTCGCTGCGGGTGATCAACGGACTGGCAACTGGCGAGACCCAGCGGTCGTCGACCGACACCGGCTTGTCGTTGAGAAGCCGTATACGCCGAAAGAACAGAATGCGCTCGCGTTCCGTGATGCGCAGGACGTTGGCGATGTTCTGCGGGGGATGCTCCTGGCGAAACTGGAGCACTTTCACGCCGACCTTGTGACCTTGCACCATCCAGTCGTCGAAGAAGTCCCCGACGGGACCTTCGGTTTCGACGGCCTTGGCCGGCGCGATGAAGGTGCCGACGCCGCGGCGGCGGTAAAGCTCCCCGACGCGGACGAGTTCGCTGGTCGCCTGGCGCGCCGTCATACGGCTGACGCCGTAGTGAACCGAAAGATCGCCGTCGGTGAAGAATTTTTGCACGCCGCGTTTGCGCAGCTTTCGGATGACTTCCGTCATTTGCTGCTGAATCTGCGAATAGACCGGGAGCGGCGCCGCGCGGTCGATCTGCAGGCCTGCGAGTTCGTTCGTCTCGGTCATGGCTGCCTAGTAGTCTAGATAACTAGGCTACCGTGGGGCAGAGCACCTGACAAGAACTTCCCTTGCCTCGTCAGAGCCGCCGACGAAAGGGCAGCGCCACCACGCGGCCGGAAGTCCCAAGCGGAAGAAGGAGTTGCGAGCGTCCTCCGGCGATGCCGGAGGCCGGTCAGGCCTTCCCTTTGTCCATGACCTGCCGGATCTTCGTGGCCAGCGCCGAGTAGGTGAACGGCTTGCCCAGCATCTCGACTCCCGGGTCGAGCCGTCCGTGGTGCACGATCGCGTTGCGGGCGTAGCCGGTCGTGAACAGGATCAAAAGGTCGGGCGCCTGCCGGCGCGCCGCGTCGGCCAGCTGGCGCCCGTTCATGCCGCCCGGCAGGCCCACGTCGGTGAAGAGCAGGCGCACGCGCGGATTCTCCTCCAGCATGGCCAGCGCCTCCTTGCCGTCGGCCGCTTCCAAGGTCGCGTAGCCGAGCTCGCGCAGCATTTCGACCGTGTTATCGCGGACAGCCGGATCGTCTTCGACGACGAGCACGAGCTCTCCGTCGCGGCTGCCGGGGGTCGGGGCCGCCGGCTCGACGGCCGGCATGGCACCGCCCGTGAGGCGCGGCAGGTAGAGCTTGACCGTGGTGCCCTCGCCCGGCTCGCTGTACAGCTTGATGTGGCCGCCGGACTGCTTCACGAAGCCATAGACCTGCGACAACCCGAGCCCGGTGCCCTTGCCGACGTCCTTGGTGGTAAAGAACGGATCGAACGCCTTCGCCAGGACGTCCTTCGGCATGCCGCTTCCGGTGTCGCTCACCGCGATCATCACGTACTGGCCGGGCGTCACGTCCTCGTTCTGGCTCGCATACAGCTCGTCGAAGAACACATTGGCCGTCTCGACGGTCAGCTTGCCGCCCTCGGGCATGGCATCGCGCGCGTTGACGGCGAGGTTGATCAGCGCGCTTTCGAGCTGGTTGGCGTCCGCGTTGATCCGCCACAGGCCCGCGGCCAGCACCGTTTCGATGGAAATCGTCTCGCCGAGCGTGCGGGTCAGAAGGTCCGACATGCCGACGACGAGCTTGCCGACGTCGATGGGCTTCGGCTGCAGCGGCTGGCGGCGCGAGAACGCCAGAAGCTGGCTGGTGAGCTCGGAGGCGCGCTGCGCCGCGCGCGTCGCGGAGTCGATCAGCCGGCCGAAATCGCCGCCGCCGGCCGCGCGGCGACGCAAGGTCTCGAGATTGCCCAGCATCACCTGCAGCAGGTTGTTGAAGTCGTGCGCGATGCCGCCGGTGAGCTGACCGATGGCCTCCATCTTCTGGACCTGGCGCAGCGATTCCTCGGCTTTCATGCGCTGCGCGATCTCCTCCGCGACGCGGCGTTCCAGGGTCTGGTTGATCTCACGCAGCGCTTCCTCGGCCCGCCGGCTGGCTTCGGCGGCCTGCCGGCGGGCCCGCGACAGGTCGATGTTGCTCGCCACCCGCGCCAGCAGCTCGCGCGCGCTGAACGGCTTCACAAGGTAATCGTCCGCCCCCGCCTCGAGCCCCTCGACCTTGGCCTCTTCGCCGGCCCGCGCGGACAGCAGGACCACAGGCACGTCTTGCAGCGCCGGATCGGCACGGACGCCCCGCAGGACGCCGAACCCGTCCAGCCGCGGCATCATGACGTCGCTCAGGATGAGATCGGGCCGGCGGCCGCGGGCGGCCAGCAGCGCCGCCTCGCCGTCAGGCACCGCCTCGACCTCATAGCGCAGCGCGAGCAACCGGCAGACATAGTCGCGCATGTCGGCGTTGTCGTCGGCCAGGACGACGAACGCCCGCTCGCCGGTCGCGGGGGCGGCAGAGCCGAGGCCGAACAGCTCCTTTTCGACCTCTACGTCGCCCCCGGTCTCGCCAGGCAGCCAGCGCAGCGCCTCTTCGAGATAGGCCTCGGCGCGCACGCTGCTCGACACCTGGGTGCGCATGGCCCCGATCCGGTCGGGCGGCAGATGTGCCCTGCCGGCCGGGATCGTCACCGTGAACGTCGTCCCGCGGCCCGGCTTGCTCTCGACCCGCACCTGGCCTTCGTGCAGCCGGATCAGCTCCTGGACCAGGGCGAGCCCGATGCCGGTGCCCTCCTGGGTGCGCCCCTGCTGCCCCTCGATGCGATGGAAGCGCTCAAACAGGCGCGGCAACTCGTGCGGCGGAATCCCCACACCCGTGTCCCCCACCGCGAGCTCGACGTCGCGGCCGTTCGCGGCCGGCCGCAGCGACACGCGGACCTCGCCCGCCAGGGTGTACTTGAAGGCGTTGGACAGGAGGTTGAGCACGACCTTCTCCCACATGTCGCGGTCGACATAGGTCGCAACCGGGAGCGGCGCGCAGTCGACGACGAACCGCAACCCCGCCTTCTCCATCGCCGAGCGGAACGTACTGGCAAGGTCGGCCGTGTAGGCCGCGAGATCGATGTCCTCGAAGACCGCCTGCATGCGGCCGGCTTCGATGCGCGAGAAGTCGAGAAGCGTATTGACGAGCTTCAGGAGCCGCAGACCGTTGCGGTGCATCAGCTCGAGCTCGGAGCGCGCCACCGGGACGGAGGCGCCCCTCGACGACCTGGCGAGCGAATCCTCGAGCGGACCGAGCATCAGGGTCAGCGGGGTGCGGAATTCGTGGCTGGCGTTCGAGAAGAAGGCCGTCTTCGCGCGGTCGATCTCAGCCAGAGCCTCGGCGCGCCGGCGCTCTTCTTCGTAGGCCCGCGCGTTCGCAATCGCGGTTGCGAGCTGTCCCGCGACGAGGTCGAAGAATCCGCGATACTCGTCGTCGAGGCGTCGTCTCGGATTGATGCCCGCCACCAGCACACCCGTCGTCCCGGCCATCTGTCCCGATTTGCTCACGGGCAGCACGATCGCGGAGTTGGTCGGCTCGGGCCACCCGCCGCCGGGTACGTACCCAAACCGTGCAACGAGGCCCTCGTGGACGACGGCGGTCCCGGTATCGAGCACGCTGACGACTCCCCAGGGATCGCCGGCGCGCGACACCCGCTCGGGCGCGATCGCGCTCCGCGCCCCCACACCCGCGCTGGCGACCAGCCGCGCCGTCCCGGGCTCCGTCTCGCCGAGGTACAGAAGCGCAAAGGGAATGTCGGGGTTCTCGGCGCCCAACACCCTGGCAAAGACCTCGCAGGTTGCATCGACGCTTTTGGTTTCCGCGGTGGCCTCCGCGAGCTCGCGCAAGATGCGCAGCCGCCGTTCGCCCAGGACGCGCCCGGTCGTCTCCGTCACCGCGGAGAAAACGCCGCCGATACGCCCGTCCGCGTGTTTGATCGGGCTGTACGAATATGTGAAGTACGCTTCCTCGAGATAACCGAAGCGGTCGACCGGGAGCAGCAGGTCTTCCGACCAGCTCGCCTCTCCCGCGAGAACCTCGGTCATCTGCCGGCCGATGATGTGCCAAATCTCGGGCCAGGATTCGACGCCGGGCCGGCCAAGCCCGGAGGGATGCTTGGTCGTGCCGAGCACCGGCCGCCAGGCATCGTTATAGAGCATCACGAACTCGGGCCCCCACCACAGCACCATGGGAAAGCGCGAGTTCAGACAGATGCTGACCGCCATCTTGAGCGCGTCGGGCCATGTATCGGGCGAGCCGAGCGGCGAGCGGCTCCAGTCGTGGGCGCGCATCAACTCGCCCATCTCGCCGCCGCCGGCAAGAAACTCGGTCCCTGCGGCCGCGCGCGACCCAGGACGCTCGAAACTCGCACTCATGGTGCCAGGACTGCCGTGACCGGCCGAGCGCCGGCGGCTGAAGGGCTGAATGGGGGCATGGGCAGACGCGAATGGAGCCGCAGACCGCGGCGCCTCCCTGGCCATCGACGACATTTGCCCCGCGGTACTATCGCAAACGGCCGTCGGCGCTTCAACCGTCCCCGCAGAGCTTCGTGATCCCTCTTCATGGCGGCAAGATGTCCCTGAGCTTGTCGGCAAGCCGGGTGATCGTGAACGGCTTGGCCAGCAGCTCCACGCCCGCATCCAGGCGCCCTCCGTGCACCAGCGCCTCCTGGGCGTAACCGGAGGTGAACAGCACCTTCAGGTGCGGACGGAACCGGCGCGCCCGTTCGGCGAGCTCGCGGCCGTTCATGCCGGGCAGGCCGACATCGGTGAACAGGAGGTCGATGGCAGGTCCGGCCTGAAGGATCGACAACGCCGCGGCACCGTCTTCCGCTTCGAGCACGTCATAACCGAGCTCGCGCAGCAGATTGGCGCTGTGCGCCCGGACGTCCGGATCGTCCTCGACCACGAGAACAGTGCCGTGCGGCAGATCGGCCGGCGTGGACACGACGCTGTCCGGATCACGCGCAGCCGCATCGCTGGCATCGGCGCGCGGCAGGTACAACGCGACCCGTGTCCCGCGCCCCGGCTCGCTGGCCATCTCGACATGGCCGCCGGACTGCTTCACGAAGCCGTAAACCTGCGACAAGCCGAGGCCGGTGCCGCGGCCGATGGGCTTCGTGGTGAAGAAAGGATCGAAGGCCTTGGCCAGAACCTCCGGTGTCATGCCGAGGCCGTTGTCCACGACGGCGATGCGCACATAGTGGCCGGGCGGCACGTCTCCGTCCGGGGCGGCACCTGCGGCAAGCTCGACGTTGGCGGTTTCGATCATGAGGCGGCCGCCCTGGGGCATCGCATCGCGCGCGTTGACCGCAAGATTGAGGAGCGCACTTTCCAGCTGGGCCGCATCGACCGCCGCCGGCGCCAGATCCAGAGCCAGGCGCGTATCCACCCTGATCGTCTCGCCCAGGGTCCGCGACAGCAGCGTCGACAGGCCCAATACCAGACGGTTGACGTCGATCGAGGCCGGCATCAGCGGCTGCTGGCGCGAAAAGGCGAGGAGCTGCTGGGTCAGCATCGCCGCACGCTCGGCCGCGGTGAGCGCCGCCGTGAGGCCGCGGTCCCGGTCCTGCCGCGGCGCATCGGGCCGCCGCTTCAGGCGCTCGAGGCTGCCGGTGATCACCTGCAGGATGTTGTTGAAGTCGTGCGCCACGCCGCCGGTGAGCTGGCCGATGGCTTCCATTTTCTGCGCCTGGCGCAGCCGCTCCTCGACCCTGGCCCGCTCCTGCATTTCGGCCTGCAGGCTGCGGTTCGCCGCATCGAGCGCATCCGCGCGCCGGCCGAGCTCGGCATTGGCGCGGGCCAACGCTGCGCGGCTGGTCCCGAGCACGGCCACCAGAAGCGAAGCCATAGTGACCAGGAGAGCAAGGAGGCCATAGCGCGAGATGCGGCGATAGAACGGCTCGCTTTCCGCCTGCAGGTAGACCGAGCCGATGCGGCGCCCGTTTTCCAGGACGGGCGATACGGCGACGATCATGCCGGATTCGTAACGGCTGCCGTCGGCGGGCACGGCGCGGGGCGGTGTCGCGCCGCTGCGCATGTAGGCCGCAAACCGGGTTCCGGCCGCATCGTAGATGGCGGCGGTCTCGACCTCCGGGTTCGCCGCAAGGGCGCCCACATATTCCTGCGCCGCCCTGCGGTCGTCGAACTGCAATGCCGCGGTCACGATCGACGCCACGATATCGGCCTGCACGCCGACTTCGCGCGTCTTCTGAGCGCGATACGAGATCTCGCCATACGTGCCGATGCCGATGCCACCGAGGAGCAGGGCGATCGCCAGCGCGATCGCGAGGCTGGCTCTGAGGCGGCTCAAAAGCGGGGTGTCGGCCATGCTCACCCCACTCCGCCGGCCAGCGGTACGGCCAGGCTCTGCAGCTTCGAGCTGATCGAGAGGCCGGCGGCAGCGGCGGCGGCCGCGTCGATCTCGAATCGAACCCGGTTGTCGCGGATCACGAAATTGATGATCCCGCGATCACGGGCACTTTGGGCACCATCGGTGATGGTCAGCATCGGCTCGCCCTTTACGGCCGCCAGTGCCTCCGCCGCGGATTGCGCGGCCGAGCCACTGACGAACGCAATCATGCAGCCGGACGAGGCGTCGAGCCGCGGCAGCCGCCGCACGACGAACGCGCGGCCGTCCACCTCCTGGCCGCGCACGGCGCGGTCGATCACGTCACCGAAGGGGTCTGTGCCGACGATGCACAATTTGAGCGGCGCGGGTGCCGGAGGCCACGCGCCGGACGGCCAGCTGACATACGGCCCGAACTTGTACAGATAGGTAGCCTTGATCGTGTATTCCGGCGCCGCATCCTGCGCCGCGACCGGCCCGCCCGCAGCGAAGAAGAGCAGCAGGCCGAGGATCGCCGATCGAAACCCCGAGCGCGCCAGCACGGCTAGAACCTCACACGCGTGCCCAGCAGAACGGTGCGCGAGATGTAGCGCTCGGGCGTGGTGCTCGGATCGTTGTATTCGACGTGCTTGGCGTGCAACAGGTTCGAGCCGTCGAGCGACACCTCGACCGCAGGCGTGACGTGCCAGCCGATGCGCGCATCGGCTTCCACGTACTGCTTGACCGCGGGCGTGCTGATCAGCTCGTGATAGACGTCGCCGACATAGCGAAGCGCCGCGTCGAACTCGACCGTCGCGGTGAGGTTCATCTCCGAGCGCAGCTGCGCCTGGATGTCGGGGTCCATGCCGGCCGACTGCAGCTGCGAGAAGTCGGTCGCACCCGTCTTGAGGCTGAAGACCTTGTGCATCCAGTTGACGCTCGGGCGCAGCCGCCACCAATCGGTCATCGCGTAGCTGCCCCACGCCTCGATACCGTAGGTGTGCGCCTGCAAGCCGTTGCTGAGGACCACCGGCAGCGTGCTGCCGTGGACGAACGCGTCGGTGCGCAGGTCGTCGTAGATGTTGTAGTAGGTCGAGATCGACACCGTGGAGCGCCCGGTGGGCTGGGCGCGATAGCCGAGCTCGAAGGCGGTGAGCGTCTCGGGTTGGAAATTCGGCGACGGCACGAGGATGCCGTTCGCCTGCAGCTCGCGATCGATGCGCGACGGCGCGCGGATCGCACGCGATACCGCCGACCACACGAACTGCCGGGGGCTCGCCTGCCAGCCGAGGCGGATGGTCGGCAGCGGCTCGAAGCCGGTGTAGGTGTAGTCCTCGCCCTTGAGACCGAGCGTGAGGGTCCAGTCCGGGTCGAGGGTGATCTCGTCCTGGCCGAACACGTCGAACACGTTCAGCGTCTTGATCGGCTGGGCGAAGAAGAACGAATTCGTCGAGACGATGTCCTCCTTCGAGACCCGCTCCTCGAGACCGGTCACGAGGTGGTGGCGGCCGAGGACGACATCGTACTGCGCCGAGGCGTCGTACTGCCGCAGGTCGTCGGTCAAGGTCGGAAGGCGCCGCGTATCGTCGCTCACATAGCTCTGGACCTGCAGCGAGGAGCCGTCATCGAGCCGGTGCGTCCAACGGCCGAGCAGGTTCTCGCCATAGGGATGGTTGGCGTCGCTCGTCACGTGGCCGCTGTAGTAGTCGCCCTGCAGGGTGTAGACGTCGGCCTGCTGCGTCGAATCGACGCGAAAGCCGGTCTGGCCGCCCTCCCACGCGTCGACCGTGTGGTCGGACGAGCCGACGGGATCGGTGCGGCGCCGATCGAAGCCGTTGCCGTAGACCCTGTAGCTGGTGTTGCCGTCGAAGCGGCCGCCGTAGCGGACGCCGCCGTCGCGCTCCTTGTTTCCCACCGCCCCGTCGGCCAGAGCGCCCTGGGTGTCCTCGGATTTTTTGGTGATGATGTTGATGACGCCGTTGACCGCGTTGGCCCCGTAGAGGGTCCCGCCCGGACCGCTGATCACCTCGATGCGATCGATGTCGGCGAGCAGCGGATTGATCGTCTCCCAGAAGACGGTCGAGGCGAGCGGCGTGTAGACGCTGCGGCCGTCGACCAGGACCAGGATCTTGTTCGCCGATTCCGGCGAAGCGAAGCCGCGGGCCGTGATCGTGTACTGATAGGCGTTGAGGCGGAACACCTCGAGGTTGGGCGCCAGGCGCAGGACCTCGGGAACGCTGGTCGCACCCGAGCGGCGGATGTCGTCGCTCGTGATGACATACACCGACGCGGCGGCGCGGCTCAGCGGCTCAGGCCGCTTGGAGACCGAGGTGATCTCGATCTTTCCGAGCTCCTCGAGCGACAGGCTGCGCAGGCTCTCGACCGGCGTCTGCGGGACGTCGGCCCGGGCCGCACCGGCCGCCAGCATCAAAGCGAGTGCAGCGACGCCGAAGGCGCCCGCCCGGGCCTCCGCGCGTCCCGGAGTCGCCGCCGATCGCGGCCGTAAATATCGGTTCACAGCGCCCCCACGTCCGGTCACCGGCGCTGCTGGATTTCCCCGCCCCGCGCCCGGCGCGAGCTAAGCAACCGTCGCGCAGGCCTTCAATCGAAACAGAGGCCTTAGGTGTTTTCTTGTCTTAATTTCAGGGTTTTCCCTAATGTGCCCGACGCAAAAAGATCATCGGTCGCAGAGTGATCCAAGTGCCGCTGACGGTCGTCGTACTGCAGCATGACGGCCCCGCCCACGGAAGGCTCACGCGACGGCCCCCTACTCTGTTCCGTACAACCACGCCCGCGATACCAAAATACAGCGGGACGCGCCGAACGCGGCCCACGGAACGAAGGGTCAAGGGGTCTCTCATGGCAACGATATCGGCGCCGGCTAGAGCGACCGGTTTCGCGACAGGCGTGCTCTCTCTCCGCGGCCTGCTTGCCCTGACGGTCGCCACCGCGCACACGCTGGGGTTCACGATCCCGGCCGACTACAGCGCCTCCGTGTTCGACCAGCCGAACCTTCTCGCGTCCATCGCCAAGACGATCGGCACGGCGATCAACGTGCCGCTGCTCTTCTTCGTGATCAGCGGGCTCTCGATCGCGCGCTCCCTGGACCGCAAGCAGGATCAAGGCCACGGACCGCGCGCTTATGTCACCTTCATCGTGCGGCGCGCACTGCGGCTGTACCCCGCGTACATCGTGGCGACCGTAGGGGTGCTGGGCTTCGCGTGGATGTTCCTGATCGGCCGGCCGCCGCTCAACCCCTCGCGATTTCCGTCGATGGGCTACGATTTTCTGGCGGACTGGCTCAACGGCGCCGTCTTCAACCCGCTCAAGGCGCGGAGCGTCATTGCGAACTTCGCCGGCCTCTCCTGGTCGATGAACCTCGTCATCTGGTCGCTCTATGTGGAAGTCTGCGCCGTTCCTCTTCTGCCGCTGTTCCACGGCGTCGCGCGACGGAAAAACATCGGTGCCGATGTCTTGACGCTGGCGGCACTCGTCCTCTTGTCGATGAGCCTGTGGAACGTGATGGCGGTACGTTACCTGTTCGCGTTCTACCTGGGCATGCTGGTCCAGACCCGCGGTCGGCACTGGACGCGCGAACTCGTCCGCCGGGCCGGCGGCGCGTCCACGGCCATGGCGTGGGCCTGGTCGGCCGTCTTATCGACCTGCCTGCTGCCGACGGATCTGCCGGCCTGCCTTCTCATCCAGAGCGTCGCGGCGTTCGCCATCATCAGCCTGCTCGTCTGGCCGGGCGACGAGCATCCGTTCGGGTGTCTCGACCGGCGCTGGATGCACTGGAATGGCCGCCTCTCCTATTCGTTCTATCTGTGGCACTACATCATCCTGACGGTGACGATGCGCACGGCCTATGCGGCGGACGTCGCCGCGAACCTGCCGCAGCGCCTGACGCTGTTCGCGGGAATCGAGCTGCTCACCTTCGCGACCGCCCTCGCCGTAGCACAGCTCTCGTATTCCTATGTCGAGGAGCCGTTCATCCGGTGGGGACGGCGGCTGGACGGATGGGCGCGTCCGGAGGCCGGTCGTCCGCCACGGACCGCGTTCGCGGCCCGCAGTGCCAGTCCGCCCCACAATGCCAGCCCGCAAGGTGCCGACTGAACGTAGGCCGCCGCGGCCGGACTAGCGATGCAACATCTCACGCTGCCGCTGAAGGAAGCGACGGACTGCCGGATCGGGTTCGAGCCCGATCGCCAGCTGGTAGGCGTGATCGGCGGCGGCGGCGGCACCGGCGCGCGCGAGCAGGGCGGCGCGCGCCGCCCAGTAGGGCTGATACTCCGCGAGCCGCGGATCCCCGGCCAGGGCATCGAGGAGGGCGAGGCCGGCGTCCGGTCCGCGCGTCTCGGCGGTCGCCACCGCGCGGTTGACCGCGACGACCGGCGAGCCGGTCACGGCCACCAGCGCCTCGTAGAGCCGCTCGATGGCCGGCCAGTCTGACCGGCCGGTGCGCCGGCGCACCACGTGCGCCGACTGCACGGCGGCCTCCAGCTGGTAGCGCCCGATCACACCTGAGTCGCCGGCGCGCACCAGCTGCGCCTCGGCCTCCTCGATGAGGGCCGAATCCCACAGCGCCGGATCCTGATCGGCGAGCGGGACATACTCACCGCCGGCCGTGCGTCGCGCCGCGCGTCGTGCCTCGGCGTAGAGCATCAGGGCCAGCAATCCGCGCGCCTCCGGCTCGTCCGGGAGCAGGGCCACCACGAGCCGGCCGAGCCACAGCGCCTCCTCGGCCAGATCGCGCCGCCGCGCCTCGCTGCCGGCCGGGTCGGACCATCCTTCGGCGAACGCCGCGTAGATGGACTCGAGCACGGCGTCCAGACGCCCGCCGAGCTCGGCCGGCTCGGGCACGCGAAAGGGAATGCCGGCTTGCCGGATCTTCGCCTTGGCGCGGACCAGGCGCTGGCCCATCGTGGCCGGGGCCACCAGGAAGGCCGAACCGATGGTCGCCGCATCGAAGCCGAGCAAGGTCTGCAGTATAAGAGGAGCGCGGATCGCAGGGTCGAGGGCCGGATGGGCGCAGGCGAACATCAGGCGCAGGCGGTCGTCCGGGATCGGCGCGTCGGCGGCGGCTGCGGCCTCCAGCTCATCGGCGATCAGCCGCACATGGTCGGAGGCCGCCTCGCCGGTGCGCCGCCGGCGCGCGGCATCGATCGACCGGCGCCGGGCCGCCGTCAGGAGCCACGCCTCGGGGTTCTCGGGAGTTCCGCTCACCGGCCAATCCCGGAGTGCCGCCGCGAATGCTTCGGACAAGGCATCCTCCGCCCCCGCGACGTCGCGCGTCCGCGCCGCCAGAAACGCGAGGAGCTTGCCGTAGCTCCTCCGCGCCACCGCTTCCGCGGTGGCCCGGGCCGGAGCCTGGCCGGTCGGCGCCATGACGCGCTCTACATCTGCCAGATCGGCCGGACTTCCATGACCCCGTGGCCGGCGCCGGGACAGCGCGCAGCCCAGGCCAGGGCCGCGTCGAGATCGGGCACGTCGATGAGGAAGTAGCCGCCAAGCTGCTCCTTGGTCTCGGCATAGGGCCCGTTGAGCACCTTGGTCTTGCCGCCCTCGACGCGCACCGTGGTGGCGGCGGTCGACATCTGCAGGCGGTCCATCGCAAGGATGACGCCGGCCTTCTTAAGCGCCTCGATATAGGCGCCGTAGGCGGCAAGCCTCTGCTCCATGTCCGGCTTGCTCACGGACTGTACTTCCCGTTCGTCGTTGTAGATGAGCAGCATATATTTCATCTCAAGATCTCCTTGGCAGGTTTGTGGCGACGGTGGTTCGCCGCCACTCCCATGACGCCCGGGCAGGGGCGTTTTCGACACCGGGCCCGCAAGAAATTCCGTTGTTCCGTCCGGACATTACCAGACGGCGTGGCCGCGCCGTACCGGGCGGACGGGGTCGAGATCACTTGACCGCGGGTGTTGCGGATGCAAGGTGTCGCCGCGCCATTCTCCCCGCCGCGCCCAATCTTTTCGAGACTTGGGCGCGCGTGGAGCAGAGGCGGCCGGTCCGGCTCCCGCCCGAACCGGCCGCCTCACCCGCCCCCCTGACGAAAGGGCGGGGCGCCCACCTGATGCCCGGTTAGCCCGGGCGTCAGATCTTCTTCGGCTTGATCGGCACCAGCGAGTGCATGCGCCGCTCGAGCTCGTCGGTCACGTCGCGCGCCTCGTCGGCGTCGTGCACGATCGTGGGGGTAAGGAGCACGAGGAGCTCGGTGCGCTTGAGGCCGCGATTCGTGTTGCTGGCAAGCGCGCCCAGGATCGGGATGTCCGACAGAAGCGGGATGCCGCTCTTGGTGTTGTTCTTCTGCTCCTGGATCATGCCGCCCAGCGCCAGGGTCTGGCCGTTGGGAACGGTGACGACCGTCTTGATCCGCCGCTGCGAGATGGTGGGCGAATCTATGGTCGAGCTCGTGGTGTTGGTGGGCGAGCTGACCTCCTGGTCGATCTCCAAGGTGGCGACGCCGTTGGCGTTGACCCGCGGGGTGACCTTCATGATCACGCCCGTGTTCAGGTACTGCACGCTGTTGACGACGGGAGCGCCGGTGGTGACCGTGCTCACCGCCTGCTGGCTGACGATCGGCACCTCGTCGCCGACCTGCAGCACCGCCGTCTGATGGTCGAGCACCATGAGGTGCGGCGCCGAAACGATGTTGACCGAGGTCACGTCCGAGAGCGCGTTCAGCACAGCTTGCGCGCTGTTGCTGCCGAACACCGCGCTGAAGCCGGGGAACGCGCTGTTGAGCGCCCCGCTGGCAGCGGTGCTCAAGGTCGCGTGCATGCCGTGCTCCTTGAAGAACCACTGCAGCCCGTAGTTCAGGCTGTCGTTGAGCGTGACCTCGGCGATGGTCGCCTCGATCAGCACCTGCTGCGGCAGGATGTCGAGCTTCTTCAGGGCGCCCTCGATCTTCCGGTACTCGGCAGGCCGGGCCCGGATGATCAGCGCGTTGTTCTTCTCGTCGGCGACGATGCGGGTGGCCTGCGAGCCGCCCTTGCCGGTTCCGCCCATCAGGCTCGAGCGGTCGTCCACCCCGACCGGCGGCGGCAGAGCCCCGGTCGTCTCGCCGCTCGTCGTGAGGCCGCCCGCCCCCGTCGCCGAGCCCTGCCCGCCGGCCGCGGGCCCGCCGCCGCCCGGAAGCGGGCTTGCACCAGCACCGCCCAGCACCGGTGCCGGCGTGCCGGCCATGCCGCCGCTCAATCTGCCGCCGAGTCCAGCACCGGCATTGCCGATGCCGTTGCCCGGCGTGATCGAGGCCAAGGAGGAAATGTCGTTGCCCGGTGCCACCTCCTGCTCGTTCGCCACGGTGCCGCCGCCGTACATCTGCCCGAGCACCTTGGCGAGGTCGCTCGCCCGGCCGTTCTGGACGTAATAGACGTAGAGCCGGGCGGCACTTTCATCGACCCCGCTGTCGAGGCGGTCGATCCAGTCCTGCGCCTGTTGGATGTATTTCGGCTGCGCGGACACCACGAGGATCGAGTTGATGCGCTCGAGCGGGATGACGCGGACGGCGCCGTTCGAAGCCCCGCTGTTGGCGCCGTTGAGGATGGTCGCCAGCTCCTTTGCCACGCTTCCTGCAGCACCCTGGTGCAGCGGGAACATGGCGAAGGACATGCCGTTCATGCTGTCGACGTCGAAGACGTTGACCATGCGGATGAACTCGTCGAGATCGCCGCGCGTGCCCGAGACGAGCAGCAGGTTGCGCGAATCGTCGACCTGCAGGACGCCGCCGGTCGGCACGAAGGGCTCCAGCACCTTCTGGAGCTGCACCGCGGACGCGTATTTGAGCGGGATGATCTGCACGCCGTAGCCGGCCTGGCCGACGCTGCCCACCGACACCTTGGCGCCGCCGGCCTTGGCGGCCCCGGACAGCGCCATGACGCGATAGAGATCGCCGGTCTGCACCACCGCGATGCCGTTCGCCTGCAGGACCCCTTCGAGCAGCGGCAGCACGTCGTCGCGCTTGATCGGCTTGGCGGTCTGCATGGTGATGGCCGCCTGGAGCTTCGGATCGATCGTGTAGTTGACGTGCAGGGTCTGGCCGAGCACGGAATCGACGACGTCCTTCACAGCGGCGTTCACGAAGTTGAGCGTGATGTCGCCGTTCTCCTCGGCGTGCGAGCTCGCGGTCGGCGGCTGCTGGACCGCCTGGCCGTTGCCCATCTTCACGTAGGGCTTCTGCGCGGGGGCCGCTCCGACCTCGCCCGAGCTGCCGCTCGTGCTGACGCTCCTGGTCTTGGTCGAGATCGGCTGGGCGTCGACCGGCGTTCCCTCCCAGCCGCCGGGCGGCGAGCACGCCACGAGCACGCCGACCGCCGCGATGGCGGCCGAGGCGCGCAGGCGCGCCTTGAGCGTCCTTCGCCCCGCGGACCTCAGGACCGAGATTCGCGGGTCGGGATCAGGATGAGGATGCTGAGGGTGGAAGCGGCGCGCTGGGGCGGGGAGCCCGAGGCGGTGCTTCTCCAGGGACAATTCGGACGTCATCTCGTTCACCTTTCGTCAGTAAGGGTGATGATCGTGAGACCGACATGACAGCCCGGATGCCGATCGGCTTTAGGTTCAACCTCCGCTCAGTGTTGGCCGGTTTGGGGAAACCGGCGGTTGGTAACCCGGCGGCATCTGGGAGGAGATGCCACCGGCCGTGGAAAGCCCGGGAGAAGGCTTGCCATTCGCTTTCGGGTCGAACAGCTTCACCGCCGTTTCGACGCCGTTGACGCTGAGCACGACGCGGTCGTGCAAGATCCGGGTCACGGTCCCGCGGCCGAGCGCCTGGCCCTCGGTCACGCGCTTCGTGGTCTTGCCCTCCTCGACGAGGGCGTAGGCCGCGGCCGGCTGGATGACGATGCCGCGCAAGGTGAACGGCTCGTCCACCGCGGCCGCCTGTACCGCTTCATGCGCGCGGCGGTCGGATGCGAACAGCGGCCGGCGCAACACCTCGGCGTAGGTGTCGAGCGGCGCCATGCGGAAGCCCGCAGCGCCCGCCGGCGCCTCCGCCGCGGCCGGCTGTGCGACAGCAGGACGCGCCGCAAGAGCCTCTGCGGCGCCCGGGGGAGCGCCCGGCAGGATGCGGACCTGCGTCTCCACGGCGCCGGCCGGAGCGCCGGCGATCAGGACCGCAGCCGCGGCCAGAAGTGCCATCCTCATGTGCCGCTCCGCATGTAGCCGTACACATCGAAATGGACGTCGAGCGCCGCATCGCCCTCCGCCGAGTCCGGCCCGCGCGGGCCGACCAGCGGCCGCACGTCGAGATTGTCGATGAAGAGGTAGGGCGAGCCCGATTCGAGCGTGTAGAGGACGCGCTGCAGCGATGCGATGGTCATCTGCATCTGCCCGCGCACCACGACGCGGCGCGTCTGGCCCTTCTCGGTGCCGGCCAGCACCTGCGTGCTGTTGAGCCGCCCGCCGGTCTGCACGACGGCACTCTTGAGGCGCTCCTGCAGCGCCGCCGCGACCAGGGTTTCGTTCTGGCCGTCGAGATAGCCGGCGGCCGTCGCACCCCGCTGATGCAGGGCATCGAGCTGCTTCTTCAGCGCAGGGATCTCGCCCCCGACTTCCTCGTAGCGCGCGAGCGCCGCGCGCGACTCCGCGGCCTGCCGGCGGCTGTCGGCGTAGCTCGCCAGCAACGGCGCGGCCGCGAAGGAATAGAGCGCCAGCAGCACGAGAGCGAGGAGGCCCACGGCCACGATGCGGCGCGAGCGCAGCGAGAGGGAGGCCATCATGAGATCGACCTCTTGGCGATTTTGGCCGTGATCTCGAACTTCTCCTTGCCGCTCGCCTGGTCCTGCGTCACCGCCGAGCGGAACTGCGGGCCCGCGAAGACCCCCGACTGCTCGAGCAGCTTGATCACGGTCGAGGCCGATTTCGAAAACCCGCTGATGCGGACCTCGCCGGCGGCCACGTGCAGGTCGTTGACCCAGGTGTCGTCCGGCAGGACGCGCGTCAGCTCGAACAGGATTTCGGTGGCGCTCGGCGTCTCGCGCTTGCCGCCGACCAGGAACTCCTCGGCCTCGGTCAGCTTCGCGACCTCGTCCTTGAGCTTGCGGCCTTGCAGCGCCAGCTCCTTGGCGCCCTGCATCCGGTGCTGCAGCCCGTCCGCCGTGCGGCGTGCCGCGTAGATCGGCTGATAGAGGGCCGCGAGTGCCGCGAGCGCCAGGCCCGCGACCGCGGCGCGCATCATGATCGTCGCCGGACGACGGTGCTGGTCCTCGTGTTCCGGAACGAGATTGCCCGAGGACGCGCCGCCCGGCGCCGGGGCGGCGACTTCGACGGCCGACGGCCGCAGGCCGATCGCACGCCCCAGCGCGATCGCCGCGGCCACGACGCTGCGGGGTACGACCGTGAGCTCCACCTCGAGCAGCTTGGCCGCATCGTCGCGGCGGACGACGCGGTGCGCGAAATGAACGGTATCCGCCTGGAACGGCGTGCGGCGGTCGAGCTGGAACGCGAGCACCTGGCGCAGATTCTGCTCGGCCGCGAGCGGCAGGGCGAGCTGGGTGCGCAGCGCCTGGTCGGCCGGCAGCCGGAGAGTCACCGGAACGCGGCCGGCGGCAAAGCGCTCGCGGAGGCCGGGCACACGGCCCAGCAGCTTTAGAACCTTGGCGCTGGCCGCTTTCGTCGCCTCGGCCGGGATCTGGCCCAGCTCGCAGGCCTTGCCGGCGACTTCATGCGAGAGAGTGGCCTGGCCGCCCTCGAGGGCGACGGCGAGGACGTCGTCCGCGCGGAGCCGCTTGCGCAGCAGCTTGGGGACGAGGAACGCGAGCTCGGCCGCCCACCAGCGGAAGAAGGCGCGCGCGGACTCGAGCGCTATGGCGAGATGTCGTGCCATGACGAGAAACAAACCCGGCAGTGTCAGGGAAAGAGCGGGACCGGCCGTGACCGCTGGAGAGACGGTCACGGCCTGCCCCCTACGGCCGGCCCCTTAGAACGTGCCGCTCATCACGCCGGTAGGATTGAGGTTGCCCCACGGCGACGGACCGTCGCAGTTGTTGGCGAACCACTTGACCCCGGAGCCCCACACGCCGTCGAACCCGCCGCTGCAGTTGGTCATGACGACCGCGGCCTGGTTGTTGCCGTTGAGGTTGACCAGACGCGTCTTGCCGGTCGCCTGGACCGCACCGCCGCTCCAGTTTGTGCAGTTGTCGAGGATCATGCGCTGCATGAACCATCCTTTGACCAGGTACGTGGAACCGGTGAACATCGCGAAGCCCGTGCAATCGCGCATGTTCATCTTCACACCGGCATAGACATGCGCGCCGTTCGCATCACCAGGCTGAAGGGCCTGAGAGTTATTCTCGAACCCGCAGTTGATGAGCGCGCCCGTGCCGTCGCCGTTGTTGAAGTAGAACCCGTAGTTCTGGTTGTTGCGGCAGTATCCGCCATAGACGCGGACGTCATACGGGCCGCCGTACTGGTTGTTGTAGTCCAGCGTCATGAACCCGTAACGGCCGTTCTGGTTGAAGAAGCAGTTCACGATGTTCACGGTGGAGACGACGCCGCCGCCGCTATTGGCGAACTGCGCCCCGTCCTGCTTCATGTCCTGGAAGTACGAGTTCGCGATCGTGCACTCGAACACGTCGCCCTCGAGCACGAGGCCGTTCTTGCCCATGCGCTCGACCGACAGGCCGTCGACCAGGAAGTTGTAGAAGCCGGCCGTGTTGCTGGGTGATGCGATGTGGACGCCGTTGCCGTCGCTGCCGCTGCCGACGATGCTCAAGCTGCCGATCAGCTTGAAGTAACGCACGGTGCTGCTGCCGTTGGACAGCAGGTACATGACGTTGCCGCCGTTGGTGATGCGCGACTGGAGCGTCGCACCCTGGCAGATCAAGCCCCAGCCCTGCCCGACGTTCGCGCCGTTCGAGGTCCAGGTGATGGTGTTCGCGATGCCGTACTTGCCGGCCGGCACGATCACGCACTGCGCGTTCTGCGAGGCCCATGTCAGCGCCTTGCTGAAGGCAGCACTGTCGTCCGTATACCCGTCGCCGACAGCGCCGAACTGGTAGACGGTCGGGCTGGTGGCCGAACCGGCGGCGAGAGCAGCGCCGGTGTTGCTGGTCAGAGCCGCAGTTGCCGCTGCCCCGGCGGCAACCAGACCCGTACCTGCGGTGATAAAGCTGCGTCGATCCATAATTGGACTCCTGGTTCAGAGCCGCCCCCTATTGACGACTCTGGATTGACGACAGCCACGACGCGACCCTAGCGACCGAACCGTTAAACAACGGTTTAAATTTTCCGGGTTTTGTATCTATCGCGAAGCTGGCCATCGATTGAGAGCGGTACCTTAGTAAATATTTTCGGAAAATTTTGTGCGAACGCGCATTGAGCGCGTGCGCGTGAGAAAATTTTTCGAGTCGCGGCGAAAGATTTCTGGCCCCGCGATGTCGCGCAGCACCGACTCGGGCGGCACCGCCTCACCGCCCGTGGAGCCACAGCTTTGACACGAGAGGCCCCGAGCGCTTCGTGTTTGTTGTTCGTCTCTCGCGAACCAGGAGCGGGTCCGTGACGACGACGGTCGGCAAGAGCGCGCTGGAAGAAGAATGGGAGCGCGCCGTGCGCTCGCACACGCGGCAGCGCGCCTGGGCGTGGCCGCGCCGCGACGGACGGCCGGGCCAAGACTCGTGCATGCTGTGCCAGGGACCGACCGAGATCGTCCTCGATGACACGCAAGACACGCGGCTGGGCCTCCCCGGCCGCTGGGACATCGTGCGCTGCCGCCAGTGCGGGTTCGAGCAGACATCGCCGCTGTTGTCGGCGGCGCAGCTGACCGATCTCTACGAGGCGCACTACAACCACGGCGGCGAGCCGGGCACGCGCTACGCGAGACTGCGTGACCGGTTTTTCGCATCGCCGCTCTACCGGCTGATGTTGTGCCTGGACGGCGACATCTCCTTCCACACCGAACGCGGCGCGGGCCGCCGGCTGCTCGATATCGGCTGCAACGAGGGCCGGAACCTCGAGTTCTACCGGCGGGCCGGCTTCGCCGCCGAGGGCCAGGAGATCAACTCCGTCGCCGCGCGAACGGCGTCGGATCGCGGCTTTGCCGTGCACACCGCATCGCTCGCGCAACTCCCGCCCGCCACCTACGACCGGGTCGTGATGTCCCAGGTGCTCGAGCACGTGCTCGATCCGGTGGATACGTTGCGGCAGTGCCGGCGCCTTCTCGCCTCAGACGGCGAGCTGTGGATCAGCGTCCCCAACGCGCGAAGCTGGCAGCGGCAGGTGTTCGGCCGGCGCTGGATCAACTGGCACGTGCCGTTTCACGTCTCGCACTTCACGGCGCAAAGCCTCACCGACGTTCTGCACAAGGCGGGCTTCTCGATCGTCGCCATCAAGAACGCCTCGCCCGCGGCGTGGATGGCGCAGTCGGTCATCGCCTCGATCCGGCGCAAGCCGCGGGGCCGCTCGGCTCTGCTGCTCGGCACGTTGATGCTGATCGCCTATGCGGTGGTACCGCTGCTGTGGCTCGGCAACCGGGCCGGGCGCGGCGATTGCCTGATCGTGAAGGCCCGGACGTCGAGGTGAGGACCCGGAGCCGCGAGAGGCTTCGATCCCCCCGCGGCATCCCCGGCGGGCGGC
>Ga0335071_10001306_pt1 | contig 26848 bp, 21 predicted proteins | sample Lox_Sample_15_FD_206724 | JGI IMG/M metagenome (GOLD analysis project Ga0335071, IMG submission 206724) | Soil microbial communities from Loxahatchee National Wildlife Refuge, Florida, United States - Lox_Sample_1.5 | ecosystem: Environmental > Terrestrial > Soil > Wetlands | place: USA...
GCATCAGCAGCCGTCCGTTGACGATCTGCCACGCCTCGATCTTGATGGGAGCCGGATGCCCCTGGCTGGCTCCATAAGCGCAGTAGCCGCCGAATTGGGGTTCGTACTTCGCCGGTTCCTTGTCAAAGGCTGCTTTGTGTTCGGTGGATGCGAAGTAGTACTTCGCGCCGTGGTACTCGGACTGGATTTTCGGGTCTCCCTTGACCGCGCGATTGTCGGTAAAGAATGCAACCGGGTCATACCCCTGGATGGAGACTCCATTTCGATCCAGGTTGTTGAGTTCCTTGGCGACCGCAAGGGACGACAAGACAGAGAACACGGTCAACATCAACAACAACTTCTTCATGTAGTGATAGCCTCGCTTTCAACTGAAATTCCTGCTAGGCGTGAGACTCGCAAGACGTGTGGAAGTGACAACTCGAGTCGGAGAATTTATTTTTGTCAGGGAGTGTCACTTTTTCGGGGTTGGAGAATCGTGAAGCAAGGCGGCGCCGGCCGCGCATCTATCGCGCCGCGGCCGAATGAGCGGTGGCGGCTGCGCGCAAGGCCCGCTGAAGACTGGAGAAATCGATTCGTAACTGACGTATTCCACCCTTCTCGAACAATTTGCCCCGGACAGTAGTCGGCTCGGCCACGAAGCCGCGCAACGCGTCGCGCCCGAAAGGGCGCCCTTCCGGGTCCGTCAACACCAACGGCTCACCCGTTTTTGAGTTGATAAACAGCGGTGGAATTCCGCCGCTCAGGCAACGGGCGGCACAGTCGCGATGAACTTTCCCTTGACCGGGATTCATCACTCCGAGATAGCACTTGCTGTCCACGATCTCACCTTCAAGCGTCACAGTTCCCAATTCGCGTTCTGGTAGCTCTGGCCCGGGCGCGGTGTCCATGGTCTTGATGGATCCTGGTTCGATTTCAATCATCGTTCCACCGGACCGGTAGATCAACTGGCCCCGAAGGCGGACATGTCTACCCTCCAAGCCGGCAACCAGCCCATCGGCGCCGTGCTTTCCAGGGCCGACCAGCAGGTAGCGCGAGTACCGATCCGTTTGGCTGGTTTCTCCAGGGCGCTCCACCAGTAACGCCGGATAGGGGCCCATTTCGATTACACCGTCGAAGACTCGCAGCTTTCCGAACTCGAACGTTGATTTCGCGAACGGCCCCTGTCCCGCCAGCAACAACAACGCGACGGCCACGGCCAGCAGCGTCAGCGCGCCGACCACTCTTCGCACAAATCGCGCCAGCAGAGACGGAGCCTTTGGGAGATATCCAACATAGAAATCGTTCATCGCAACTTGGCCTCCACCTGCTCAATTTGCGCCGGCTCAATATGCGCTCCGGGAGCGCATGGCTGTGGGTGGACGAATACTGTTCCGTTGACGACACGAACGCGGAATGTCGGAATCTTCTCGGTGAAGGGAGCCGGAGCTGCGCCGGAGTCGGGCTGATACTGATAGCCGTGCCAGGGGCAGGTCACGCAGCCGTCGATGATGCGGCCTTCGCCAAGCGGTCCGTTCTGATGCTGACAAACGTTCGAGATTGCGGAGATCTTTCCGTCGTATCGGAAGATGGCCACGCGTTCTCCTGAGAGAGAGACCACGGCGGCGCACTTCTCCGGAATCCGGTCGACGGTGCAGGTCTCAACGAAGCCATCACTCTTGGCTAGCAGCCTCGCCCGGTCGATTCGTCTCTCGCGAAACGCCACCGCCAGGTGAAGCGAAAGCAGCGTGGCCACCGCGACGATCAGCAAGCCCGCCAGTAGAGGACTCGTTTCTGACTGCAGGGCGCCCAGCGTGATATGCGCTACCAATAGTGCGTACGCTACATAAACCAGCATGTGGAGCCGCTTCCAGACGGGCGCCGAGAGGTTTCGTAGCCAGAAGTCGTGGCTGGTAGCAGCCATGAGAAAGAGAATGATAAGTGCAAAAAAGCCCAAGGCTTGGAACGGAAACTCAGCCACGCTTCGATAGCGTGGGTTGCTGATAAACAGGCTGACCAGCGGATTCACATTTCCAAGCGCGTGAAACTGAAACAGCGAAAAAACTCCATGCGCGAGTCCGAGCAGAAAGGTGGTCACACCGAGATGGCGGCGGTTGTAGAGCAGAGGAAGGAATCGCCGGTCCAGCCGCGCCAGGGGCCCAATGCAGAGCACGACACTCAAAGACAGGAAGGCGGCCGTCCCGAAGGCACGGATCAACAGCGTTTCCGCCGTAGCGCTCGGGTAACGCCACGCTCCCACCCCCACAAACGTTGTCAGGTAGAGCGCGAGCACACACAGAAATGTGATGTCATAGAGCTTTTTCTGCCGGTTCCAGCTGATGGCGCCATATTGCACACTCATGGCAACTTCTCCACCTTTGCGCTGTCAACCACCATGTGATGGGGCAGGCTGAAAAGAATCAGATATCCGGGCAAGTCGCTCTTTGCGGGAAGGGCAAGCACCTGATCGGCACGAAAGGGGCCAGCTAGGGCAACCTGAGCTGGCAGTAAATCAGCAACCGGTTGTTCTTGTGACCAATACACCAGGACGTCCGGTTCAGTGAGTTCCACCGTCGGTCGCAAAACCACAACGATCTCTCCGGGTCTGGTTGAATCCTCATAGAACTCCGTCTTGATTGCGCCCTTCGACCAGAGAGTGTTCGACATCCGCACCAAGCGAGCCGAGGCGGGCAACTCCACCATGCGAACACTTGGATGAACTTGCGTATGACGCGCGCTGATCCCGATCACGACTATTGCAGGCAACACGATGGTCAGTGCCAGAAATGCGCGACGATGTGCGGTTCGGAGTGGCTGAATCATGGTCGAACCGTTTGACGGTGCGGATTTCTCTCGACCGGAGGTTCGTTTGCCTTACCGAACCAGCGGTAGAAGAACATTGGCCAGAGCGCCGCGACACCAGGAAGAATCAGAAGCCGGAATCCTGGTCCTGCTCCTCGCGCTTCGGAAACAAGACGGTCTACTCCAAACGAAACAAAAACGATTGCAAACAGAAATCCCAGCCCCACGTACGTCTCTAGGCCGTATACAAACGCGTTTGCGAGAATCTCAAACATCGCTGCCGTAAACCGGAATCGCCGCGCCGTTGATGTCTTTGCCTGCATCGCCCGCGAGCCAGACGATCATGTCCGCGATGGCTGCCGGGCGAACCCATTTGGAGTAATCTGCGTTTGGAATCGCCTTTCGATTCGCTGCCGTATCCATCGTTCCTGGCAAAATCGCGTTGGCCCTGAGTCCCGCATCTTTGTTTTCGAGAGCGACGGTCTTGATCAGCGAAACCATGGCCGCTTTGGAAGCGCTGTAGGCGCCCACTCCGGTTCCGGGTTCCAACGCCGCGCGGCTTCCGATCGCAATGAACCGGCCGTCGCCGCTCTGGCGCAGGACGGGAATTGTTGCCCGCAGGACATGAAAGAGAGCGTTCAAGTTCAGATCGAGCATGCGCTGCAAGGTCGCGTCGTCCGTATCCACGACCGAGGACCCGCCCGCGAATCCCCCGACGGTATGCGCCACGACGTCAAGCCTCTGAAAACGCGCCACCACTTGACCGACAAGCACAGTTGCGCCCTCGCGAGTCGCAATCTCGCCCGGCATGGCCGTGTAGGCAGGGTGATTGAAATCGGTTTGTTGGATCTTCCTCGATGTTCCGATCACGGTCGCTCCGGCGTCCAGGAACGCCTGGGTCACGTACGACCCAAGTCCGCCGTTCGCCCCAGTGACCAGTACAACCTTGTGCTTCATGCGTACTCCGTAACGACCGTCCTGCTTGGGAGGAGACAGGTAGTTGACCTAGTTCCACCAAGTGCCTGTCTGATTCGAGACGCTGGAAAAGGTGACGGGAGTGAAGCTTTTGTCCGGAACAACGAAGAGTTGGGAAATGGGTACCAGCCATCCACCCACAGCCTGGAAGTGGAGGATATTCATCGAGATGGTGCGCGATGCCAAGGACACCCGTCTGAATCTTGCCACACCGAACGGACCGCCCACGGGTAAGGCTGGTTGCAGATTCATTGCGGATTTTGGTCGTGCGGTTTGTCGGTTGGTCGCCTAAACCGGTGCCCGACAGTCAGCATGGTCGATAGACTCGTCCAAGTTTCCGGAGGGATGGGCGATCGGTATCGCGTGTGCCGGAGGTGGCACTTCCCTCGGTGTGCTTGTCGCGGCGTCATTGCAATCCAGAAATTAGATTGTCAGTCTCTGGCCATTTCTGATAAAGGGAGTTGCCAAAGTGATAAGTGGCTGCACTCCCTGCGCGAAAGTTGCGCTGCGAGAAGTCGGGGACTCCAGAATTCCGCGGTTTATCTCAGGTTGGCGCGAGCGGTCTTGATTTCGTACGATAGACCTGACACAAGCGAGATTTCTGCATGCGATCTGAGATCGACCAGGCTCTGACCTTGCTGAAGCGCGGCGACGAAGATGCCCTCGAACGTGCGGTCGGGTTGCTGCAGCAGGCGGTCTTCGCCTTCGGCATGCGAGTGTGCGGTCACCGCGAAGACGCCGAAGACACCACGCAGGAAGTGCTCTTCAAGGCCATTCCGTACTTGCCGAAGTTCGACAACGCCAGCGCACTGGCCAAGTGGTTGTACACGGTGGCCAAGAACCGTTGTCTGATGAACCGTCGGAAAAGCAAATTCGCCCCGAAACAGGAACTATCGCTCGAGGAATTGATGCCGGACCGGTCCGAGTTGGAGCAACTGGATGGCAGAAATGCCATCAATCCCGAGGGCGCCGCACTTCGCGGAGAACAGGGACAGCGACTGCGAGACGCTATTCGTAAACTGCCGCCGCACTATCGGATTGTTCTTGTGCTGCGCGATATGGAAGGTCTGACGGACGAAGAAGTCGAAGAGGTTACCGGGCTGCGTTCCGGGACGATTCGGGTGCGCCTCCACCGAGCCCGGTTGTTCGTTCGCAGAGAACTGGCAGGCAGTAGGGCTAAAATTGCTCCGGCTCGGCGATCCCCAGAAAATGCAGCCTCGCGTTCCCGCCGCTGCAAAAAGATCTTTGCCGGTTTATCGGACTACCTCGACGGCGAACTCGATCATTTTTCTTGCGAGGAGATCGAGGCACACATGGAGGGTTGTGAACCCTGCAAGAAGTTTCTCCGCGACCTGGAAGCGACCATCAAAGCTTGCCGGCAATCTCCCGCCGATTGCCCCGACAGGGCGAAGGCCGTGGATCTCAGAAAGCGACTGCTTGCAACTTACAGCCGGGCGCTGGCCGCAGGCGGGAAGTAGCTGAATCTACAGGCCTTAGTGGGGCCCGCGTCCGTTCCTTTGTTTTTCCTGTAACAACTTCCCGGAGATTGCATTTCTTCGTGTGGCGCTCGTTATGGTGCCGCACAGGAGAAACGATGATTTCCGCAAACGTTGAGTTGACACAACCCCTTGGCCAACAGAGGCAGTTTGTCGCACGAGCGGGCAGCGAACACTACATGCTGCTGGACGACAGTGCCGGTGGGACGGGTCCCAAGCCGATTGAGCTCATTGCCGCCGGGCTGGCGGGGTGCACGGCCTTCGATGTGATTACCATCCTGCGCCAGAAATATCACCAGAAAGTCACCGGCTATGAAGTTCGCGTCGAAGCAGACCAGGCTGAGCGTCCACCGCAGGTGTTCACTGCGATTCGAATTCATCACGTTGTGCGGGGTGTCGGTATCGATTCTTCTGCAATTGAGCAGGCGATTCACTTGTCAGAAGAAAAATACTGTTCGGTCGGCGCGATGCTGCAAAAATCTGCCTGTTTCCAAACGACGTTTGAAGTCGTAGCTGAGAAACCTGAATGGTTGAACAGGACGGAACCGGCCGTCAGCCGCACGTGAGAGATGACGATGCGACGCCTCTCCACAAAGTCGAGTGAAGCATTTCGGCACCCGAGTGCCATGCGGCGTCTTTCGATGGTCGCTCGAGCGATCGCGGTCGTCGTTGGCCTTGGAGGAACCGTACTTGCTCAATCTGCACCCGGGCTCTCCCCACTCTCCCTTCAGCAAGCGGCCCAGATCGCTCTGGAGAAGAACCCGCTCCGCAAAGCGGCACTTGCAGATACAAAAGCAGCGTCGGCGGAAGTACAAGAATCGCGAGCCGCATTAATGCCACATATTAGCTTTTCCGAAACTGCCATGAGTGGGAATGACCCTGTTTATATTTTTGGCAGCAAGCTCCGGCAGCAACGGTTCACAGCTGACAATTTTGCGCCGCCACTGAACAAGCTGAACACACCACTCCCGTATGGAAATTTCACAACTCGTTTTGGCGGAACGTGGAACTTGTTTGATTCGTTCGCATCCTGGCACGGAATCAATCGCGCCAAGGAGATGAACGCCGCGGCGGCTCACCAGCTGGAACGAACGGATCAAGAGCTTGTGTTCCGTGCGGTGCAGTCCTACTACGGAGTACTACTCGCGGCCAAGCAGGTGGATGTCGCCGAGCAAGCCGAGAAGACAGCGAAAGCGATCATGGACCGGAGCCAGGTCCGTTATGACGCGGGTGTCGTGGTCGAGTCGGACCTGCTCAGCGCGAAAGTTCGGCTCGCGAGCCGAAACCAAGAACTTATTAGAGCCGAGAACAATCTGGAGGTCGCACGAGCGCAGCTCAATACCGCGATGGGCGTGGCGACTGACGCGCAATACGAACTCGCCGACGCCCCCGCAACAACAACCCGAACGTCTACTGCAGTTCCTGAATTGGAGCAAAAGGCACTCGCAAACCGGCCGGACCTTAAGCGCATTGAGGCTCAGCAATCCGCTCAAAACATGAGCGTGGCGATGGCGAAGTCATCGTTTGGCCCTCGGGTGAACGCATTTGCGGGCTGGGAAATGGACAATCCGACCTTTGTTGCCGGCGGCGGTGGAAACAATTGGCTCGGCGGGATCGAACTGCAGATTGATCTTTTCCAGGGCGGAGCGAAGCGGGCTGCGTTGTCGCGCGAGCGGGCAGTCGCGGAAAAGATGGCTGCGCTCAAACAGGCTGCCCAAAGCGCGGTGCGCCTCGAGGTCCGGCAAGCCTACTACGATCAGGATGCCAACCGGCAGCAAGTGGAAGTCGCGCGCACGGCAATATCGCAAGCGCAGGAGAGTCTGCGAATCGTCCAGGATCGCTACGACGGCGGGTTGCTCACCATCACCGAGCTACTCAATGCGGAAGAAGCGGCGCGTCGCACCGAGGCCGATTATTGGCGGGCGGTCTATCAGTTTCAGATCAGCTACGCCAACCTGGAGTTGGCATGCGGAACATTGAATCTGCAATCCCCGGTGGTCGCACCATGAATTCGACTCGTATCAGAACCACGACGCGGACGATGAAAATTGTATTGATCGCTACAGTCCTGCTCGCATGCATCGCGATTCTCACCGGATGTTCCAGCGAGCGCGAGACAGTCGCCGCCGCGCCGGAGAAGGTTAGCAACGTCGCGGTCATGTACGCGCAGCCGGAAACGATCCCTGACCTGGTGGAAGCGGTGGGAACGTTGCGGGCTGCCCAAACCAGCATGCTTGCTGCGCAGATGATGGGCAACATCGTCCAGGTCCGAGCCCATGAAGGCGACCGGGTTCGACGCGGACAGGTCCTGGCGGTTCTTGACGAAGCCCAGCCGCGAGCCGCGCTCGAACGTGCCACAGCCGCCGACCTGGCATCGCAGCAGGAGATCGCGGCCGCGGATTCCGACTTCGGGCTCGCGGAAGCGACGTTCAAGCGCTATCAGGCGCTCTACGAGAAGAAATCCGTGAGCCCGCAGGAATTTGACGAGATCAAAGCGCGGTACCAGGCGGCGCAGGCGCGACGCGAGATGGCTCACGCCGGCCAGGCCCAGGCGAAAGCAGCACTGCAGCAGGCGCGCACGGCTCTCAGCTACACCCAGATCGTCGCTCCTTTTGATGGACTTGTAACAGAGAAGAAGGCTGACGTGGGCACGCTCGCAAGTCCGGGAATGCCGATTTTCACACTCGAGGACTGGCGCCGATATCGGCTGGAAGCCACTGTGAACGAGTCCGATCTGCGCTATGTGCACATCGGACAGCCCTTACCCGTACAAATTGATGCCTTAGGCGATCAAGAGCTGAACGGCAAGGTCGTCGAAATCGTTCCTGCCGCTGATCCGGGCAGTCGCAGCTTCCTGGTAAAGGTGGAGCTCCCGTCAGATCCAGCTTTACGCTCCGGGCTCTTTGGCAGGGCACATGTTTCACGTGGAGAGCGCTCGGCGCTGCTCATCCCTCGTACCGCCGTGGTTGAGCGTGGTCAGTTACAGGGAATCTACGTCGTGGACACGAACCGGCTCGTCGGGCTGCGTTACGTCACGCTGGGCAAGTCCGCAAAAGGAAGAGTTGAGGTCCTCGCGGGATTGCAACCAGGAGAGGCATTTGTCGCAGACCCCAGTGAACGTGAACTGAACGGCAAGAAAGTCGAATCCCACTGAAACTGCCATGGCCGACGAGAAAGCGAAGATGACGGCTTCCAACGAAAACTCGCAGCCAGAAACCAGACAGAACCCTGCCCTGCGTCTTGCGGGACAAGTGGCGCACGCCTTCATCGATTCGAAGCTGACTCCGCTGGTGATCGTGGCGGCACTGCTGCTCGGCGCCTTTGCCATTCTGCAGACTCCGCGAGAAGAGGAACCCCAGATCGTGGTTCCCATGCTCGATGTGTTCGTGCAGATGCCCGGCGCATCGTCGCAGGAAGTTGCGCAGCGCGTCAGTCTGCCGATGGAGAAGCTGCTGCGTGAGGTTCCTGGTGTCGAGTACATCTATTCGATCAGCCATCCGGGAATGAGCATGGTCGTCGTGCGCTTCTATGTGGGCACGAAAGAAGAAGACGCGATCATCCAGACCTACAACAAGCTCTATTCGAACTTCGATCGCATTCCGCCTGGAGTTTCGCCACCGGTCATCAAGGTACGGTCGATCGACAACGTGCCCATCATGGCGCTGACGCTGTGGGGCAAAGACTACGACTCGTATCGTCTGCGGCGCGTTGCTGGAGAGCTCGAAAACTCGCTGAAGAAGCTCGATGACGTCTCCGAGACCACGATCATCGGCGGGCAGCCTCGACAGGTACGTGTGGTCCTGGACACGCAGCGGCTTGCAGCGTACGGCCTGACTCCCGGGGCGGTTGTAAACCAGCTGAACGCATCGAATACACGCGGACAGGCCGGAAGTTTTGCCCGCGACAATCGCGAGTTCCAGGTGGAGGCGGGCCTGTTCTTTACGCGCCCTGACGACCTGAAGCAGGTTGTGGTCGGGGTCCATGCCGGGCGTCCTGTTTATCTCCGCGATGTGGTGGAGAAAGTGGAAGACGGACCGGCCGAGCCTGAAAACTACGTACTCTATGCGAATGCCAAGGGCAAGAGTGGACAGGCCGCGAATCCAGAATATCCCGCGGTGACGATCACGCTGGCCAAACGCAAAGGCACGAACGCCAGCATCATCGCCGAACGCGTTCTTGAAAAAGTGAGCGACCTGCGCGGCTACATGCTGCCCCAGAACGTGAATGTCACGGTGTCGCGCAACTACGGAGAAACTGCCAAGGACAAGTCCGACGAACTCCTCAAACACCTGCTCATCGCGACGTTGTCGGTGACTCTTCTCATTGCGCTGGCGCTGGGATGGCGCGAGTCGGGCGTAGTTCTGCTCGCGGTTCCGGTCACTCTGGCGCTGACGCTGGCCATCTTCTATCTCTTCGGCTACACGCTGAACCGCGTCACGCTGTTCGCTCTGATTTTCTCCATCGGTATTTTGGTGGACGACGCAATCGTAGTGGTCGAGAACATCGTGCGCCATTTCCGCCTGCCAGGAAGTCGTGGACGATCTCTTGTCGATGTCGCCGTCGAGGCTGTCGATGAGGTTGGTAATCCGACGATTCTGGCTACCTTCGCCGTGATCGCAGCCATTTTGCCGATGGCGTTTGTTCGCGGCCTGATGGGACCGTACATGCGCCCGATCCCGGTGGGCGCATCGGCAGCCATGGTTTTTTCGCTGATCGTGGCATTTGTTGTTTCTCCCTGGGCGGCCTTGCGACTACTCCGGCACTACGCGGGAAGGAACGGCCACTCTCATCACGAAGCCGAAGGCTGGACTACGCGCCTGTACCGGAAAGTGATGAACCCGCTCATCCTCGACGTACGCCGGCGATGGATGTTCCTGGGCGGCGTGGTCGTGCTTCTGCTGGCGGCGATTGCGTTCGTTCCATTGAAGTGGGTGCGCGTGAAGATGCTGCCCTTCGATAACAAGAGCGAGTTCCAGGTCATCATCGACATGCCCGACGGAACGCCGCTGGAACAGACGACTCGCGTCGCCCAGACTCTGGGGTCATATCTGTCACAGCAGCCCGAAGTCATGAGCTACCAGATCTATTCCGGCACGTCAGGCCCCTACAACTTCAACGGACTGGTACGCCACTACTTTCTGCGGCGCCAGGCGAACCAGGCTGACATCCAGGTCAACTTGCTCTCGCGTCACGATCGCAAGGCACAAAGCCACGAAATCGCGCGCAGGCTGCGTCCGGAACTGGTCAGGCTCGCAGCGCCGTTTGGGGCCCGCATCAAGGTGGCCGAGGTGCCGCCTGGACCTCCGGTGCTCCAAACGCTCGTTGCCGAAGTGTATGGACCGGACTACAAAGGCCAGGTCCAGCTTGCGTCCCAGATCAAGCAGATCTTCCAGCAGACTCCCGGGGTGGTTGACGTCGACTGGTATGTCGAAGATCCTCAGACAAAATACGATCTGAAGGTCGATCTCGACAAAGCTTCTCTGCATGGAATCTCGGCTGCCGACGTCACGCGCACCCTTCAGATCGGACTCAACGGAACCGACGCCGGATTGCTGCACGACCCGCAATCGCGCGAGGACATTCCGATCCGGGTTCGGTTGTCGCGCCCTGACCGGTCGAGCATTCAGGATCTCGCGAATCTCAAGCTGCCCACGGCTTCCGGCGGCCAGATTGCTTTGCAGGAATTGACAGATCTGACGCAGACTACGATCGACACCAGCGTGTATCGGAAAAACCTGCAGCCAGTGGTCTACGTCACCGGCGATGTCGCTGGAGAAGAAGAGAGCCCGGTGTACGCGATCGGCAAGATGAGCGAAGTGATCGCCAGAATCAAACTTCCCGACGGCTACTCTCTCAAACAGTACAAGGGAACAGCCATGCCGGAGGGCACGGATCGGTATTCGATGAAATGGGACGGTGAATGGCACATCACGGTTGAAGTCTTTCGTGATCTCGGTCTTGCCTTCGCTGCCGTGCTGGTTCTGATTTACGTCCTGGTTGTCGGATGGTTCAAGAGTTTCAAGACGCCCCTGGTCATCATGGCGCCGATTCCACTGACGCTCGTCGGAATTCTGCCAGCGCACACCCTGATGGATGCGTTCTTCACAGCCACATCGATGATTGGTTTCATCGCAGGCGCGGGGATTATTGTTCGAAATTCGATCATTCTCGTGGATTTCATCGAACTGCGGCGATCCCAGGGCATGTCGCTTGAAGATGCAGTGGTCGATGCCGGAGCAGTACGTTTCCGTCCGATGCTCCTGACCGCGGCGGCTGTCGTGGTCGGCGCAAGTGTGATCTTGTTCGATCCGATTTTCCAGGGACTCGCACTTTCCCTCATGGCGGGAGAAGTGGCGTCGACCGTACTCTCGCGCATGGCTGTTCCGGTTCTGTACTACATGTCAGAAAAAGGCCGCCGATCCGTTCCCGCGCACCCGCATTCACCTGAAAATATCGCTGAGTGCGACACGCCGAAATGCGAGATCCCGGAACCTGCAAGAAATTGAACTTCAAGGAGAGACTACGATGACTGTAGAACGTATGCTTCGCTTGAGCGCCGGACTGTTCGTCCTTCTATCATTGGCGCTCGGATATTGGGTCCATCCCTACTGGTATTTCTTTACGGCCTTTGTTGGGCTTAACCTGTTCCAGTCGGCGTTCACGAACTGGTGTCCGATGATGACCATTCTGCGCAAACTGGGCGTGAAAGACTAGGAGTGCAAATGCCAGATTGGATTTGGTTCATCATCGTTTTTGCAGGCTACTTAGTGTTGACCCAGTGGCTCTTGCCGAAGTTGGGCGTGCCAACTTGAAGAAGCGCGGGCTGCGCCGAGGTACGGCGCGACGATGTTAAGGAACAGAACCCAAATTCCAGGACGAATCGCAATCCATCTGATCAATGAACACAATTCTCCAGGTTGAACACCGCGGTGGGTTGTTGGGAGTACGCGAGGAGATTCTCGAGCTTTTGGGCCGTCCGTTAATTTCCGTTCTTGGTTCTTAGGCGGCAAGAGCACTGGACCTCGCCGGCCAAGATATTGGCATAATCCTGATTGGCCGCGGAGCCCCTTGGAATGAGCGCGAACAGTTGATCGCTTATTTTAGGACGACTCTGCCCCGTGTTCCAATCGCCGCTTCACTTCGGCGAAGGGATCAACCTTTCCCAAACGCAGACTACAATTGCCCCGCCGACAATCCTCCTGAATGGGTTCGACTGGTGCGTCAGGCCCGGGCTGGTGTGACTCCGCATGGAAGCGATTGAGTTGCCAGCACTCGTGCTTGCGGCGTCCTTCTAGGTGAACCCAACGGCGACCGACAAGTTGCACGCAAGAACTGGCACACGTTGTGCGCCAAAACGTATTGTGCACTCGACATTGCGGTGGTGATTGCGAGTTGAGCTAAGCCATTGAAAGAATGGCTCCTCAGGTAGGACTCGAATCCGCGTGCAAACGACAATTCAATAACATGCAAGGCCACGGATGGTACCGAAGTACATGAAAAGCAGTTCAGAGCGGGCAAACGGATCGCAAAACGGATCGCAGTAGAATCGATTCACGCCTGAGCCTATATCCCATGCGCGTTTCCGCGTCAGGTATCGGTGTTTCCTCTGGAGAAGTTCGCGGTCGAATTTAGGGTGGATGAAAACCCTAACTTTCGATTTCCGGTCCGGCCCAAACCCCTTCCGGAAGTTCATTGGCGGATAGTACAGATTGATCGCGTTTCGCGGTAACGAAGCATCCGCCTGGACGATACCCGTTTCTGCTCCGAGACCACCAAAGACGAGAATGTCGTTCCCAGCGAAGCTGAAGCCAGAAATAAGGCTATCAATGAATTCCCCAAAGGCATTCATCGAAACCAATCTCGGATACGCAGGCTGTGAGCAGTCGAAGCCGAATACCAGCGACAACGAATTCGCGGTCCCGACGTAGACAAGCCCGTTCTGTACCGTGACAGACAGCGCAATGCTGCGAGGCCCTTCGTTGAACTGCTCGGGAAACGGGTCCCAGGACTCCAGCACAGTTGTGCTTATCTGCGTGGGCAACAACGGATTTGAGATGTCGGCAACCACCAAACCTGAAGCGTCGGCGGCCAGGAACGCTAGGTCTCCCGCGACAGCGGCATCCCAAATGGGCGTACTGAGAGTCAGTTGCCCCAGTTGCACTGGGGCCGCAGGATTGGAAACATCGAAGATCAGGAAACCCGCTGGACCATCCGACACGAACAGCTTGCTTCCAACCAAACGCAGGGTGATCGCCGAAGAAGGCAGAGACACAATGCTGAGTGTCGAGGGGTTATTCGGATTCGACACGTCTAGCGCGATCAGGTGATTGTCCCGCGTGCCGTCAAAAAGGATATGGCCCGAGAGGGCAAGAGCGTTCGTAGGAATTGCTAGCGAGTGAGTCTCCACCGGATTCGTAGCATTGGTTACGTCCACCGTCTTGAGCGTATCCGCCAATCCGAGGAATGCGGTTGTACCTTGGACCTGAACCGCTAAGCCTGCGTTCAGCCCGTACTGAATAATCCCAGAGAAGACGGGCGTCCCAGAACTCATGTCGAACACCTGCATCCCGCCTGAACCAATCGCGCTCTCACCAGCTACGTAGAGGAACTGATTGTTGATCGTGTGATCGAAGACGAATCCGCTGGGAAACACTGCGATCCGTGCCTTGTCGATCATGCCACCTAGCGCACTGAGGTCGATGGTGGCAAAGCCACCCAGATCGTCGTCCGTTATCAGGTGCTGCGCGTCCGGTGTGAGGACTCCTAAACCAATCGCATAAAGACTGGCCTTGGTGACGGGGTTTGACGGGTTAGAGACATCAACCACAACGTAGTTGTCTTGAGCCGCGTAGATCGGCTGAAACCCTGTGCCCAGCAACCAGTTTCCCTGCACGTCCCGAACACTCTGGACTTGTGCCGATCCCACAAATCCGGGGACTGCCTGAGAGATGTCGAAGATTTCGTTGGCAAAGAAAAGCAGGTTTCCTCGGATGAGTACGTCATAACCAGAGAGAAAACTCCCGATCAGCGTAGCTGCCCCGAGCAGGGTGGGCGGAGAGGTGGAAATGTCATAGCTGGCAAAGAGCGTCTCGCCGTTGCCAGTGAAAGCCGCGAAAACCCGACTTCCTGTTCCAATGGCGACGAATGGCGAAATACCTGGAGCCGCTCCCGCCGGAGGCGTTACGTCGTACTCGTGCGCTTGAATCGTGCCCCCTCGAATGTCGTAGGCATAGATTGGAACGGTCGAACCGGTGTAGTTATGCAACGGTACACCGTAGATCACGCCATCGTTCGTGAATACCTCACCCATGTCTGGTGTGAACTGGTGGGCTACCAATGTGGGCGTATTACTCTGCGCATCGTACAGGGCGATCCGACTCGGTTGGTTTGCTGCCAGAAGTCCGCTATCAACCTCAAAGACGTAGTGGCTGTAAGCAGAGAATAGAACCGGCAGGGGAGTGATGGCTTCGGCAGCACCGAGCCATGTCGGATGGCCCGGATCGGTGATGTCATAGGACTCAATCGCAAAAAAGGGAGGCGCGTTCGAGCCCCAGCGAATGGCACGGTCGAGCGTGTAGAGGCGGTTCCCACTCAGTGTTATCTGGTTGACTCCAGTTCCTTCCAGGGTTTGCAGATAGCCCTTCTTCGGATCGTAGCGGAAATCCATGTAGTCATTCGTTCGGCTAACGATTCCAGGAAAGGCACCTGTAACCGCAATCGATGCCGTACCGCTCGTCCCACCCGCTGTGGCTGAAACAGGCACAGCCCCTGCCTGCGCAGGGTCAGTAGGAGCGGTGAACAATCCGCCCGAGGTCACGCTGCCGCCTCCGGCCAGCACCGACCAATCTGCCGAAACCGGCGAGCCGTCTATGGCCTGAAGCTGCAAATCGTCACCGATGTTTACGCTGGGCTGGGAGGGGGAGATTCGCAACGGCAAGATGCGCAGCATGGTCTGATCACAGGAACGAGTCCCATCCAGACAGCCCGTCACCTTCGCAAATGTCTCTTCCGTCACGACAGGCGCGCGGTACAGGCCTGTTGGACTCACGTGGCCGATGTCTTTCGTCCAGGTCACCGTGTTCGGACTGCTTGCGCCCAGCGTCGCGAAAGTGAATTGCACGGTCTCACCCGACGACAATTCCTTGTTAGTGGCCCGAATACGCAGATTCGGCAGGCGTGTGAAAGCAAGGCTGTTCGTGGTTGTCGTTCCGCCCGGAGGCTGAAGTGTCATGTACACGGGGCCATCGACCGCTCCCAATGGAACTGTCACCACAACTCCCGCATCGGTAGAGCTCTGAATGTCTGCTTTCAGCGTAGAACCGAGCGGCCCGGGGAAGAAGACCTCCCTTGCTCCATAGAGGTCCTGACCATCAATGGTGACCGTTTCCCAGGCACTGGCTGCATTGGGCGTGATTGAGGTCAGCACAGGCGGCGCCAATACGATTGAGATATTCGTATCGACCGAGCTTCCACCGCCGACAACAATGACTGTGATTGTGTCGGTTTCGGTCGGGTCAGTCGAGGGCGTTGGCGCGGTGAAGAGTCCATCAATCGTAATATGCCCGAAACCTGCCTTCATGAAGAATTGCACGGTAGGACTGTCGAGACCGATGACTTGTGCCGTGAACTGCTGGGAATGACCAAAGGGAACCGTGGGGTTTGAAGGAGTCACCACCAACGAATAAACGGCCGCCGCTGCATTGCCAGATTTGGTCTTGTCCTGGGCACTTGTCGCCGTGATCATCACCGGATCAGGATCGGGCGCGCTCGCTGGAGCTGTATACACGCCTTGCGACGTGATCGTGCCATGCGTCGCGTCTCCTCCGGCAATGCCATCCACTAGCCAGTTTACTGCGCGATTGAACGGACCTGTTCCCTTTACATCAGTTGTGAAAGTCAGGGTATCGCCCGTTCTGAGTTGGCCGGTTCCAGGAGCGACTGTAACGGATGTGATCGTAGACGGAGGGTGTGGAGGGGACGGATTGGAACTGTCGCCACTACCGCAGGCGGTCAGGAACACGAGGGAACCGAGCAAGAGTGCAAGGATGATCTGGAGGAATCGAAAAATGCAAGCAGTTTTCTGATGAGACATTCTCTTAACAGCCTTGGCAGGTGACGGCTCGGCTTCCCGAGCCACCCCGACCACGAAGTTCTTAGCGTCCCTTAACGACGGCTGGATATGAATGCTCCAGTCAGCGGCAGACTCTCCGGCGGCTTCTTGCGCCCTTATAATCGCAGGCCCCCCGAAAGTTGCGATCGCACCTTTCAAGTCCTGAGAGATTGTCGTCTTCCAAGACGACCCATTCCAAAACGAAGCATCAGAGCGGCTTGTCTGCGTCGTGGTCATCGTGCCAGCGTATTGGCCTGGATTATTTTTATCTCTTGAGAAAAGCACTGAAGTCGTCGTCACGGTATCGGTTTTAACACCATTTTTGTCGGTGGTGATTGTTTCGGAAGTCGATGTGACCGCGTTGTAGAGTTTCCCCCCAGGTCCGTATACAACCCCCAGGGTCACGTTATTTTGCGCCTTCGGACTTCTGATCATCTTTCCCTTTGAAGTAGTCCAAGGGAGATGAACACACAGCCGAGGTCTTTCGCATCTGATCGATTGCGAGAACCGTGGCGTGTTGCTCCTTGAGTTTCGGTAGCCGATCTTTGACGTGCTGGTAAACGTAGAGGCCACCTTGAAGGTCTCGGATGTCGGGCTGCCCGTTGTTATCCCAGATCGATCCCTCGTTCGCGATTGCAACGGCGTCTTTGTGCTCCGGCGTCTTTGAGAGATGGAACTCTAAGAGCCTGCCTTCCGTCTGTGTTGCGTTCCAGAAAGCGACGTATAGCGTGCGGGGATTTTCATCCGTCGCCGGTTCCAGCACGTAAGTGAATCTCACCTTGCCTTCCGGTCGCAAACTCGAATCGATCCACGGTCCCTTTCGGTGGAAAGCACAGTCGAGCGCTTCTGCTTTCTCGCGCTCGACTGATTCCTGAGCGGAGGCGGAGACGAAGGCCAAACAAACGATCCCGAGCAAAACAAGCTTCATATCACACCCCCTACTACGGATTGTTGTAAATCAGCGTCCAGACGTTTCCGCCTCCGACACTGAAAGGTCCGTACTGTTTAAAAACTGTCTGCTGTTGGTTGCCTATCGTTCGGGGAGCTGTACTGTTGTTCCATCTGTTGTTGAAAAACACGCGGTTTCCCGTCGGGTCTGTGCCGAGGTTCTGCTGTACGAACGCAGTCCGTGCGGCTTGCAATGCCTGCTGGTACTGTGGGGAGTTCGCGAGTTGGTTCGTTACCGTAGCTGGCGCGGTTGGCGCTACGTTCTGCCTGTTGCCGCCGTACTGGTAGTCTGCATTCATGACCGCATTTGCTTGGGCGGTCTTGGCCTCTTGAAGTGCCTGTGGAGTGGATGTTCCTGGAGTTACGTCACGGTTCTCATTGGCTACGACGTTCGCTACCTGGCGAACCGTCATGTTGTTGACGTGAGCATCATCATAGACTTGGGGCGGCACACCGGGCGTGGGCGGTGGTGGCGGAGCCGGACCACTTCGGTCTACCGTATTTTGCGCCGCATTCGCGGCGTTTTCTTGGTTCACTTGCGATTCTTGCACACATTTTTGCCCCTCTCCGTTCAGACTGGAGCCGGGCGTGCAGGGAGTGCCGTGCCCATCGGCATCGATGCGGTTCAGGGGTGCATTTTCCACGTACGTGTAAAGGTTAAGCGTCTGTGGATCACCAAATGTCGCGTAAGGCACTGTGACGGCGCGTGCAGCCCAGTCCGGAGTCATGAACCGCCCGAGAGCTGAGCCATAGTAGCGGGCGTCAAAATTGTCCAGACAAGTCGTAGTCGGAGTGCAAGTCTCCGCATCGCGTTCTTTTCCGGTGAACTTGTAGTGATTGGAGTCATTGCTCCAGATGACAATTTCTCCGCCGTAGGGATAGTAGTCGGACTCAGCCAACGGATGCGGATTCATGGTTCCGACGGGGTCTGTAATCACGCTTGCCGATCCAAGATGATCAGAAAAGTAGTATTTTACTGTCGTATCGGCGTCCCGCCGTGCCACTCGCTTGCCGTTGAAGAAGACATAGTCTGCGATGAGATTGCCCGTGCTCGTGGTTTCCTCCAGCACGTTGCCACTCGTGTCGTACCAATATAGGGTCACAGAAGAGGCGTTCTTCTTCACCCGCTGCCCGTCGCCATCATAGACATAAATGTCCGTGACAGCGCCGGTGTACTTCGTCATCTGATCTTCCTGGTTGTACGTGTACGCGACGGTGCCATAGCTGGTCATGTTCCCCGCCGCATCGTACCCAAGGCAAGTGGTCAGCTGATTATTGTTGCTGGCGGCAGCGCAATTCAGTGGTTCGTAATTGTTTTTCCCGACAACCCCGGAACGGTTGGTCAGGTTTCCCCAGGCATCGATTCCTGACGTGGACGGTGCAACACCAGGGTTGGTTGCGGTAGGCGAAATCGTTTCGCCCCAGTTCGAGCCATCGGTGTACGCCTGCTGAATCCGGTTCAGATCGTCATAGAGGAAGTTCTGCGTCCGGTTGGTGTCACGATTGTTGATGATGCGATAGACATTCCCGTTGTCGCCGCTGCCTGCATGGAAGTCATATCGAAGGTCGAGAACCCCTCCGATGTTGCCGCTGTCTGTGCAGTTAGTCGGAGCCGATCCGGTCGTTCGCGCTGAGAAACGGCACGGTTGCAGCCGCTGGTTGTACCAATTCGTTGTAACGACCCCGCCAAAGCCACCGGCGACGATGCCGTTGAACATACCCGAGATGCCGCCAAACGGCGCATACGTTGCGCCGGTCACGTAATTAGTCGGACCACCAGCATCCACCGCAGAAACCGGCCGTGCCGCCGTGGAACTGCTACCGGACGGGCCGTACGTGTAGTTCACCGTTCGCGTGCTCGGGTAGGTCACCGACTTGATGGAGCCGTCCTGGTTGTACAAGTAGCTGGTGGTCTTTGTGACGGAGGCCGTGATGCGGGTCTCCGACGCAATACGGCCCATGATGTCGTATGTCCAAGTGCTGGAACCGGGACTGTCGCTCATGGAAGTGCGTCGCCCAATGCCATTTGCTCCTTGGTCGTAGCCGTACGTGGCAACCGGAGAGGAGGGCGGGCAGACCGTCGTGTTGTATGCCTTGCTTGTCATGCGGTTCAGTGCGTCATAACAGTAGTTGACGGTGCCCTTGGTTGCCGGGTTGCCCTGGTTCGGCTTTGGGGAAGTCTTTTGCAGAAGATTGCCATTGGCGTCATAGCTGTACGAAATTGTGCCCGACTCGGGGTTTGTGGCGCTGGTGATCCGAGAGAGCGAGTTGTAGAGGAAGCTGCGAGGACGCCAGGTTGCCGGTGCGGCGGAACAGCTAGTGAACGCCGAAGTATCGGTTGCCTTTTGAACGGCGCAGCGGAGGTTGCCGAGCGCATCGTACTGATAGTCAGTTTCGTAGTTAAGAGTCGTGGGAGCTTCGTTGACCTTCGTCAACTTGCCGAGACCATTAGTACAGCTTGTTCGTGACTTCCCGGTTTCATCCACGACCGTGGTGCAGTTGCCTGAATACGTCGTGGTAATTGAAGAGTTGTCAGGTTGCGAGACTGTCTTGATCCGCCCCAGAGCGTCGTAGCTATTCGTCGTCAAGCCATAGGTTGGGTCGCTGGTGGTGCGATAGGGGTTGGATTTGGTCTTGACCCTGTTCAATCCGTCATACGTGGTGTCGGTAGTAGTCGTGCCGTCAGGGTCACTCGTCAGTTGAGTCTTGACCGCGTGCCCCATGCCGTCCATGGTTGTAGTCGTTACAAGTTCGACACTGGGACTCCCGGTACCATCGACGAGAACTTTCTTCGTCACGCTCGGCGAGATCAAAATGTCGCTGTAGGAAAGCTTGACATACCCGCCATCCGGGAGGTCGGCTTCCGTTGGACGCCGGAAGGAATCCGCGTAGCTATAGATCGTGCTTTTCCCAGCTGCAACATCGTTGTCGTCCTGGGATTTCGTCAGCTGTCCATCAGAGAAATCGTATTGGAAATAGCCGTGAGTGGTGACCGAGCCAACTGTTGGTCGCGTGATGGTTGTCAAATAGGCGTTCGTATTCACGCCCCCTGGCGCACCAGAGCCTGGAAGGTAATTGTCTGTGTACGAATACGTCGTCATGTGCGCCGAAGGTGTTCCGCCGCTCACGTTTCCGTCTGGATCGACCATCTTTAAGACCTGGCCAGTTGAGTCGAAAGCGAATGTGGTTACCGCGTCGGAACAAGTTTGCGTCTCTGGCGCAAGTGGGAAACATTTCTGGGTTTTCGTTGTTGCGTTGCCGCGAGCGGCCGTGGAACCCCCGGCATAGTTGGTCTCGTCGTGACTACCAGCGGGCAGACCCGTCACTCCAGAGATCGGGCTGATCGGCGCTCCGTCGTAGCTGTAATCAGTCTCGGCCTCCAGCGTCCCATAGTCGTAGGTCTTCACGGACGCAGGACGGTTGAAAATCGAAGGGATCGACGGGAAGATCGGAGTAGCCGCGAAGGTTTGGTAGGTCGTTACAGTTTCACGGGCAGCGGTGGGCGAGCCAGGCGGTGTGGGGCCTGGAACACTATTGCTGTAGCAGAAGCTGCTCGCTGGAGATGACAGCTGGCCGTAATCGTATTCCCACGTGTGAGCGCGCTGGCCTCCGGCAGAATAGGCGTAAAACGCCCCGGTTACGAGCCCATTGTCCAGCGTTTCAAATTGGCACCCGAGCAGCGGCACTCCCTGCGGCAACCCATCAGCCCTGAACCATCCCTTGTTGACCGTCTTGAGAAGAGGATAGGAAGGAGTATCATCCGCGTAACCGTAGTAGTTTACTGTGCCTTCTACCGAAAACTGGTTAAAGAGGCCAATCGTGGTCTGATCTGCCAAGTACGAAATCGGCCAAGCGCCAAATACCCAGTCATGGTTGTAAATCGTCTTCGATGTTCTGCCCGAAGTTGTGCTGAGCACGGTTGTATTCTTCGCAGTCCATCCACCGGTGACTTGGGTATTTGCCCCTGAATTTCCGATATTCCAACTGGTCGAATAAGTAAATGTCTGGGATAGAGCAGTCGTGGAGCCATCAAATTTCACCGTTCGGCTTGTGATTGCTGGGGTGCTGTAGGTGTACGCGCAGGAACCGAGGTTCCCATCAACGTCGTTGTATGCGATGGAAGACGCGTCCAAGTACGTCCCCCAACCATAGGTGACGGTGCCCCCGGAGGGATACGTGATCTGTTTTAGAAGGCCGGTAGCGCCATCGTAGTCAAACTTGTAAGACTGGCCATTCGGCAAGTTAAGTTGCTTTATGACACTGACTGATGCGTTGCCTGCGCCATCGTTCGCGAATGCGGTCGCTGGAAGCGCTTGGCAGTGAGTCGAACTGCTCCTGTTCGTGGACGTGATTGTCTGTCCGGTTGGAGTAATGGTCTGCCATGTCAGAGAGTAGCCTAGTCCTCCGACGCTGATCGTTGACGTGCCACTTCCGAAGCTGGAAAGAGTCACCTCGCTCCGTCCTAATGTGTCGGTGACGACGAGGAAATTACCCGGCGCACTACCAACATTGGCAATGTTTCCATTGGAATCTTCGACGTAGGTGGGAAGCCAGTACTGGACATTGTTGTCCCCAGTCTTTTCTATCGAGCCGAAAACATAAATTGCCCCATCAGGTCCCGCCACTCTCGGAAATCCAGTGCCGCCGTTTGGCTGACCATTGGTAAATGGCAGTGTCGCCTGATAATTCGTTTCGCTAACAGAGTCCGCTTCCACCAATGTCGGCACCTCGCCGGTACAAACCCCGGCGTAGGTTGGATTGAGATGCGACAGATTGAGCTGGTGATCGGACCCAGCGGTATCCTTGAACATGAATGCTGAATAAACCTGACAAGGGTATCCCGGACCTGATCCGTACGGGTATTGATTGCTAAGTGAAAAGGAGACTTCGGGAAATGAGGACGACCACCCTCCCCTTGTCAAATTGCCGTCTGCTGCACTATTTGCGGCATAACCCTGCGGGTGTGGACAGAAGCGACCGCTGTGGTCTAGGCATTGTTGGGCATAGCCCGCCTTTCTCGCTAGGAACCACGCACGACCTGAGTTGTATTCGACGGCAAACGGGATCGTGAGTTTTCGACCTGGCGCGACGGGCAAGTCTATGTGGATGGTCAGCGCACCCGTGGTCGGATTGACGCTCTCATTCAGCATCCCGATATAGTTGTGACCGGAGCCTTGGACGGGAGGGGCAGTGGCGTCAGTAATCTGGGTGACCTGAGCCAGCGCCAGATGCGCAAGGAGAATTGCAATCGTAGGAATTAGAAGTAGGCGAGAAAATCGCGTCGTCATGAATCTTCCCCTGGTTTGCGATAGCTCCACGCCCGTAGAGGAAAATGCCCCAGAATCGGCACACTCCGACTCTGTAGACAGGCGTTCGGCTTCGGGGAAGCCCAATCGGGAAGTCTCAGAAAAATACCTGAGATTGAAAATCTTCCTTGCTGGGATTGGTGAGAAGGCTAGGCCACCAACAAATGTCTGTCAAGCGTAATCGATGCCATCACGTTAATGCGTGGTGAAATTCACATCTGCGTTGACCGGGAAGCGGTCTAACGTTACGTACGTAGGTTACGTACTCCGTTTCTGTTGCTGTTGCTTCGCGGAATTGAAGCAGAAAGACGGTCAATCTGGTTTCGGAAAGTGAATAGACTCCGGCCCGCGACTAGCTAGAAAGTTTGCCGGTCGCGGGAATTAATAAAGGAGGATTATCTGATGCCGCATTGTGCAGGCGGGGCAGTTGACCTCTAGCTGGCGAGCAATCGCCGTCGTCGATTTTCGAGGACTTGATCCTCGAAGACCGGGAGAAGGTAGCAACTCACGACCATCGCGACTCCAACGAGAACTGTGATGGCATACAGACCATACCTCAGCCATTTCCGCTCGACCTGCTCGACGTGCTTCAGCCCAACGAACATCAGGTTCTGACTGAGGTCGGAGCGCACCAAGCAGGCGAAAAGCTCCGCCCGCTGTTCTAGATCATCCTGATTTACGGCAACGGAAACGCCGATCGCCACGAACGTGTGTTCCAGAAGCTCCCGCAATTCGTGAAGGAGGGTATGTTCCTTAGCACCCGGAAATCTCTCATCTTCAGCAATCGCAATGGTTCGGGTTCCGTTGTATGCGGCGTTGTAGCCTCTCAATTCGGTGGGCATAGAGCGGACTGATACCGATATTCCCAATTGCACGCAAAGCTGGGAAAGGTTCCCGAAATATGTCAGGGTGCTGACGCCAAAAAACGCAATGAACTCCGTTGCCAGGAGCTCTTCGCTGGGAGGCCAATTCTCGCGTTGAGTGGCGATTTTCTGGCAAAACGAGAAAAGCCGATCGGAATCGCCGGATTGCTGGGAGGTACTCATGACGCTACCTTCTGCCCCGTAGCCAGCAACCGCCGTCCTGTGGTGCTTTCATACAGCTCCACAATGAACCGTTTGGCTTCCAGGCTGAGATGGCTACCTTTAAGCCTTGTCCCATGCCGGTAATGGGGATCACGGATCACGTGCTGGTACGCCTGTTCAACCTGGGCGCGTTCTAGCCGTTCTGAGGAGTCATCTTCCAGATAACCGGCTGCCACAAGCAAGTCTCGTTGCGGTACTTCGTAAACCTTCGCCAGCCGAGTCAGGATGTCGGGGTGTGGTGGATTGCGGCGACCCCGTTCTACCAGCGAGATGTAGGCATTGGAAACCTTGGCTGCCTTTTCTACCTGCTTTAAGGTCAGCCCCTTTTCTTTCCGCAAGCGTCGTAGGTAGCTTCCGAACTGCTCCATGCAGCGATTCTAACCGTTACGTTAACAATTGCAAGAGGAAGTTTATGCATTGACAAGTTCATAGAGATCGTTTCACAATGGGCGTACAGCTGTAAGAATCTGTTAACAGGAGCGTGAAGGGTAAGTGAGTTCAAGGTCGATACTGCTCGTGACTCGCGAATTGTTTCCGTGCCCTCTCTGCGCTCGTGGTCTCGATGTGCGCCAGACGAAAAAGCACAAACCCTACGTGATCTGCGATCCGTGCGGAATGCAACTGTTCGTTCGCACCAAAGCAGGCATGAACCGCTTCGAGGCCCTCGTCTCAGATTCCGCTGCCAGAGGTATCTGGCAACGACTGGAAGAGTTGCAGCGGCAATATCAGAAGACGTGCCCTGAATGTGGCAACAAGTTTTGGATTCATCCAACGAGGGTAAAGACAAATTGGGTGGACGGGAGTTTTGAGGGCTATCGCTGCCCCGAGAAGGGATGCAAAGGCGTGGCGAAATGGGAAACGGAGGAGGGCAAGACGAAATGAGAATCACACTGTTTGGATTGCTCGTCGTGGCGGGAACGCTGTTGCTCGTGGTTTATGCCATCGAGGTCTATCAGGAAAGAAGTCAAGCAAAACAGGATACCAAGCCTGGAAGCTCCTCTTTCCCTGATGGCCCGAACTCTGGAGGGACAATTCCTGGGTAGTTCGCAGAACGGCTGTCGGGAATTGTGTGCGGATCATGCGAGCGAATGCAAATTCGGAATGGATGACGGTAACGGAAGCAGCCAATTATCTAAAGGTCAAGCCGCGCACGTTGTTGCTATGGGCGCGGCAGGGCCGGGTGAAAGGCTTTGCGCTTTCCGGTATTCAGCGTCACGTTTGGCGATTCCGCCGACAGGACTTAGATGCTGCCCTTCTGGAATCCTCCGTGCTACCCTCCCTTACGCCATCCGTGCGCCCTGCGGAAAGGATGGGCGAATGAAAAGGGCAGCACGGTTCAAGACTGGAAGTGTTGTATTCGACAAACGACGTAGGACGTGGAACTACCTGTGGTGGGAAGAAGGCAAACGGCGGTCGCGGCTGATCGGTACGCTCCAGCAATACCCGACAAAGGGGTCAGCATGGAAAACCGCACAGTCGTTACAGCCGATGTCAGGTACGCCAACGCTCGAAACGGAGATAACGGTGAGTGCGATTGCAGCACGTTATCAGGCAGAACGATTCCCAACGCGGCATGACACCGCTCGAACGTATCGCTCGTGGCTTCGGAAGCACATTTTGCCGAAGTGGGGCGATCTGCCAGTGAGTGCAATCCAGCCCAGGCCGGTTGAGCTGTGGTTGCGATCCCTGCCGCTCTCGCCGAAAAGCAAGGCACACGTGCGGAATATGATGTACATGCTGATGGACTTTGCGATGTGGGCCGGAGTGATCCAGCTTGCTCGCAATCCGATGGAACTTGTGGTGGTAAAGGGCGCGACTAAGCGAATCAGGAAGCCGCGCAACCTCACCGTGGAAGAGTTCCAAAAGTTGCTGGCTCAGCTTCATGAACCTTTCCGCACTATCGCTCTGCTGTGCGTGTGCTTCGGCTTACGGATCAGCGAATGCTTGGCTTTGAAGTGGGCCGACGTTAACTGGTTCGACGGTGCTCTCTCCATTGAGCGGAGTATTGTCGAGCAGAACGTTGACGACGTGAAAACCACCGATTCACGGCGAACTCTGATTGTCGCGAACGAACTGCTGGACGTGCTGAAGGTCTGGAGGCAAACGACGCAATTCTCTGCCGAGGGAGACTGGATATTTGCCAGTCCGGTCAAGATCGGCAGGCTGCCATACAGCTACACTGGAGTATGGCGCGATTTGCAGCGGGCCGCTGGGGCTGCCGGTATCGGCAAACTCGGTACCCATGCCTTCAGGCACACGTACCGGACGTGGCTCGATTCAGTGGGCACTCCCGTCGGTGTGCAGCAACGACTCATGCGGCACAGCGACATCAGAACCACGATGAACCAGTACGGAGACGCTTTGACCGATGATATGCGACAGGCTCATTCAAAGGTAGTGGGCTTGGCGCTTTCACGGGCTTAACGGATCGCGAGCGGATCGCAGAGGTCTGTAACCTACTGAAAGAATGGCTCCTCAGGTAGGACTCGAACCTACAACCCTCCGGTTAACAGCCGGATGCTCTGCCATTGAGCTACTGAGGAGTGTGTGCGTGCCTGAGGGGCGCGCATGTATCTTGCAGAAAAATCATAGCAGACGCGACCGCGATTGGGAACATTGCGTCATAGATTCGCCAACACAGCTGCAGAACACTTCGTGACGCAATCGCAATCACAGCTGCCAGCGCAATCGCATTCGCCGCTAGGGAATGCCTTTCCCGTTCAGGAACCCTCCACGGCATAGGAGGAGGCAAAGGAGTTGAGGGAGGCTTGCAAGGCCGGGAGCCGTCGTCCCTCGATTTTCAGCCCATCCAGGTCATGGACAGTTCGCGGCACACGAAGCACGGTGACACTGCCCCCGGCGGAGCGGGCAGGTTCCGTCGATCCCGTTCTGCTAACCTATTCCTCGGCTCCTGATCTAACAAGACGAGCGAGGTGCTTATGATGGGAGGTCTTCGTTTGTTTACGTCTTTCCTGCTGTTGCTGATGGGCGCGGCTGTCATGGTCTGGGCGGCGGATGCCACGACCCCCTCCGGCCCTCCGAAAGCGAAAATTGCGCCCGTAGAGGACACGGTCCAGGGGCACAAGATCGTCGATCCTTATCGCTACCTGGAGAATCGCGACGACCCCGATACCAAACAGTACGTTGAGC
>Ga0335071_10001308_pt1 | contig 26790 bp, 19 predicted proteins | sample Lox_Sample_15_FD_206724 | JGI IMG/M metagenome (GOLD analysis project Ga0335071, IMG submission 206724) | Soil microbial communities from Loxahatchee National Wildlife Refuge, Florida, United States - Lox_Sample_1.5 | ecosystem: Environmental > Terrestrial > Soil > Wetlands | place: USA...
CGAGTGAACCGATATGCCGTAACGTCCGGGATTGGACAGGACCCTGAGCCCTGCCCGCGGTACCACCGGAGCTTTGCCTTCGGCCACGCCCGGCGCCCACGGCCTGCCGCCGTCAGTGGTCTTGAGAATCATGCCGCCCTCGCCGACTGCATAGCCGGTATCGGCACTGGGGAAGGAGAGGCCGTTAACCGCGCCGGTGACTCCGGGCGTGCTGGTGGCAGTGACATTGGTGGGGGTATTCGTCACGCCGATGAACCCACCGGCACCGCAGACGTACGCGAAGCTGTCGGTCGCGAATGTTATGCCGTAGTAGGCAACCGGGGCGGCCGGATACGGCCCCGTCATCGCCGTGTCCCACAGTGAGGGCGGAAAGGACATCGTGTTCCGGATGACGCCCATGCCCAGGGTCTCGTCGTTGCCGATGAGGTAAGCCTTCGTGGGCGTGGTCGGCGAAGCCGCTGCGGCCACGATGGGCCCGTTGTGGAACCAGCTCTGGTCGTGCGCAAAAGTGCTGCCGTTAGTGGTCCCGAGGCAGAGACCGGAGTAACCAAAAATGATGCCGTTGTTGACGGTCGCGAAATAGGCGCCGTATCCCTTGTCCATGACTCCGCCGGCTGGCAACGACGACCAGGTAGAGCCGCCGTCCGTGCTCTTTAGAGCCGAAGCGAGGCTGTCCACGTGGTTCACCCCGATGTATCCGGTCTGACCTTTCCCGGGAAACCCCACATAGGTCAGCGGGTAGGTGACACCGGACGTGGGCTTCGTCCATGTTGCTCCGCCGTCAGTAGTCTTGATTATCGTCCCTCGGTTGCCGACGGCAACACCGTTATTGTTGTCGTTGAAAAAAACCGAGTTCAACTGGCCGATGGCACCCGAGGACTCCGCCGTCCAGGTGGTGCCTCCGTCAGTGGTCTTCAAGACGGTGCCGCCGACACCGACCGCGTATCCGACCTGTGTGCCCGCGGGAAAACAGACCGAATACAGGGCGTTCGTAGTGCCCGAGACAAGTGGTGTCCAGCCCGCGAAACTCAGTGAGCAGAGCAGCACCAAGCTGCCGATCACTGCTGCGTTGCGCCGATTTACAACGCTCATTCTTCCTCCTTTAACTGCCCTTTCTTTTGTGGGTAACTTTCTGTTGCCGGCGGCCCCTGTCGGTTCCAGCCCGATGCTGGCGCGAGCGCCCCGTCTGGAGAGCCCTTTCTTGCGCCGGCCACAATAGCGGAGCAGTAGGCAACTTATGAGTATAACCCCTCACCCCTGCCTGTCAACGATAGGGTTGCCGCCCCAAACCCGAGACAGCGTCAGCCACAGAATTCCCGGCGCGTGGAGTCAGGTCGAAGATCAGAAGCCAGGACGCCCAAACGCCCGGTCCCATGAGCAGTCGACGTGGGGACGGTTCCCAAAGACAAAGCAACCGAGAAAGTGCGAATGCCCGGGAAGGACTGCGTGCATGTGCCTTGTCCGGATTGTTGGTACTTCGCCCTTGCCACTTCGCCCTTTGCTCCGGACCAGGACCCGGGCATCCGGCCTTGGGACTTGAATGGTCAATGGCGCTTGTGCGCCTCCAATCCCCGGGGGGACAATTCAAGAAGGCACATGTGTAGTATAGCACACATCCGGCCGATGGCCGAAATCGGTCCTAACTTCCATATTCTCAATGCTCTACTCGCACTCACCGTCCCGGCCCCTCCTATGCCTCCCCCCTGGTCTGTGACTGAATCTCGCGAGACACTCCGGAGGACGCAATCACTCGAGCTTCGCGTCGAACGTCACCGGGAACGATGCGGTGAAGAATTTCAGGGACAACGACCGGAACGGCCTAGCGAGGAACTCGCGGCCCAGCGTCGCGAACAGCTACTCGCACTCGTTGCTGCGCAGTTCGCGACGCGGTCCGGGACACATGCGTCCACACCGGCGAATACAGGACCCAGGCCCCTTGCGTCGCGACTTTCCGCCGAGCCTGGCGACGGACATCCCCGCTTCCCACGAATCTCCCAGTGCAATTGTGTACGTCCGGACCGGAACGCTCCAGCCTCACTTCTGATGGTCATCGACCGTGGACGGCTAGATCAGAGATTCGAGTCGGTCCGCGAGCCAGCGCGCCTGAGAGCGCCGGTTGAACCGGTCCCGGCTCGTCTGGGCGAACCGCGCCGGGTCCTTCTGCATGTCGTCCAGCGCTGCGGCCAGCTTCCCGTCGTCAATCCCGCAGGCAACTCCCGCGCCGGCTTCGGTCACGAGCCGTGCCGCCTCCTCCGAACCTTCTCCCCACACGACAATCGGCCGCGTCGCACCCAGGTACTCGTACAGCTTGATGCCGACCGGCTGAGCGGGCTTGCCGATGTAGAGCAGTGCGCCCGCGCCTTTCATGAGCGCGCAGGCCTCTTTGTGCGGCAGGACGCCGAGCAGACGCACCTGCGGGTCGTGCTCGAACCGGCGCTGGGTCTCGCGGTCCACCCTGCCCGCCAGGTAGAGCTTCGCCTCGGGCCGCGCCCGCAGGGCCGCGACCAGGGACGCGACCTCGGCCTGATTTTGCCAGAGGTTGCCGACGTGGACGACGCTGAACCCATCGAGCTTGGCCGGCTCAACTTCGAAGTCGGTCGGGTCAAAACCATTCTCCAGCAGCTCGCAGCGTGGCCCGACCGCTCGTGCCGTGCCGTGATTAACGGCCAGAACGAGGTCCGAGTGGCCGACGAGGTAGCGGCGGAGCCGTCGCAAAGCAGTCCGCTGGTGCCGCGGCGGCAGCGCAAATCCGGCCGGCCAGGGGTCGCGGAAGTCCAGCGCCAGCGGCACGTGGGCATGGGCCTTGAGCCGCACTCCGAGCAGCAGAGCAGTGTAGGGCGGCGCGGAGGCAAATATGGCCGCGGGCTTCTCGCGGTCGACAATGTGCCGGCCCGCGACCGAACCGAACGGCAGCCATCCGACCTTGGAGTCGGGAAACAGCAGGTAGTTGAGCCGCCGTGGCCCGGCGCCGAGCCGGTGGGACATCGCCGGCGCCAGCTTCTTCGCCTTGGTCCGGATAAGATTGAGCAGCCGGTTCGGGTCGACGCTCTCGGTCCGGTAGATGCGAGAAGACTTCAGGTCGTCGAGCAGGCGCGGGTCGTAGTGGTAATAGGCAACGGGCTTGACGGTGAGTATCAACGGCTTCCAGCCTGCCTCGGGCAGGAACTTGCAGAGCTTGGTCACCCGCATCACGCCACTCAGCCCCAACGGAGGCATGTAGTAGGCAACGACCAGGAGACGACGCATCAGATGGTGAAGGGAATAACCAATGCCCAATTCCTAATTCCTAACGAATGCACCAATGACGCAACGAGCAATGGACGTGTCCTACTCGGCGTCATCGGCTGATTTCGCGCGAGTGTTCCGAATGATGGCGTTGAAGATGAGGTTCAGTTCGCGTGCTTCCCGCCAGAGCGCGCGGCCCTCTGCCCGAAGCTCAGGAGCAGCAACCACGACCATCCTCAGCCAGTGCTTGGTCTCGTGCGCCTCCTTCCTGCAGATTCCCAACTTGTGCAGGAAGTCCTTTCGAGATTCCGCATCGTCCGCTTCACAGTAGTTGGCACCGACGCTGGTCGCGGCCCGTACCAGTTGCGAGACCAGCGGCCGCGCTACCGGTGTGTCGGGGATGGTTTTCGCAAAACGTATGATGTCGGAGCCGAACTTCGCGGTTCGCTCTTCGAGGTCAAACCGTGCGGTCTTCGGTTTCGGCCCATTCACAGTTGCGGATTCTAGCGCCATGCCGCCGTGAATCAAGCCGTCCCCGGCCATTTCTCCTCACTGGTGATTCGTTAGGAACTGGGAATTGGCAATTGGGCATTGCCGCCCAGGTGCCGCCTCATCTGCGCGGTCACTTCCTCCGCCGGCAACTCCACCGGCTCCAGTCCTTTGAGGAACTCGAGCAGGCCGCGGACATCGAGCGTCAGGAGGTGGTCCTCAATCTGCAACTCCTCGGGCAGAGAACGGAAGAACGCCCCGGAGCCAAGGCTGTCCTCCAGCCGAAACAGGCTCCCGCTGACCACGTCCCGGACCGCTGACAGGCTGGGGGCCGGGAATGTCTTCGGTTTCGCTTCGGGCTTGCTGCCGGAAAGAACGAAGAGCTTGCCGTCCATGTCGCTCGTGTCCCGGCCCTGCGCGCTCAGCGCCTCGGACAGGATGTAGCCGTAGGTCGAGCCCAGAAGGTGTACGAACAGCAGTTGGTTGCCGTCCCGGAAGTAGGGAAACTGGTTCGGCGCGAGGGCCGGGAAGAGCCGCGCCTTCAGCACCGGCGCGAGTCGGTACGAATAGCCGCCGGTTCCCGTCCCTTCGAAGACCTTCGTGTTGGACGAAACCGCGGCCAGCGGCCGCACCATTATCTTCTTCTCTTTCTCGCGATGCTCGACCAGCTCCCACGAGCGTCCGGCCAGTACGAAGTGATGGAATACGAAGAAGACCGCGCCGATTTGCCGGCCGGTCGTGATGTCGTGCACGTCGTAGGTGCCGAAAGTCTTGTCCTGAATGTTTGAGTGGACCTTGCCGGTTTCGACCCGCTGCTCGGTAGTCGGGCCGTTGAAGTAGATTCCCGGCCGCTGCGCCACGACCTCACCCGAGTCGATCATCTGCCGGAACGCCCGGTCAATCGGCGCATCGCCGCCCGCAAGCGGCCGCAGGACTTTCCGCACCGATTCCCAGGTTGTACCGATGCGCCGGCGCTGGAACAGGTACGAGCAGACCTGCTGCGGTATCACCGACAGCGCCGGCGTGTAGCTCTTCTCGTACAGCCGTCCCTCGCGGGCGCATTCAAACATCGTCTCAAACAGGAACTTCTCCCATGGATTCAGGTACAGCCCGAACGCCTGCAGGTTGGACTGGCGCCGGCGATTGCCCCGCCCTATCCGCTGCAGCAGCGACGAGACATTGAACGGCGGCCGCACGAGCACCACGCCGTCAATGTCACCGATGTCGATTCCCAGTTCGAGTGTGGACGTGCAGCAGAGCAGCCCGGTCTTCTCCCGGTTCATCGTCGCCTCGACGCCTTCCCGCGCCTCCCGGGTAAGGCTGGCGTGGTGCACCCAGACCCGATTCGTGAATGGCGGGCGGTTGAGCAGCTTCGCGTATTCCTCCGCGTACGAGCGGGCATTGAAGAAACAGAGCACCTTTCGGCAGTCGCGCTTCCGCAGTTCGTCCACCACGCGCTCGGGCCAGCCATCGCCCATCGGTATCAGATCTTCATCTATCTCGCGACGACCCGGCACCTGGACCACAACCGGATCGGGAAAGTAGCGCGAGCCGATGTCGAGGTCGTCAATCGTGGCCGACAAGGCGTAGTACCGGATACCGGCGTTTACCAGCCGCAGCCGTTCGAGCAGCACGCGCAACTGGTCTCCGCGCGGCGTGTTATCCAGTAGATGCAGTTCGTCGAGTATCACAGCCGATAGCTCTTTGAATATCCGGGTATGGCGACAAAGGAGTGAATCGAACGACTCCGGAGTAGTAATCAGCATGAAAGGGAGCTTTGACTCGTCGATCGCCGGGTGGTCCCCGGTCTTGCGGGCAAGCGCCAGTTCAAGGTATTGAAGCGGCTCGGACAGCCGGCGAAACAGATCGTTGACCAAGGCGCGGGTTGGCGACACGTAGAGTATCGAGAACCGGTCACGCCGGTCCGGCAACAGCCGCTCGACCGCCGGCGCGACCACGGCTTCGGTCTTGCCCGATGCGGCCGGCGATATGACCACGAGGTTCCGACCTTCGAGTATCACCGGGATGGATTTGACCTGGACCTCGGTCAGCCGGCCGAAGCGTGAGAAGAACGGCGTCCACGTCCGCTTCAGGGCTGCGCGAATCTCGCGCTCAGTCACTGTCGGTCCGTGTTCGTCCGTGTCAGTCTTTGTTCTGGGGCAGCACGCCCTGCGCCCGGAGCCGCGTCACGTCGAGCGCCTCGACCGAGAACTTGATGAAGGCGCGTACCCCTTCGATGTTCCGGCGGGAGGCTTCGCGCAGCAGCCTCTTCTGGTCCAGGTCTGAGATGGTGAAATCCGGGTACGCCCGCCGGTAGATCATCACCATCGTAGAGAAGGCGTCGAGCAGCGCCTTGTCCTCCAAGGGCTCGAGCTCGACCCGGTGCTTGATGCGGTTCGCCAGCTTGATGTAGGCGTAGTCATAGGGACTGGGCGTGGTCGCGAAGACGAGGAGCAGCGACGGATCCCGGTAGATGTACGGCACCGGTCGCACCTGGTTATGGACCATCCGGTCGTTGATGCGCTTCAAGTCCGGGTCGTTCTGCGCGGTCCGCACCAGTCCGTCCATGAAGTTCACGCTCTTGGCAAGATACATGATGTCCCAGAGATGGGTCACCGTTTCGGCCTCATCCACCAGCAGCACAAGCCCTTTCATCCCCAGTTCCCGGGCCATCCAGCTCATGCCGGAGAGGATGTTGCAGTACAGGTCGGCGGCGGTCGAGAAGTCGTACAGCGCCGGTATCCGCTGGCCGCCCTTGACTCGGAACGGGCTCTTCTGTTCAGTCGCGTACTCCTTGGTGCTCTCTCCCTCTATCCACTGCCAGAAGACCTCGCTCTGTTGGTGGCCGGCGTCAATCCTGCCGAGCTTCGCCAGCACCGGCCCGAGGAATACATGGTCCGCCATGTCCAGCGCGGTCCCGCTGCGCAACAGGTCGCGGAACCCGTGCTCGGTCGCGTCCTTGATGTAACGCAGGTTGTGCACGACTTCGCGGTAAACGCGTTTCGGCCGGTGGGGGCTCACTTCGGCCGGGTCGAACTGGACAAGGCTCGTGGCCATCCCCGAAGCCAACGCCCGGTGATGCACGTATTCCAGCAGGTGGGTCTTGCCCGAACCGTACTCCCCCTCAACCATGAACACGTCGCCCTGTCCGCGCGCGAGACTCTCAAGGGCTGCGTCCAGCACGGCGATGGGCTTCTCGCGACCGAAGGTGAATGATTCGACGTCCTGGTGGGGTACGATCCCGAGCCGGAAAGCCTCGATCATCCGGCGCGCCTGGATGGTGTCGATCTCGACCAGCGCGGGTTGCGCCTCGCCCGGGACGAAATCGCCGATGTTGGATAGCAGCCTCACCCGCTGAGTCGGGAGCCACAGCCGCAACCCGCTCTGGAAGTGGACCAGCAGTTCGGTCCCGTGCCAGCGGCTGTCTAGAATCTCCCCTTCGCCGAACACCGGGTGCGACACCAGACGGCGCCGGCGATCCCGTACCGGTTCGGTCATGCCTGCGGCTTCAGCTTCCGTTTTCTGGATTCCGACTGCGGCCGCGCCTAGAACTCTTCCTTTTCGACCTGCTCTTTGTCGGCCACCTCAAGGCGCTGGGTGGTCACGCGCAGCAGCTTCTCCGCTTCCTTCCGGCCGAACTCGAGCGTCGGCTTGGCGCGAAGCTGATGGAACGCCTCCAGCACGCTGACGACAAAGAGCCGGCGGTACCCGACGTCGAACGCGAAGGCTGAGGCGGCCAACTCCGCCAGCGTCCGCACGATGGCGCCGCGTTTCTCCTCGGGCAGCTGCACCTCGTAGGCGTCGCCAAACAGGACGGCCAGCCGCTCGCCGAGGCGCCCGAGGAACTCGGCCGGCTCGATTCCCAGATCCTCGAGGTTGATGCGCACGCCGACCGGGTTCGTTTCGTTGAGGGTCGTGCGCAGCCTCTGCTTCAGTGCTTCGTAGACTCCGCCCGAACCTTCAAGCAGCAGGTTTTCGTCCGGCACGGCGTAGAAAACCATCGCCCCGGGCAGTCGCGAGTTGCCGCATTCGTCCACCAATTGCCGCAGGTTGTCCAGGGCCCGGCGCTTGTCGCGCGACGAGGAAATGGACATGCCGCGCTCGGCTTCGTCGAACAGCAGCACCAGCCCGGTGTAGCCGATGGCATGCACCCACTGGATGAGCGAGCGGAGCACGCGGAACGCCGTCGCCTTGTCGATCCGTTCGGAGATCCGGTGCATTGCCCGCACTTCTCGGGATACGTCCTCCCCCTTGAGCCACTGGACGACGTCGTTGAACCCCTCGCCGTCCTCAGCCAGCAGGCTGGCGAATGCACCCCGCGCGGCGTTGCTGAAGCTCGTGCTCTCGGTAGTCGGCAGGGTCTCGAGGTACTTGCGCAGGTTGTCGGTCCGGTCGTGCAGCTTGCGCTGATCGTCATGCCACTTCCTGACCACGGATTCGATGCCTTTGTCCCAGACCGCGGTCGGCGCGTCGGCGGGCCGCGGCGCAATCAGGTTGGCGGCGATGCTCTTGTAGACCAGCTCCAGCTTGTCGAACGGGCACTCGGTCGGATTGAGGCCGACGTAGGCGACGCAGTAGTTGTGCCGGAACGCGAGATTCCGGACCGTGTACAGAAAGTGAGTCTTGCCGCCGCCGTAGTTGCCGGTTATCAGCTTGAAACTGGACAGATTGAACTTCAGGATACCGTTGAGATACTCATCTTCGAGCACCCGCAGGTACGGCTCCAGCCCGACCGTGAAGTGCTCGATGCCGAACTCCGGCGGCGTGCCGGTCGAGCCGAGCTTGTTCACTATGGCCAGGGCCAGTTGTCTCTCCATCGGCGTCGCGACGCGTTCTTCGCTCATTCTACCTGCCGAACGAAATGTAGGAGTAGTGCGTGCCGCCACCCTCTTCGCTGTCCGGAACCCAGAGCGCCTTCGCCTTCTCGGTCGTGGCGTCGAAGTTGGCAACGTGCAGCTTCAACTGCACCTCACCAACCGCATACGCGCCGGCCTGCTTCAACCGGAACAGGTCGTAGCTGAACCGGACACGCGGATACTCGACGAACTTCTCCCGCGCCGGGTTCAGCCGGAAGCTCTCCGGCTGCATCAGGACGACCAGCTCCGACAGCAGGTCGAGCAGGAAAACCCGGGTTCCCTCGCCCAGACCCTTGAAAGTGCAGACCCGCTGATACGCGCGATGCGACAGTGAAAGCAGCCGGTCGGGCGGTACCGACTTCTGCCGCAGGCGGTCGTTCCACTTCCGGAGCGTCGCCGCCAGTTCCGTCGGGGCGAGCGCGATGCCGGACTTCAACTTCTCGATCTCCGGTCCCCAGTAGATGGTCGCCGTGCCCGCGTCGAAGTCGGTCCGCAAAGTGAACAGCCCGACCCGCAGCAGGGGCAGTTGCCCGCTCACCGCCATCCCGGATCCTTCAAGCCCGGACACCAGTTGGCGTCCGAACTGGAACCGGAATTCGGCCCGGCTCTGCTCAATCGCCTCCGACTCCGCCCGGAGCCAGTCGAGCATTCGCTGCCGGACCTCGGCATCGGGGAAGGCCTGGACAGCGGCACCCAGCTCGGCGATAGCGCTGGCCCGAGCGTGGACTTTCTCCATCGGCTGGGCGAGGAGACTCCGGTACGTGACAAGCTGTCGGGCCAGCTTCTGCGACTGACGGCTCAGGGACTGCAGCAGCTCAACAAGTCCTTCCATAAGCCTTTGAGTATAGACCAGATGCGGTCCTAGTCAAACGATCCCGGCCGGAGGCAGGACTTTCGACGGCAACACGCTGCTTGAAATAGCTTGACGCGTGACCGGCATGGTATGTATAATGAACAGCGATGTGGGTCCATCCTTATTCGTCCGTAATTTCCGAATCCTGCCGGCGAATAGCCGGCAGTACGCCCGACCGTGAAGGAGGCGTCTATGCCTGAAGACAAGCAGAAGCAAGGCCCCGGTGGCGGAGAGTCCGGCGCGGCACTCGCGCAGCGCTACGGTGTGCCCTTTGTTGACCTGACGAACTTCAAGATCGACTCCGAGGTACTGCAGATGTTCCCGGAGCAGTTCATGCGCACGAGACAGGTCATCCCGCTTTTCCGTGCCGGCAACACGCTGGCGGCGGCATTCGTCGACCCGGGCGACATCTTCAACGTCGACGAAGTGCGCCGCATGACCGGCATGGAGGTCGAACCGATGGTCTGCCGAGACTCCGACCTGCAGGAAGCGCTCAACCAGTACATTTCGACGGCCCAGACAGCCGACCTGCCTGATGAACCGGAATCGATGAGCCTCGACGACCTGCCCGAGGAAGAAGAGGGCACGGCCGCCGAGCTCGAACAGGCGGCGGCGCCTAGCAAGCTCGAGGAAATGGCCTCCGAGGCCCCCGTCGTCCGGTGGGTGAACCAGATGATCATCCGCGCGGTCCGCGAGCGCGCGTCCGACATTCACATCGAACCCACACGGGAAGGCCTCACGGTCCGGTACCGCATCGACGGTATCCTCCACCCCATTGTCTCTCCGAAGAAGGCGCTGCAGCTTGCCGTCGTCTCTCGTATCAAGATCATGTCGCGCATGAACATCGCCGAGAAGCGTCTTCCTCAGGACGGCCGCTACGGCGCCCTGGTCGACGGCCGCGAGATCGACTTCCGCGTATCGACATTCCCGACAACCTACGGCGAGACAGTGGTCATGCGTATCCTTGACCGGCTACGCCTGCTCTCCCTCGACGAGCTCGGCCTGCAGGGCGAAACGGCGGTCCTCATGCGAGAGATGATCGCCAAGCCGCACGGCGTCATCCTCGTGACCGGCCCGACCGGCGCGGGCAAATCCACGACCGTGTACGCCATCCTGGGCGAGATCCGTTCCGGCGACAAGAACATCATTACCATCGAGGACCCGATCGAGTATGACATGGACAAGGTCTGTCAGTCCATGGTCAACGAGCGGGCCGGGTATACTTACATGGTGGGCCTGAGGCACATTCTCCGTCAGGACCCGGATTGCATCTTTATCGGCGAAATCCGTGACGGCGAGACGGCCGGCGTCGCCATCCGCGCCGCGCTGACCGGCCAGCTCGTGTTCTCGACCATCCACACCAACGACGCACCGGGCACCGTCACCCGTCTCATCGACATGGGTATCGAGCCATTCCTGGTCGCGTCCGCCATGGAAGGCACGGTCGCGCAGCGGCTGGTGCGGCAGATCTGCCCGAAGTGCAAGGAAGACTACGACCCGCCGGCCAAGCTGCTTGAGGAACTGGAGTTGCCGCCCGGTACCAAGTTCTACCGGGGCAAAGGTTGCGAACGGTGCCGTAACACCGGCTACCGGGGCCGAATCGGTATTTTCGAAGTGATGAAGATCAACGACCGCCTCCGCGAGATGATAGTCACGCGGCCGCCGACCGCCGCCATTCGCGCGCTGGCCCGTGAGTTCGGCATGAAGACGCTCTGGGAAGACGGCATCTCCAAGGTCGTCTCCGGCGTCACCACCATCGAAGAACTGATGGATGAAGCCGAACGGACTGAGTAACTAGAGGAGCGAAGGATATGCCAGTATTCCGCTACAAAGTCCGCGACAAAGAAGGTAAGATCATATCCGGCACACTCGAGGGCGGCGACATCAACACGATCGTCGAACGCCTCGACTCGTTTCAGTACGTGCCCATTACGATCCGCGAGGAAAAGAAGTCGGCCAACATCAGCATCGACATCGGCCGCTTCTTCGAGCGAACCAAGCCGGTTGACCTCATCAACTTCACCCGGCAGTTCGTGACCCTGCACCGCGCCGGCCTGCCGATGCTCTCGGCCATCGGCGCGCTGCAGGCCCAGACCAAGGCCAAGCCGCTCGCCCGCGCGCTCGACGCGATCCGCAAAGACCTGATGGGCGGTACCGCGCTCTCGGCGGCGATGTCCAAACACCCCCGGGTTTTCAACGAGATCTACGTCAACTCCATCTGGGCCGGCGAGACGGGCGGTGTGTTGGACGACATCCTCGACCGTCTCTCGCTGCTGCTGGAGCACGATCGCAAGCTGGGGTCGGACGTCGGCGCGGCGATGCGCTATCCTATCATCCTGATGGTGGGTTTCGTCGGCGCCATCGTCGTACTCGCGACGTTCGTGCTGCCGAAGTTCACCATGCTGCTCACTCAGGTGGGCGGCAAGATGCCGCTGCCGACGAAGATCCTCATCGCCTTCACGAACTTCATGTCCCACTTCTGGTACATCCTCCTGCTGCTCGTCGCCGGTACCGCGATCCTGTTCTACCTGTTCATCCGGACGGCGGCCGGACGCCTCTGGTGGGACCGGCTTAAGCTGCGGATACCGGTATTCGGGCCCATCTTTTACAAGATGGCGCTCTCGCGGTTCGCGCGGATGTTCGAAACCCTGGACCGCACGGGACTGCCCATCCTGCGCAGCCTGGGCCTGGTTGCCAAGACCGTCGGCAATTCCTACATGGGCGCAGCGGTCGACAAGCTGTCGGAGTCGGTCCGCCGCGGTCGCGGCCTGGCCGCGCCGATGCGGGAGCTCGGCGTGTTCCCGGTCATGGTAGTTCAGATGGTTGCGACCGGCGAGGAATCAGGTGCTCTGGACGAGATGCTCAAACAGGTATCGGACTACTACGACTCGGAAGTCGAGTACGCGGTCAAGAACCTGACCGCGATGATCGAGCCGATAATGATTCTCTTCATGGGTATCGGCGTCATCTTCCTGATCATCGCCATCATCATGCCGTACCTGTCGATCCTGACCAGCTTCGGGTCAGGTGGCGGCTACGGAACGCATTAGCTAGAAAGACCGCAGACTCTTACTGACCGCCTCATCGAGGTTCTCGATGATGGCGGTCAGGAGTTTTACGGTCGCGTCGTAGTCCGTTGCGGAGATGATGCCGGTGTGGGCGTGGATGTAACGGGTCGGCCAGCCGATGGCGAGCGACGGCACACCCGAACGATGGATGTGAATAACGCCTGTGTCATACCCGCCGCGCACGGTCGTCAGGTGGTACTTGATGCGCTTCTTCTCAGCGAGGTCAATCACCCAGTCGCGCAGCCGCGTATTGGGAATCATCGTGCTGTCGTGGACGAGGATGGCGGCGCCGTTGCCCAGCCGCTCGGTCACGCCCTTACGAGCCTTGTCCGGGTGCTCGTAGCAGAGCGAAACGTCGAGCGCCAGCGCCACGTCCGGCTGCACCACCTCGGCCGCGGTCCGCGCCCCGCGCAGGCCGACTTCCTCTTGCACGCTGCCCACCAGGAAGACGGTGTTCGGGTGCTTCTTCCCCTCCAGCGCCCGGGCGGTCTCAATCACGATCCCGCAGCCGCCGCGGTCGTCCCACGCCTTGGCCATCATCAGGTTCTTACCGAGCTCGACGTAAGGTGATACCGGCACGATCGGGTCGCCGGGACGCACGCCGAGTTTCATCTTGACGTCGAACCCCTCGGCGCAGCCCAGGTCGATGAACATCCGGTCGATATCCGGCAGTTGTTTCTTCTCCTCATCGGACAATTCATGCGGCGCTTTCGAACCGATGACCCCGGGGAAATCGCCCTTGCGGGTCCGCACCAGCACGCGCTGGCCGAGCAGCACCTGCGGCCACCAGCCACCGATCGGCAGGAATCTGACATAGCCATCGGTGGTGATGGACTTCACCATAAACCCGACTTCGTCCATGTGCGCCGACACCATGATGCGCGGCCGCTCGGACGAGCCGGCGACCTTGCAGACAACGCTACCCAGGCCGTCGCGGGCGACCTTGCCCGCGCCGGCAAGTTCCCGCGCCATGATGTTCGCCGATTCGGTCTCAAAACCCGACGGTCCAAACGCCTCGGTCAGTTCACGCAGAAGTTTTCTGTCAGCCACATTTGCCTCCCGGTTATGAAGTTATGCTGTCCCTCAATAGGCTGTTCTTACGGTCCTCGGCTTCAATGACCAAGTCTCAATTCCTAATGACCAATCAATTCTCAATGACCAATGACCGAAAGGCGAGCCGGATTGGTGCTTCGTCATTTCCTCATTGATTAGGGACTGGCAATCAGGAATTCATCCTCGGTCATTTCCTGGTTCGTTGGGAATTAGGAATTGGGAATTAGAAATTACGTATAGCGACCGTTGGTCGCTACACGTCAAGGTTCTCGACATGCGCCGCGTTCTTCTCGATGAAGTCACGGCGCGGCTCGACCTCGTCGCCCATCAGCATCCGGAACACGGCATCGGCCTCGGTCGCGTCTTCCATCGCGACGCGCTTGAGCGTCCGCTTGTCCGGATTCATGGTCGTCTCCCAGAGCTGCTCCGGGTTCATCTCGCCGAGGCCCTTGTACCGCTGGATGTCGAACGCGGTACCCTTGTTCTTGCTGGAAAGGCTCGCGAGGGCCTCGTCGCTGTACAGGTAGTTCTCGGTCTTGCCCTGCTTCACTTTGTACAGCGGCGGCTGGGCGATGTAGACGTAGCCCGCCTCGATCAGCGGCTGCATGAACCGGTAGAAGAACGTCAGCAGCAGGACCCGGATGTGGGAACCGTCGACGTCCGCGTCGGTCATGATGACAATCTTGTGGTAACGTGCCTTCTGCGCGTCGAAGTCCTCCTCGCCGATGCCCGCGCCGACCGCGGAAATGAGCGTGCGGATTTCGTTGTTCGAGAGTATCTTGTTCAGGTTCGACTTCTCGACGTTCAGGATCTTGCCGCGCAACGGCAGTATTGCCTGGAATTCCCGGTTCCGTCCCTGCTTGGCCGAACCGCCGGCCGAGTCGCCCTCGACGATGTAGAGTTCGCTTGAGGCCGGGTCCTCGCAGGAGCAGTCGGCGAGCTTCCCGGGCAGGCTGTCGGACTCGAGCAGCGAGCGCCGCCGGGTCAGGTCGCGCGCCTTCCGCGCCGCCATCCGCGCCTTGGCCGCGGTCAGCACCTTCTCGACAATCCGGTTCGCAAAGCGCGGGTTCTCTTCGAAGTACTGGGCCAGCTTCTCGTTCACCACCGTCTCGACCACGCTCTTGGCCTCACCGTTGCCGAGCTTGGTCTTGGTCTGGCCCTCGAACTGCGGGTCGCCGATCTTGACGGACACCACCGCGGTCAGCCCCTCACGGGTATCCTCGCCGGTCAGCTCGTCCCCTTCCTTCAGGGCGTTGGACTTGCGCGCGTACTCGCCGAGCGTACGCGTGAGCGCCGACTTGAAACCGGAAAGGTGGGTGCCGCCCTCGTGGGTGTTTATGGTATTGGCGAACGAGAAGATCGACTCGACGTAGCCGTCGTTGTACTCGAACGCCACGTCGACGTGCATTCCGTTCCGGTCCTCCTCAATCATCACCGGCTTGTGCAGCGCAGTCCGGCCGGTGTCGAGGAACTTCACGAAGTCAGCCAGGCCATTCGGGTAGTGGAACGTCTCCGACGTGCCCGTCCGCTCATCTTTCAGGTTTATCTTGATGTCCTTGTTCAGGTAGGCAAGTTCGCGCATCCGCGCCTGGATGACCTCGCCCTTGAACTCGACCTTCTTGAAAATCTGCGCGTCGGGCTTGAACCGGATGAGGGTTCCCTGCAGCTTCGTCTTGCCGATGACCTGCAGGTCGCCCTGCGCCTTGCCGCGCTCGAAGTCCATCCGGTAAGCCTTGCCGTCCCGGTAGACCTCCGCGGCCAGGTGCTCGGACAGCGCGTTCACCACCGACACACCCACGCCGTGCAGCCCGCCCGAAATCTGGTAAACCTTGTGCTCGAACTTCGCCCCGGAATGCAGCACGGTCAACACCACGTCGAGCGCCGACCGCTTCTCGGTCGGATGCATGTCCACCGGAATGCCGCGGCCGTTGTCCAGAACCGACACCTCGTCATCCGAGTGGATTGTCACGGTTATCTCGTCGCAGAAGCCGGCCAGCGCCTCATCAATCGCGTTGTCCACCACCTCGTAAATCAGGTGATGCATACCCCGGACCCCGATGTCGCCGATGTACATCGCGGGCCGGTGCCGGACAGCTTCGAGACCTTTTAAGACATGGATTTGTGCTGCATTGTAGGCTTCTGCCATGGGGCCTTATGATACTCTCTGACGCCTAATAATCAAGCTCAATTTCGCCTCTGTAGGCCGGCATCCCGGCTCGTTTCTGCGACTCTGCATTCTCGTCTCTGGTTTCTGAATGCTGGTCTGTCCTTGCTTATCATCTTCACCCTCGCTTCGCTCTCCCTCTACTCACTGAGGAGAGGCATGGGCGTGAGGAATCAATGCGCGGTGCGTGCGCGTCCGAGCACGAATCGTACGTCGCTGACCAACCCCGCTCCCATGCGCGTCTCGATCTTCCTCAGCAGTTGCGGCTTCAGGAACCGGAGCTGCGTCATCCACGCCTGGCTGTCGGCGATAACCACGAGGGTGCTGCCATCCACCTCAAGCGCGCGCGTGTGTGCGGCGGTTTTCGGCCCGGCTATCTCCGGCCAAAGCGTCACGGCCCGCTGCGAGGCCAGCACCTTGTCGAGCTTCAACCCCTTCAGGACGCGTGGCAGCACGCTACCTACGCTACGAAAGCTCCGAGACCTTCCCTGCCTCGACATGGAATTCCTTTCCGCCAAAGGAATCAAGGGGTCCAGGATTCGAGGGGTCAAGTGAAACAGAGCTATCCCGGCACGAGTCCGCGTCACTAGAATCCTTGAATCCTCGAATCCTTGAATCCTGCATTCTTCTCGCTGCTGCGTACACCATCTGCCCTCTCTCCGCCACCATCGCGAGCACCATCCGGCTCCGCTGCTCATCCAGCTCTGACGCGACCTCGTCCAGCAGAAACACCGGCCGTTGCCTGCCTGCGGAGAGAATCATGTCCGCCTCGGCCAACCGCAAGGCGATGCCGGCCAGCCGCTGCTCGCCGACGGAGCCGAACTTCCGTAACTCGCGGTCGCCCCGCGCGATTCTGATGTCATCCCGATGCGGCCCGACCAACGCGTGTCCGAGGGCCCGCGCCCGCTCGCGCGTTGCCGCCAACCTCTGCCGGAATGCGTCAGCGAGGGACATGACCGAATCCTTCGAGGATTCGGATCGTGTCCCGATGTTCTCGACACTCGACCTGTAGCTGAACATCGCCCCATGTCCTGCCAACCGCTCATAATGTTTCACCGCGTTCTCAAGCAGTTCACCTACCTTCGCCAGCCGCGACTCATACACTGGCACGCCCGACAGCACCAACTCCTCCTCCCAAGCTGCCAAGTCGGCTAACGGCTCACGGCTAACGGCTGACCGCTCCAGAAGGCGATTGTATTGGCTGACAGCCCTTCGGTACCCGGCGATCAGCGCGATGTAACTCTTTTCCTCGTCGCGCATTCCGCCTCTCGCCGTTCGCCCTTCGCCTTCCGTCTCAGCCATTCTAGCTTCCAGACTCTCGCTTCTAGCTTCTAACTTCGTCCTGCCCTTGCCGTTGGCTCTTGGCTCTGGGCTTTTGGCTTTTGACTTGTCTCCTCCTTCCGCCTTCGATATGGCCATGTCGAGGAAGCTTCTCCTGATTCCCGGCGCGCCCTTCACCAGCTCGATATCCTCCAGCAGCAGCACGACCACGGGCAGCCACCCAAAGTACTCCGACAACTTGTCCACCGGGATGTCGTTTCTCAGTATCCGCTTCTCGCGGCCGTCAAACCTTATCTCGGCCCGCTCGCCACTCTCATCCTTTCCGGAGACGACGAGCACGTCCCTGCCGAATCCGAGCAGCTCCGCATCCGGGCATCGGCGGAACGACCGGCCGATGGCCAAGTAGTGGATTGCCTCAAGCAGGTTCGTCTTCCCCGCGCCGTTCGGCCCGAACAGGTAGTTCGAGCCCTCGGCGAAGTCGACGGATGTAGGTTCGAGATTCCTGAAACCTCGCAAACTGATGCTCGCTAGCGCCACGCCTCAATCTAGCGGAAACCGCTCCTCAATCAAGCCGGGCCGGAGAGGATAAACCGCAGATGACGCAGATGGCACAGATGTGAGAACCGCCAAGACGCCAAGTTCGCCAAGGCTCGGACCAGACTATCCACAGATCCCGCAGATGGACGCAGATTGAGTCCCGAATCGAATCCGGTTCTGGCGTCGTCGCGGGCAGCACTTGCCAGTCGACAAGCGGACAACCGCCCTGCGACTCCCGCCAATCGACACTCGACAATCGGCAATCGAAAATGCCGCTGAATGCGCCGTTAGAAGCTCCTCTGAAAGCTCGGCAGAGAGCTCCCTTCAAAGCTCCCAAGAAATCTAACTCGAGAGCTTACTTCATCGCTTATCACATCGCTCGTTTCAGCGCTCGCCACATCGCTTCGCGCATCGCTCGTTTCAAGGCTCAGCGCATCGCTTCTCGCATCGCTTGCCTCAAAGCTCCGACGAAAGCTCGCGTCAAAGTTCTTCTGAAAGCTCAGCTCAAAGCTCATTTCAAGGCTTGTTTCATGGCTTCTTCGAATGCTCCTTCGAAGGCTAGCCCCCGGGCGACCCCTATATGCGGATTCTCCGCGACTCGACAGTGCTTAACCGACCGAGAGCAATTGAGTTACGCTCGATTGGCTGGAGTCACTAAGTCCTCAGTTCTTTTTGCCCTCTCGCTGATCTCGAAATCCACTTGCGCGCTGGCCTTGACTCCGACCCGCGCGCGAACAACATCCAGACTGATGCAAGGCCAAATCGGGCCAAACCCGACTTCTCCTTCCCTGCTCGGAACATCGTCCTCAGGTCCGGACGCGAATCCTCCATCCTCCGACCTCGGTCCTCTTCCCGGATTCCTCTCTCCTCATTCCTCAGTCCTCTCTCCTTCTCTCGCCTCCGTCTTCCTTCCTCCGTGTTCTGCCGCGGCTCGGACCCTGCCGTGCTGTCGAGAATCCGCACAGAAGTGTTCGACGCCATCGCGCCAAGGCCGTAGACGCTGGTGGAGGGCAGGCTAGCTGGCTAGTGCTGGACCACGAGACGGACAGCAGGGACTGCGCCCGTGTGGACGAAGTAGACTCCGCTCGGAGTGTCACGCATGTCGAGGTCCAAATATCGCGCCCCGGCTCGCACCGAGACTGCCTGCCTCACGCGTCCGGCAGCATCGACCAGCTTCACCTGCGTCGGCTTGGACAGCGGACTTGAGAACTCGACAGTCGCTCGAACCCGGCACGGATTCGGCCGCACTGAAACGGCGAAGGGCCGCCCGCGCGGACTGACATGCTCGCCTGCCTCGTTCACGCCTATCGCCCAGTCGCCGAAACCCAGCACGAGGCCATACTGCCCTACTGCCCAAGCATGGGTGCTGTCGAGCATACACACGTCATAGAAGTCGGACGTGAATTCGCTTGAGTCCCTCACCCATGTCTGCCCCGCGTCACTGGTACGGAGAATCAGGCCGTGCAGGCCGACTATCACACCGTGACTCGAGTCGCAGAAGGCGATTGCCTGCAGCCCGCTATCAGCAACTGCGCCCTCCCAGGTAACCCCGCCGTCAGTGGTCTTGAACAACTCTGAATCGGAGATCGCCCAGCCGGTGGTCAGAGTCGTCATCTTCAGGCGCTTCACGTTGAGACCCGTCGCGATGATGGTCCACGAGTCGCCGCCGTTGGCCGTGAGACGGATGTCCTTGCGCGAGTCAATGGCCCAGCCATGAAGCGTGTCGACGAAGCTGATGTCATACGGCTCTTGCCTGTCCGAGACGACGCCCAAGGTGTCCATGTCCAGCCACGTCACGCCACCGTCGGTGCTGCGCAGAGAGTTGCCATTGGGCGTACGCAGCCCTGCATGCCACAGGTGACCACCTTGGCGAGCTATCCTGGAGGAGCCGATCGGGCCGTCCCAGTCGTTCTGCATGTCTACGAAACGCGTAGTGTCCCACGACACGCCGGCGTCGGACGTGCGCAATGCGGCGAAGTAGCCATACCAATAGTAGCCCATCTCGGTATATCGGCTGTATCCAAGGCAACAGACAGCGGTCGTGCTGTTGATCGCGGCGATGCTTGTGTATGGATAACCCCAGCTCACGGACACCGAGACATCGCTCCATGACCGGCCGGCATCAGTGGTCTTCAGAACAAGGCCGCCGTAGCCAGATGCCCAGCCGTGCGTGCTATCTGAGAACTGCACGTTGCTCAAGATAGTGCCATTCGAAGCCCGGCACAATTGCCAAGTCTGGCCGCCGTCAGGTGACTTCCATACGGCACCTCCGCAACCGCAGATCCACGCGCAGTCACCACGGACTGCGTGTACGTCGTAGAGCGACTGTGTTCGGCTAAAACTGACCCAATTCAGCCCACCATATTGATACCAGCCGCAACGCTTCTCCTCAAGCGCAAACACACGGCCATTGGAAGCCACATCGCAGCCACGGATAGGCGATTGGTTGACAGACGAGAGAGATGCCCAACTCCCGCCACCATCCGCAGTCGCGGCCCAGCAGTAGTAGTGTGGGTCCGGGTTGTGCGGTTCACCATAGTCCTGCTCAAAGCCACAGATGCCAGTAAGTGTATCGGCAAATCCGAATTCGTCGCACGCAATCACCCAGTCGGGGTTGGGTAGATTACCGCGACCCACCCAACTCACGCCCCCATTTCGCGTACTCATCACGGAGTCGCACTGGCCTGCCCAGCCGTGTAGCGTATCCAAGAACCAAGGATGTCCCGGGGGATACCATTGGTACCAGGTCAGCCCTGCATCGTTGGATCGCAGAAGGAACGAACTGTCGCGGGCGGCGATGTAGACACTGGAAGCTGACAACCAGCGAATTCGGTTTCCGCTATGTGGGACGTTCATCGAATCCCACCTGGCGCCATCGTCGGTAGTACGATATACGATACCACCCTCGGCAGTGACAAGCCCAAGGCTCTGGTCCCAGAACTCGACATCAACGAGATTGCGGGTGGTGAATCGGGGAACTCGACGCCAGTGCTGACCGTTGTCCTCCGAATAGAAAAACAGGCCATCCTGCCCGACTGCCCAGACAAAGCTGCCGACGCTTGATATGCCCGACAGCTTGCCGCCGGACAGGTAATGCCATTGCGCGGCGGCCGCTGTCGCCGCGATGACGCAGACCGCGAACAGCACAACGCGTCTCAGAAACTCCTCCGGTTATCTAAGTCAGTTTAACTGCCACCTTGGCAGTGTCAACCAGCGAGACTCACCGTGCCAAACAAGTCAGGACTCGTGCCGCGTTTGCGGATGCTGCGTTCTGCGGTAGACTAGTGGCCCGTGCCTGATACCACGCGCTTTCTGAAACCCGAAGTCGTCGCCAAGCTGAAGGGCATCGACCTGAAGGCGCGGCTGGTGGTCGAGGGTTTCCTCGCCGGCCTGCACCGTTCTCCATACAAGGGCTTCTCGGTCGAGTTCACCGAGCACCGGCCGTACATGCCCGGCGACGAGCCGAAGCGGATTGACTGGAAGGTCTACGCCAAGACCGACCGGTTCGTCATCCGCGAGTACGAGGAAGAGACCAACCTGCGTGCCTACCTCGTCCTCGATGCGTCGGGCTCGATGGCCTACACGACCGGGAAGGTCACCAAGCTCGAGTACGCAAACTGCCTTGCCGCGAGCCTCGCCTACCTGCTATTGCACCAGAAAGACTCGGCCGGTCTCATCACCTTCTCGGACAAGATAAACACCTACGTGCCGCCGCGCAGCACGCCTGCTCATCTGAATGCGCTCCTGCGCCAACTCGCGGCCGTGAAGCCCGGCGGCGATACGAACATCGCCGGCACCTTCCATCAACTGGCCGAACGGGTGAAGCGCCGCGGCCTCGTCATTATCATGTCGGATTTGTGGGATGAGCCGCAGGCCGTGCTGACCGCGCTGCGCCACTTCCGGCACAAGAAGCACGAGGTGCTGGTCTTCCACATCCAGGACCCGAACGAGCGCGAGTTCGCGTTCCGCAACCCGGTCGTGCTCAGGGACATGGAGACCGGCCGCGAACTGACCGTTGACCCACGCGTGCTGCGCGAGCAGTATCAGAAGGACTTCGACCGGTTCTTCGCCACGTTCGAGCGCGGCTGCCGCGAGGCCGCGATTGACTATCACCGGGTAACGACCGACACGCCGTTCGACCGAGCGCTGTTCTCATACCTGGAGAGACGCAGCCGAATGCGGTAGGGAGAAGAGTACGAAGTATCAAGGACAAAGGACAAAGCAAGCAGGAAAGGACAAAGCGGTGAAAGTCGGACGGGTCGCCTTTGTCCTTTCCTCTTTCCGGGTTGCTTTGTCCCTACCACTTCGTCCTTTGTCCTTTCTTAGCTGATGGGTTTCTCAGCGCCCTCTCTCTTGCCGCTCGCCGCGCTGGCCGCGATTCCTGTCGTCATTCACATCCTCAGTCGCCTGCGGCTCAGGCGTGCTGAGTTTCCGTCGCTGCTCTTGCTCACGACCGTCCGGCGCGAACGGTTCTCGTGGCTCCGGCTGAAGGAGTTGCTGCTGCTTATCTTCCGCACACTCGCACTGCTCGCGCTGCTGCTCGCGCTGGCCCGGCCCTATGTCCGGCACCGCCTGCCCGGACTCGGCCGGTCGAACGACCTGATTGTCGTGCTCGATGACTCGTACAGCATGGGGCCGCAATGGCAGCGGGCGATTGCAGCAGCGCGGGAACTCATCGGTTCGCTGGGGCCGGGGCGACGGGCTGCGCTTGCCAGGGCGAGTGACCAGTTGCCGGTTTCCGGTTTGCAGTGGCAGACGCCGGGTACGCTGCTGCCCGTGCTTGACTCGCTGAAGCCGTCTTATTCCGCGGCGATACTGGAGCCCGCTTTGAGGCGTGCGGTCGAGTTCGCCCGGCCCGCACACGCTGATGTCGCGGTCGTTACCGACCTGCAGGCCCGCGCGATGCCCTCCAACTGGCGACCGCCGGCTGACGTACCGGTCCTGCTCGCCGCGGTCGCTCCGCCGGATGCGGACAACGCGGGCGTTACCCGGCTCTACACCGAGGAACGTTTCCCGGTCGCGGGCCGGGCGACGCGCATCAAGGCTGACTTCGCCAACTACGGCCCGCACCCGGCAACGCGTACCGCGGTTCTGACCCTCGGTGACCACCACGAGGAGCAGGCCGTCGCCATCAAGCCGCACTCGTCCGCGACCGTGACCTTTGAGACCGCGCTCACCGATTCCGGGTATCACGTCGCGAAGGTGGAACTGCGCGGCGATTCGCTCGAAGCGGACAACACGCGCTGGCTCGCGGCATACCAGCCGCAGCGCATCTCGGTGCTAGTGGTGGAATCGCCCGCCGCCCCGGCGCGGTATCTGGTCGACGCGCTTGGTGCGGACTCTTCGTCGGTCTTCAGTCTGACCACAGTTGCCGCGACCGATTTCGGCCGCTACGACCCGCGCCGGTTCGGGGCAGTCGTCGTCACCGATGCTGCCGCGCTCAGCCGACCCGACTGGACTCGGCTCGACTTCTTCCTTCAGTCCGGCGGCTCGGCCCTGGTGATGTTCGGTAATGCTCCCGCGGATTCGTCGCTGCTGGCCGGACGCATCCGGTTTCACGGATTGTCGCAACCCGCCGGATTCGTCTCGGTTGTCTCGGTGGACACGACCCATCCTGTGATGGATATCATCGGTGCTGCCGGCCTGTCGTCAGCGCGTTTCTTCACTCATGCCCGGTTGGACCCGGCCGGGGCCCGGGTTCTTGCGCGGCTATCGGATGGCGAGCCGCTGATGTTGGATGCGGAGAACGGCCGCCTCGTCCTGTGGGCGTTCACTGCCGTGCCAGACTTCACCGACCTCGTGTTCAAAGCTCCGTTCGTGCCGCTGCTCCACCGGACTCTGCTCTACCTTACCAGCGGACCGCTGCGCGCCGAGTATCTTGTCGGAGATACAATCCACGCGCCGGTCAGCGGTTCGGGTCCGGTCACGGTTTCGACGCCGGCTGGTCGCTTGAGCCAGACACCCGAACCGGGAGCCGGACGTGCCGAGATCGCGCTGACCCGGACCCAGCAACCCGGCATCTATCTGGTCGACGACCGGCCGTATGCTGTCAATGTCCTTGCCGCCGAGGGCGACCTGTCGCCTTTCCCGGCAGATTCACTCAAGACGCTTGGCTATCAGGTCCTGCCTGTTTCCGCCGATCGCCAATCGCCGATCGCCAATCGCCAATCATCCGACCTGTCTCCGGTGTTGCTCTGGCTCGCAGCATTCGCCTTCGCCGCGGAACTGCTGCTGCTGGCTTTCTAGTTGGGTTAAAGACTAGAGCAGGACGCCGGTGTGTAGGTAGTCTACGTACCGGTGGAAGATGGTATCGTCTTCCAGCAATGCCACTCGGGCAACAATCACGGTGTTGGCCTCGGCGGTGACTTTCATGCCATAGGCCTGGTGGCCGGGTTCGCGCACCGTGTACCCGATGTCATACACTTCCTCAGCCTTCTGGTAGCCACGGCCCGTCACCTGTTCAAGAAACCAAGCGAGGTTGTCCGCCACAACGCCCAAGGCGTGCATGGGCAGGACTTGCTGCATCAGGGGAATCTTGATGACCTCGCCTCCGGTCGCGCGCGCGTCCACAACTTCGGCGCGGTCGAGGTCCACGAACTGGCGCAGCAGGCCGAGTGAAGATGAGTCCATCTGGGAAAAATCTACTGACTGCCCGCCGCTGAGTCAAGAAAGGACGGCGGCGCGGTGCAGAAGTCCGAAGCTCGAAGGCTCTGATGTCCAACCGCACTCCGACCCGGCGTTTGGCCATTCGGGGTTCGGTCTTGATTCGTCATTCGCCATTCGCCATTCGAAATTCGTCCGGCTACTGCCCCATCAGGTGAGCATAGACCGCGGCGTTGCCTACCATGTCGGCAATGACCGAGTACTCGTTGGGCTTGTGAGCCTGTCCCTCGTTGCGGCCCCACACGACTGCCGGTATACCGCGCCGGCGGAACAGCGCTGCCACCGTGCCGCCGCCGATTCCCTGCGTGAAGGGCTCGCCACCGTAGACGTTGCGGACCGCATCAGCCAGCATCCGGACGACCGGAGCGTCAGGTGACGTCGGCGGCGCCGCCTGCGCCATCTGGACCGGCTCAACCTTGATATCAACCTTGAACTCGGCCGCAACCCCGGCGGCGATGCGCTTCATGTCTTCCAGCAAATCGGTCAACTTATACTGCGGCAACATCCGGCAGTCGAAGTAGAAGACGTCTTCGGCGGGAATCGTGTTGACGTTCGGGACGTTCGCCTCCTTCTTGGTTGGCTCCATGGTTGAAATCGGAGGCGAGAACAGGCCGTCCTTCCCGTTGTAGCGTTCATGCAGTTGCTCGTCGAGCCGCAGCAGCAGACGCGCGCCGGCCCGATGTGCGTTGTTGCCGTGATGCGGCGTCGAGCCGTGCGCCTGCCGGCCGAGGGTTGTGAACTTCACCCACGCAATCGACTTCTCCGCGACCTCGAGCAGCGTGCCCGCCTCATTCCCGGCGTCCGGCACGACTACGATGTCGTCGGGCTTGCAGAGGTCGTGATGCTCCAGCAGCCAGCCCACGCCGTAGTCCGAGCCGTTCTCCTCATCCGCGACCAGCATCAGGACAACATCCGTCTGGGGAACCAGACCGAGGTCGAGCAGCGCCTTGACCGCGAAACATGATGCCACCATTTCCTGCTGGTTGTCCTCCGTGCCGCGGCCGTAGACGCGGCCGCCTTCGACCCGTGCCTCGAACGGTTCGCTCTGCCACAGGTCCCTCGGTCCGGCCGGCACGACATCGACGTGTGTCATCAGCCAGAGCACGGGCCGTTGCTTTCGGCCTCTCAGCCGGGCGGTCAAGCTTGGACGATAGCCGCACGGCACACGTTCGTCCGGCGCTCGGTACTCGGTAACCTCAAGCTTCCACGACCGCAGCAGCTCGGCCAGGTACTCGACCTTGGCTTTCTCGCCCTCACCGCCTGATACCGGACTGATAGCCGGCAGCGCGACCAGCCGGCGCTGCATCTCGACCATCTCCGGCTCAAGCCGCCCAATCTGCTCTCGGATTCTCTTGAAATCAGCTTCGTTCCACATCGTTACTCCTCCTGGGGCAAGCAAACCAAAGGGCCGATCCATTGGGCATTCGGGCTTGATTGGGCATTGGGAATTGGGACTTGGTCATTTTCTCCAGAGATGATTCTCGAAATCCCGCCGCGAGTCAAGCCGAACGGCTTGCCTTGCAGCGGAAGACGGGCGCACGTGAATCGGACCCCGCCCCCTCAACCTTAACCTCAACCTGTTCCCTGGTCTTGACCTCAACCTGGCACCGAAGCCGCACTTGTGTCTCAAGATGTACCTCTAGTTGTTCCTCAGGAAGTACCGGCAGAAGTATCCTCAGTTGCGTAGTCGCTTGCATAAGCACATGTGTCTTCAGCCGTGTAGCAAGCTGTGTCTCGACTTGTGCAAGAAGTTGCTCGCGGAGTTGAATAGCGAGAAGTTCGAGAAGTTGTTCCACAAGAAGTACCAGAAGTTGTTCGTGTTGTTGTTCGGCAAGTTGTTCGTCTTGAAGTACCTGTAGTTGTAAGGTTAGTTGTACCTCGTGCTGTATCGGCAGACGCAACCGGGGGAGCGGTCCCTGGGCCGCCCACTGGGCGGCAGAATTGTGGCTTCCAACCGGCGCACCGCTACGTATAGATGACAGTCAGGCCTTTGGAGTACGGCAGCAGAGTTGCCGCTTTTCCGGAACGGCACGCGGCTCTCTGCGAAAATGGGACTGTACCGCGCTGGCAAGCGCCGGGGACACATCCGCGACGCGGTGCTCCGCGTCGCTCCGTGGACGTGTCCCTCCTGGGAGTGTCCCTCATTTCCCGGCACTCCATGGAACCAGTTCTCCGGGAAGCAATTCTCCGAGCAATCTAGAGGACAACGGTCGGAGCTTACTCGGGAGCAACCCGGACAGGAACCCGCGGACTTACTCGGGCCGTAACGCTCCGACCAACCCGGAGAGGAACCGGTAGAGCAACCCGGCGAATTCCGGTGGAGGTTCATCCGGGAATTGCGGTGGAGGTAACCTCCCTGTCAACTGTATACTGAATCCTGTCTACTATCCGCGGGGTAATCCCCCGGGTGGGGATGTCAGTTTCGCGCCCTGAAGCCTAACGCCACAAGCCACAAGCAGATACACCGAGACGCCGACTTGGACGAATGAGACAAACTCGTCTCATTCCCGCCGTGACTACTTCCCGCCCGCCGAGGGCTGTCTGCCGTGAGCCACAAGCCACAGGCACATAGCCCGGAGACCCGCTTCCTGCGCTACCCCT
>Ga0335071_10001310_pt1 | contig 26749 bp, 21 predicted proteins | sample Lox_Sample_15_FD_206724 | JGI IMG/M metagenome (GOLD analysis project Ga0335071, IMG submission 206724) | Soil microbial communities from Loxahatchee National Wildlife Refuge, Florida, United States - Lox_Sample_1.5 | ecosystem: Environmental > Terrestrial > Soil > Wetlands | place: USA...
TCAACCAGATGTTCATAAATGGTATCGACGCCGTCTGCCGAGACGGTCACGGCGTCTGCCCAGCTGGACTGATCGAGGGATACTTTCTGGCTGGCGATCCCCGATGTAACGTCCGAGCCATTCGGAGAAACCAGGATGGGCTGGTTATACCAGCCATTCATCCCATTGGGAGCAGGCAGTGAGAAGCCGGGGGTGGGTGATGTGGCATCCAGCTTGACCGTTGCGCTCGCTGAAGCTGTATTTCCGGCGACATCGGAGACGGTGGCGGTCAGGTTATAGATACCGTCGGATGAAACAGTGAACGTATCCCCTCCGCCGTTGATGCTCGGCCACCCGGCCACCCCGGAGATGGCATCGGTGGCAATCGCCGATACGGTCACCGGACCGGAGGTGAACCAGCCGGACACATTTGCAGCCGGGATGTTGAACGTAAGGACAGGAGGAGTCGAATCGAGTTGAACCGCCGGGGAAGTGATGTAATTGCTTTGGTCCCCAAAAGACGAATCCGCCCAGTAGTTGAATGCGCCAGTAATCCCCTGAGGGAACGACCACTGGCAGTGGAAGTTGGCGCTCGAGCCTGAGCACAAGGTCCCGAATCCGGTTGCGATCGAGGTGATGGCTTTGCCCGCGAGCGGCTCGGTAGCGGTGATATCGAGAATCGCTCCGCCCTTGCACCAGCCGTTATCGCCGGGTGTAGAGCAGCTGTAGCCGGCTCCACCAATCGTGGCGATAGGCAAATTGGTGTCGGGGTCCTGTTGGGTATCTGAGCTGGTACATCCGCCTGCCGCGGCACAGGCTGCATCACAAAGGTGATATTCCCCTTCACCGCAGGCTTCGGTGCAGACCCAGACTCCATTGCGTTTGTGAATCACCCGACAGGCTCCCGGAGATACTCGGCTTTGCGGTCCGGTCCAGACCTCTGCCAAGGCGACCGCAACCCCCAAAAAGACAAACGGAGAGATCAGACAGGCAGCGATGAACAGCTTCCGAAATGAGAACAAGCGCCTATGTTCCATGCAATTCCTCCCTGTTGATACAATAAACTATCCGCGACCCCTGGGGCTATCAAGCTTTGAAGTTCAGAATAGTAGATCGCGTTCCTCCCCACCATGGTTCCCCTCTTGATCTGGTCAATTCTATTCTATGACTAATTGATTCCCTTTTCAAGAGGCTCTTCTGGCAGTTTCAGGGCGTTCATAAAGTCGCAGGAACAGGTTCAGAGCCTCAGCCGGATAAGCGCTGGAGTAACGCCTGGCAGCCGGGATGGTACGACTTCTTTTCGTAAAGCGATTCTTTTGAGCAGGAGTGGAGCAGATAGGGTCTCACTCCATTTCCCTTCAAAAACCGCCTCCAGCAGCACGATCCCTTCGTTCGGCAGATAGGTTGCCTACAGATAGGTCCCATTTTGGTGACCAGACACAAAGTTTAGCCATAGAAGGTCATTATTTACAGCTCTAAAAAACGACTTTAGAACACTGCAACAGTTGGGATTCCACATATCATTCCTCAAGTAAAAATCTGGTATACTTTCTTCATCGGTGTTAGCAGGTTCGCAAAAATTGTTGACCGAAACTCAATAAGAATTCCAATGCGTTAGGCCAACCATGGCAGGATATTGATCGGAGAAGCAAATTGTCACGCGGTCCTTTTACGCCATTGGTTGAGAGCTCAAGCCTCTCCGCGCTCACAGAACCTTACCCATCAGCATGCCGAACGGCATGCTGATGTTTCGTTTCCGGACTTGACCTGGAATTGGTGGAAAATATGAACCGATTTGCAAAATTCTCCTGGATTGTACTGGCCTGGACCGAGCTGGATATCCTCTGGGGGGCTTTCGTCCGCGCCAGCGGTTCCGGGGCCGGCTGCGGCAACCACTGGCCGACCTGCAATGGGGATATCCTCCCCACCCCGCAGCACCTCGAGACCTTCATCGAATTCACCCACCGCACCCTGAGCGGCGTGGCGCTGCTCCTGGTCCTGGCCTTATTGATCTGGGGCTGGCGCAGCCATCCCAAGGGGCACCCCGTCCGGATCGGCGCTACCGGTTCGGCCGTCTTCATCCTCCTCGAAGCGGCCCTGGGTGCAGGCCTGGTGCTGCTCGACCTGGTGGCCGCCAATAACTCGGCCTTACGGGCGGCGGCCGTGGCCGTGCACCTGCTGAACACCTTTTTCCTCCTGGCCTTCCTGGCGCTGACCGCCTGGTGGGCTTCCGGCGGGAACGCCTTGACGCTCAAGCAGCAGGGTGCCCTGCCGCTGCTGTTCGGCCTCGGGCTGGCCGGGGTGGCGCTGCTTGGAATGACCGGGGCGATCACCGCCCTGGGCGACACCCTGTTCCCGGCCAGGACGCTGGCGCAGGGATTGGCCCAGGACGCCGACTTGAACGCCAGTTTCCTGGTCCGGCTGAGGGTCATCCACCCGATCCTGGCAAGCCTGGTGGGTTTGTATCTATTGGGCCTGGCTCAGCACCTCCACAGGAAAACGAAGCCGGCCGCGAGCCGGCGGTTGAGCCTGCTCGTGGGTGGGCTGGTCCTCTCGCAACTGACCGCCGGGATCCTGAATCTCCTGCTCCTAGCGCCCATCTGGATGCAGATCGTCCACCTCCTCCTGGCCGACTCGGTCTGGGTCAGCCTGGTCCTGCTTTCGGCTTCGAGCCTGGCTTCCGGGCGGCAAACACGGGGGGCGAAAGCCGCACAGGCGAAGCAGTAGCGCAAAACAGCCGCGCCTCACAGAGGGTGAAGGCGGGATTCACGTCGACCCGGCCAAGTTGACTCGCCCTGGCAAGCCGATTATGATTATTTCAGCATGGCCACACCCCTCCTGCACAGCAAATTAATGCCGCCGCGCCCCCGCGGCCCGCTGGTCGCGCGCCCGGGTTTGTTCAGGCGATTGGACGACGGCCTGGATAAGAAACTGACCCTGGTCGACGCGCCGACCGGATTCGGGAAAACGACCCTGGTGGGGATGTGGCTGGCGAAACGCAGCCTCGCCTCGGCCTGGGTCTCCCTGGATGGGAACGACAACGACCCGGTCCGGTTCTGGACCTACGTGATCACGGCTCTGCGGGCGCTGGATGCCGAGATCGGCAGGACGGCGCTTTCGGCGTTGAGCGCGGCCCAGCCCCCCTCCATCCTGACCATCCTTACCCCGCTTCTCAACGACCTGGCCGGTCTCCCGGGTCCGTGCGTGCTGGTGCTGGAGGACTATCACGCCATCACGGCAGCCGAGATCCATTCTGCGCTGGCCTTCCTGGTCCAGCATCTCCCCGAGCCCCTGCACCTGGTCATCCTTTCCCGCAGCGAACCCGACCTGCCGCTGGGGATTCTGCGCGCCCGCGCCGAGTTGGTCGAGATTAGCGCGGCCGAGCTGCGCTTCGACCGGGCGGAGACGGAAACCTTCCTGCGGGAAGTGCGCAAGGCTGAGCTGCCGCCCGCGGCGCTGGACAGGCTGCAGGAGCAGACTGAAGGCTGGGCGGCCGGACTGCGCCTGGCTGTGCTCCTGCTTCAGGACAAAGACGGGGAAGCCGCCGAGCAGGCGCTGGCAGGTTTTTCGGGCAGCCACCGCTTCGTCACCGAGTATCTGACCGGCGAGGCCTTCGCCAGCCAGCCGGAGGACATTCAATCGTTCCTGCTGCAGACCTGCTTCCTGAGCCGCCTGACCGGGGCGCTGTGCGACGCGGTCACCCAGGCGAACGACGGCCGGTCCACCATGGAAATGCTCGCCCGGGAAGGCTTGTTCCTGGTTCGGTTGGAGCATGGACCCGGCCTCGACTGGTACCGGTACACCCCGCTGTTTGCCGAATCCATCCAGGCGCTCGCCCGCCAGCGCCTGGGCGAGGCGGGCGTCCGGGCGATCTTCGAGAGGGCCAGCAACTGGTACGCCGGCCAGCAGCTCTACGCCGAGGCGATCGAAACAGCGCTGGCTGCCGGCCTGTACGGACGCGCCATCGGGTTGGTCGAAATCTACGTGGAGATCTACAGCCTGAACGAGATGCGCACGCTGATGCGCTGGCTGGCCTCCATCCCGGAGGCCCTGACGCTGGAACACCCGGCCGTGTGTTTGATGTACGCCCAGGTGATCCTGTTTTCGTCCGACCGTTTCGCCAAGGCCACGGCGAGGCGCATCGAACCCTACCTGCAGGCGGCCGAGGCGGCCTGGCAGGCCGCCGGCGACGAGGGCGGACTGGGAGCCGTCCTGGCGCTGCGGGGGATGACGCTCCTCTGGCAGGGAGATTTCCGGCGCGCCCAGGAATGCGTCCACGCAGCGCTGAAAAAACTTCCCGAGAGCGAAGTGTTCTGGCGCGGCATCAGCCTGCTGAACGCCGCATCCGGCGAACTATACGCCGGGCGCATGCTGAACGCACAGGACCAGCTCCTGGAGGCGCGCGCCCTGCTGGGCGCGTCGCAAAACGTCCATGGCATGCTGGCGGCCAGCGGGATGCTGTCTGAAATCTTCTTCGCCCAAGGCGACCTGGAGCCATCCATCCAGCTGGGGCGGCAGATCCTCGCCGAGGCGGTCGGGGACGAATCGATGCTCGACGATCAGGGCACGGCCCGCTTGAACCTGGCGCAAGCGGCCTACGAACAAAACGACCTGGAGACCGCCGCCCACTACGCCGCCGAGGCGCTCGAGCTCGGCAAACAGCGCGCCAACGAGCTGCTCCAGGCCCAGGCGGCGGCCCGGCTGGAACTGGTCCGTTCGGCGCAAGGCCGGCCGGCCGAGGGCGCGTTGAAGGCCCTGGAAGCGCAATTGCACAGTCCGCTGGCAATCGAGGAGCTGCGCGAGGCCGAGGCGCTGCTGGCCGTCCGGGCCGGCGGAACGCCGGGGGCATGGCTGGAATCGGATCCACAGGGGTTGCCCGGACAAAAAGAAAAACGCACGTTCATCCTGGCCCGCCAGCGCATCGCTGCAGGCCAACCCGGAGAGGCATCTGCGCTGCTGGCGCCCTCCATACCCGAAGCCGCCGCGAACGGGCGAATCCACAGCCAGGTCGAGGCGCTCTGCCTCGAAGCGCTGGCCCAACACGCCGCCGGGAACGACCCCGGGGCCCTGCAGGCGTTGAAACAGGCGGTGACGATCGGGCACGAAAAAGGCTTCCGCCGCCTGTTCCTGGATGAAGGCACCCCGCTGGCCCTCCTGCTGCGGCAGCTCCACCCGACCCTGAACCAGGCCGGTCCCCGCCTGTACGTCACGGCCCTGCTGCACCTCTTTCCGCCCGCCCCCAACTCCGCCTCCCAAGGCGAGCCGGGAACCCCGGCTCCCATCGAACCGCTCAGCCAGCAGGAGGTCCGGGTGCTCAAGCTGCTGGTGGCGGGACTATCGAACGGCGAGATCGCCGGCGAGCTGGTCGTCTCGGCCAATACGGTCAAGACGCACATCAAAAACGTCTACCGCAAGCTGAACGTCAATAGCCGCGACGAAGCCCGGCAGGTGGCCAAGGAGCTCAGACTTCTCTGAGCCTTCCCACGCCTGGCAGCCTCATCCGTCCCGGCGTACGCCAAGCGGATATCACCCTCCGGATCACCCTTTCCGGGTGAGCCGCGTCCTTATTAGCGGTACTAGAATGGCTGCACTTCAACAGGAACGAGGAATTCCGATATGACCCAACGCAGTATTCCTTCAGGGGCGACCCCCAAAGTCTTGATCAAGGCCGGCACAGACGTTACCGTCAAAGGGGTGGACGGCGACATGGTTACCGCCGAGACTGAAAGCAGATGGGGTTTGAAGGTCGAAAAGCACAGCGAGGCCGAGTTCGCCCGGGCACGCGCCGCGATCGGCGAGGTGGTCCTTTTCGACTGGCATTTCAAGCGGCCCAATTTCCAGTCCGGCGATACACCCGAAGAGATCATCGAGGTCCAGTTCGGGGGCAGCGGCGAAGTGCTGGTGCCGTTCGGGTCCCACATCAAAGTCTATGCCGGGAAAAGCATCAATGTGAGCGGCATCCAGGGACAGGTGGACGCATTCTCCGGGCTCAGCCTTAACGTTCAGGGTGTACGCTGCCTGGGAAACGCCTCCGCCGGCTGGTCGATGAACGTCGAAAGCCAAACCATCCTGGGTCAGGATGCCATCTACACCGCCGGCTCGGACCTGCGCTTCCAGGTGGCCGGTCTGACCAGCCTGCGCCTGCGGGTCAAAGACATCGGTGGGTACTGGGAGGCCCGGATCGGTGCAGGCGAGCGCTCGGTCTACCTCAAATCAGGCGGGGACGTCACCTTCGTGACCGATCAAAAGGTCGAGCCGCAGCCGCCGGGCTATATTTTAGGCAAGATCGAAAAGCCGGCCGCCTGACCTGCCCCGGAAATTCGCCGAAAACGCCTCGTCCACACGGGGCGTTTTCGATTCAATCACCCGTCGAATCACCCCGTGCGGGTGAAGCGGCCTCACCCCGGTCGCCGGTATGATGGTCGAAACTTCGAACAAGGAGAACCGACATGCAAAACATCCTGCTGCTTTGGCTCAACCCGCTCGACCTGGGAATTTTCTTCCTCTGCCTGTGCGCCGGGGTCTGGGTCCTGGCGCACAGCGCCCCCGCATCCAAAGACAGGTGACATCAAAAGGACTACCGGTATGAACAGGCATATTTCCAAATCCGGGGCCCCGGCCCTCTGGCTGATCTTCCTCATCATGCTGATGGACATCATCGGCCTATCGATCCTGGGGCCGGTCGCCCCGTACATCGTCAAGCGCTACAGCAACAACGCCTTGATGCTCACCATGCTGACGGTCATCTATGCCGGATCGATGTTCTTCGCCGCGCCTGCCCTGGGCAAGATCAGCGACCGGGTGGGCCGCCGCCCGGTGCTGCTCGTCAGCGTCTTCGGGTCGGCCGTCGGTTATTTCGTCTTCGGGATCGGCGGGGCGTTATGGGTGCTGTTCCTTTCCCGCCTGATCGACGGCGTCACCGGCGGGAACCTGTCGACCGCGGCCGCTTACATTGCTGATGTCTCCAGACCCGAGCAGCGCGCCAAGAATTTCACCCTGATAGGTCTCGCTTACGGGCTGGGCTTCATCCTCGGCCCGGCCCTGGGCGGCGCGCTGGGGCAGATCAGCGTGGACGCGCCTCTGTTTGCCGCGGGCATCGTCTCGCTGGTCAGTGTGGGAATGATCTACTTCCTGCTGCCAGAATCGCTGCCAGCCGAAAAACGCGCAACCGCCCGGCTGCGCCTGCGGGATTTCAATCCCTTCGCCTCGATCCGTGACATGGCCCGCAAGCCGGGCATCGGCCTGATCCTGCTCGTCTCGGCCCTGTTCAACTTCAGCTTCGACGGCATCAACAGCACCACGGGCATATTCATCGTCCGCAAGTTCGCCGCCCGGCCCTGGGCGCTCGGCCTGCTGTTCGTCCTGGCAGGCATCGCCACCGCCGTCATGCAGGGCACGCTCGTCCGCACGCTGGTCCCGAAGTACGGCGAAAAGCGCATGGCGATCGTCGCCCTGTCGGGGGAGGGACTCGGGGCGCTGCTGCTCTCCTTCGCCCCGGCCTTCTGGATGCTCTACCCGATCGCCTTCCTGCAGAGCGCGGTGGTCAGCTTCATCTTCACCACCTTGAGCACCCTGGCTGCCAACCGGGTCACGGAGCGCGAACAGGGACAGTTGGCTGGGGTCAGCGCGGCGGTAAGCGGGCTGGTGGCGGCCCTGGGGCCGCTGTGGGCCGGATCCGTCTACGACTTCGTCATGCCCGGCGCGCCGTTCTGGATGGGCGCCATCCTGCTGGGGATCGCCTGCCTGCTGGTGGCACAAATCCGGGCCAAACCGGCCCGGGAAGACGCCATCCAGGTCGCCTCGGCGGCGGATTGACCGTGACCATTATTCCAAAGCGTGAAAATAGAAAAGGAGTTTCTTATGACAACTGCAAAAGCGTACAAAGGCATCGCCATGGAGGGCCCGGTCGCCACCTGGTATGCCAAAATCACCCTCAAGGATATCCACCGCCACAAACTGATGGCCGCCCAACTGGCTGGGAAGATCCCCGCCGGCGGACGGGTGCTCGAGATTGCCCCAGGCCCGGGCTATTTCTGCATCGAACTGGCCAGGCTGGGCGACTTCCGGATCACCGGGCTGGACATCAGCCGGTCGTTCGTCCGCATTGCATCTGAAAATGCCGCCGCGGCCGGGGTGAAAGCGGATTTCCGGGAGGGCGACGCGGCCCACCTGCCGTTCGAAGCAGGCGCATTCGACTTCGTCTTCTGCCAGGCCGCATTCAAGAATTTCACCCAACCCGTCCGGGCAATCGCCGAGATCCATCGCGTCCTGCGTCCCGGCGGGGTGGGCCTGATCTCCGACCTCCGCCACGACGCCTCCCGGGCCGACCTTGACCAGGAAGTCAAGGGCATGCATCTGGGACGTCTCGATGAGGCCTGGACCCGGGCGGCTTTCCGGGGCATGCTGCTGAAGAATGCCTACACCCTGGAACAGATGCGCTCCATGGTCGCCCAGACGCCCTTCAAGACGTGCCGGATCGAGACGAGCGGGATCGGCTTCCAGGTCTGGCTGGAAAAATAAAGCTCCCGTCGATTCGTCGGATTACGCTCCCTGGCTCCAGGGGGCGTAATTGTTTAACCGCCCGGCCGAAAGCCCGGGTCTATAATACGTTTATATTCAGTTTACATGATTGGTTTATCCTTGGAGCCAAGGCCAAAATCCCATCGAGCGGCAGCGGCGCGATGGAAGCATGATCGAATGGTGAGCCAGAATGAGCAAGATCCTGATCGTCGACGATGACCCCAACATTCGCGAACTCTCCAGCGTTTTTCTGAAGGACGCCGGCCACGAGATCTACCTGGCCGGCGACGGGACGGAGGCGCTGGCCATGCTGGATACGCTCAAAGTGGACCTGTTCGTCATCGACATCATGATGCCAAAAATGGACGGATGGGAGCTGTGCCAGGAACTGCGCCGGGCCTACGACCTGCCCATCCTGATGCTGACGGCCCGGGGTGAAACCAGCCAGAAGCTCAAAGGCTTCCAGCTCGGCACGGATGATTACCTGGTCAAACCCTTCGAGCCGCTGGAAATGGTGGCCCGGGTGGCTGCCTTGTTGAAACGCTACCGGATCACGGTTTCCCAGACCGTCCAGGTGGGGGAGTTGATCCTGGACCACAAAACGTTCGAGATAACAGACGCCGGACAAAAGCTGACCCTGCCGCTCAAGGAATTCGAACTGCTCTTCAAGCTGGCCAGCTACCCGGGCCGGACCTTCTCGCGCGAGCAGTTGATCGAGGACATCTGGGGCTACGATTTCCACGGGAACGACCGCACGCTGGATGTGCACATCAACCGGCTGCGGGAACGCTTCCCCGAGGCCGCCCATTCCTTCAAGATCACGACCATCCGCGGTCTGGGGTACCGCCTGGAGCTGCAACCATGAGAGGAAAGAACCAAAGACTTTTCGGCGCCCTGTGGATCCTGTTCGTGCTGGTCCTGGTCGCCGCTTTGTTCACGGTGGCCTTTTACCTGACGGCCGCGCTCTACCGGGCCTTGCATTGGAATCCACCGCCGCTGCTGGTCCAGATCATCAACTCCTTCCTGGGCCTGACCCTGACCGGCCTAATCATCCGTGTCTTTTCGGGCGTGTTCAGGGCTCAGCAGGAGAATGCTTTTTCCCCGATCATCCAGGCCATGGAAAGGATGTCACGGGGGGATTTCAATATTCGGCTGGATGATCGCCGCGAAGACAGCTTGTTGAGCGGATTGGTCGCCAGCGTCAATAAGATGGCTGCGGAGCTGGGCCAGGTGGAGAACATGCGCCAGGAATTCGTGTCCAACGTATCCCACGAGATCCAGTCGCCGTTGACCTCCATCCGGGGATTCGCCCAGGCGTTGGAAAGCGACCGGCTGAGCGACCAGGAGCGGCTGCATTACCTGGAGATCATCGAAATGGAGAGCGTGCGCCTGTCGCGGCTGGCGGACGATCTGCTGAAGCTCGCCTCGCTGGATGCGGATCAGGTCAAGTTCGAGCCAAAGCCTTACCGGCTGGACAAACAGATCCGCAGCCTCGTCCTGACCTGCGAGCCGCAGTGGACGGAGAAGGATATCAAGCTGGACGTGGCGCTTAAAGAAGTTACCATCCAGGCCGACGAGGGCCTGTTGAGCCAGGTCTGGCTCAACCTGCTTCACAACGCCATCAAATTCACCCCCGCGGGGGGATCGATCAAGCTGACCCTGCGCCTGCGCGGCGAGAAGGTCGAATTCAGCATTGCCGACAGCGGCATCGGGATCAAACCCGAGGACCAGTTGCACATCTTCGAGCGGTTCTACAAGGCCGACAAATCCCGGACGCGCTCGAAAGAGGGCAGCGGCCTGGGGCTTTCGATCGTCAAGAAGATCGTCGACCTGCACAAAGGCGCGATCTATCTCGAAAGCGAACCGGGCGAGGGCACGACCTTTGTCGTCTCCCTGCCATTGGAATAGGTGAGCGTTTCGCTCCCGTCCGTCAAACCTTTGCGCTGAGGATGCTTGCCTGCCGCGGGGCCGGCAGGTCATCCTGGCGGTCGCGCAAATATCGATCGGAGATCATTTCGGGGGTCAGGAACAGGATTTCCGAGAATCCAAGTCCCTCCAGTTTTTCCTTCAACGCATCCGGACGGAACTTCGTCAGCCAGGGCTCGCCCATCTGCGTTGCGTTCCTTTCCGTGACCGAAACCCGGTTTGGGCGATCGGGGAGGGGATCCTGGTTGGCGTAAGAAAAGACGATCTCGCTGGAAGGGGGCCCGGAAGCGGCGAACTCCAGGATGGAATGAACCGCTCCTTCCGTCAGGTACATCAATACTCCCAGGCACGAGAAGAAAGCCGGTTTGGCAAAGTCGAACGGGCTGCGCTTTAAAACGGTCTCGAGCGGGTCTTTTTCAAAATCCGCCTCGACGAATTCGAGATTGGGCGGGATGGGAATCCCGGCCGCCTCCAGGCTGCTGCGCTTCGTGGCCTGGCTGGCCGGCTGGTCCAGCTCGAAGATCCGCAGGTTCGCGGCCCAGGCGGGTTGGCGATAGGCGAACGTGTCCATACCGGCGCCCAGGATGACATATTGCCGAATGCCGCGTACCGCCGCGGCAGCCAACCGGTCTTCGGCAAAACGGCTCCGGACCAGCAAGCGCGTCCGCAAGGCCCGCAGCCGGGGCGACTGGTAATCCTGAGGACGGTCCAGGATACGGGCGCGGGTGGACCCGTCCAGCATCCGGACGATGACGGGGTCGTCCAGGATCTTGGGCTCCCCGTCGATCAGCTGGTGGGCCGCCCGGAGAACCGACACCCCCTGTGCAGTCTCGCTCGATTTCTTCTCTTCCAAGACGAACCTCCTCGCATCCTTCCCTGGCGCAGGCTCCCTTCGTCCCTGGGCCAGTTAACACTGAGTTTATAGTGACCGTTTATCCTTGGCGGGAAAGAACACATTATACACAGGCAAGGAATGAAAAATGGACACGATAAACCCAATGAAAACGGAAGACCTTCCCCGATACAGCGAAGGCAAAGTCATCTCGAAGGATGGCACGACCATCGGTTACCGCCAGAAAGGCCGCGGCCCGGGGGTCGTAATCCTGCACGGTGGAGGGCGCGCCTCCCAGCACTACCTGTTGTTGGCGGACGAACTGGCCAACTGGTTCACCGTATATATACCGGATCGCCGCGGGCGCGGACTCAGTGGTCCGGTAGGCGAGGACTACAGCATCCACAAGGAAACGGATGATCTCGATGCGCTCCTGCAGGCGACCGGGGCGTGCCGGGTCTTTGGGCACAGCGCCGGCGGGTTCATTGCCCTGGAGACGGCCATCGAGTTGCCGGTCGAAAAGCTGGCCGTCTACGAGCCGCCGGTCTCGATCCGGGGTTCGATCGATTTTTCGTTCCTGCCGCGGATGGAAAAGGCCCTGTCGGACCAGGACGGTGCGGCGGCATTCGTGATCTTCCTCAAGGGGTTGCGCCTGAACTGGATGACCAGGCTGCCCTTCTGGCTGCTCTACCCGATGGCGCGCCAGATGCTGCGTGACGCGGATGGGCAGGAAATGGTCCGGCTCCTCCCCACTGCCATCTGGGAAGCCCGGGAGGTCGAGCGGTTGGATTCGACCGAGGCGCGCTACGCGGCCATCCGGGCGGATACGCTGCTCATGAGCGGCAGCCGCAGCCCCGCCTACCTGCGCGACAGTCTGCCCATTCTCGAGCGGATCATCCCGCATGCCCGCTGGATCGAATACCCCGGCTACGACCACCAGGCTCCGGACCAGAAAGCCCCCAAAGTGATCGCCGCCCGCCTGAAAGAGTTCTATTCCAATTAGGAGAAATCGATCATGCTGAATCGTTCCGATCATCGCAGGGGGGACCGGCCGCCGGTCCTGCAAAAACAGGACGGACCGGCTCTCTCGTTCAAGTCCGTCAACTGGGGGCGCTTGTTTGGATACCTGAAACCCTATCGCGGCCGGATGGGATTGGCCATCCTGGCCCTCCTGCTCTCCAGCGGGTTTGGCCTGGCTTTCCCACTCGTGATCGTGCGCCTGCTCGATTCGGTCACCAAGGCGAAAAGTTTCGCCCCCCTCAACCTGCTGGCCGGGGCGTTGGTGGTCATCTTCCTGCTGCAGGCCGCCTTCAGTTTCTTCCAGACGTACCTGTTGTCCTACATCGGCGAGCATATCGTCTACGACCTGCGCACGTCACTTTATCGCCACCTGCAAAAACTCTCGCTCGATTTCTATGCCCTCCGCCGCGTGGGCGACCTGGTCTCGCGCCTCTCCAGCGACGTCACCCAGATGCGCACCATGCTGACGAGCAACCTGACCATGTTGCTCAGCCAGATCCTGACCCTTATCGGCTCGATCGCCATCCTGCTGACGCTGAACGCCCGCTTTACGCTGTTCATTCTTGCGCTGGTGCCGGTCCTGATCGGCGTCGCCTTCACTTTCGGCCGTCGCATCCAGAAAGGCAGCACCCGCATCCAGGACCAACTGGCCGATTCGACGGTCGTGGCCGAGGAGGGTCTGCAGGGCATCCGGGTGGTCAAGAGCTTCGGACGCGAAGAATATGAGACCCGCCGCTATGACTCCGCCATGGAAAAGACCTTCAAAGCTTCGCTGCAGATGGCGGTCAACAATTCGCTCTTCGGCTCGCTGATGATGTTCCTGGGCTTCAGCTCGATCGGCGCGATCATGTGGTACGGCGGGCACGAGGTGATCGCCGGGCGGCTCAGCCTGGCCATGATCACCGGTTTCCTGATCTACGGCATTTCCATCGCCGGAAGCCTGGCAGGACTGGGAGGATTGTATGCCCAGCTCAGCGCCGCCATCGGCGGGGTGCAGCGGGTCTTCGAGATCCTCGACACGAAGGCCTCGGTGCAGGACGCGCCGGGCGCGCAGGATCTGCCCGCCTGCCAGGGGCGGATCAGCTTCGAGAACGTCTCCTTCAGCTACGACGGCGAGGCCGCCGTCCTGAAAGACGTCTCCCTGGATATCCGGGAGGGGGAGATCCTGGCCCTGGTCGGACCGAGCGGAGCGGGAAAGAGCACGATCTTCAACTTGATCCCGCGTTTCTACGACCCGAGCGGAGGCAGTATCCAGCTCGACGGGGCCGACCTGCGCTCCCTGACCCAGGCGAGCCTGCGGGCCCAACTGGCAATCGTCCCGCAGGAAACGATCCTGTTCGGCGGGACCATCCGTGAGAACATCCTTTACGGGCGGCTGGACGCCAGCGACGAGGAGATGATCGCGGCCGCCCGGGCAGCCAACGCCCACGACTTCATCGTGGCTTTCCCGAAACAATACGAGACGGTGGTAGGCGAGCGCGGTATGAATCTGAGCGGGGGACAACGCCAGCGCATTTCCATCGCACGCGCCATCCTGAAAGACCCGCGCATCCTGCTGCTGGACGAAGCCACCAGCTCGCTGGACAACGAATCCGAGGAACTGGTCCAGGAAGCGTTGAACCGCCTGATGAAAAACCGGACCACGGTGATCATCGCCCACCGCCTGAGCACCATCAAGGTTGCCCATCGGATTGCCGTGCTGGACAGCGGACGGATCGTCGAACTGGGTACGCACGAGGAATTAATGGAGAAGAATGGGTTGTACGCCCGGTTGTATTCGATGCAATTCCGCAACCCGGAAGAGGAGCTGGCTGCCCTTCTGGCGAAAGCCCAGGCCGAGCAACCCGCCGAAGAAAACCCGCCAAAACCACGCGGCGGCTTCCTGGAATTGCTGAGGGGCCCGGGAGACTAGCGCTGCCTACGACAATCGCCGGCCAATGAACACCCAGGGGGATTCAAAACGGCCGCCGGCAGCTTCTCCCCCGGCCGGCCCTTCTCCAAAGCTACAAAAAGTTACCCGGCTTGATTTTTCAATCAAGCCGGGTAACTCCAAAACCTGACACGGACGGATCGTGCACTTTACTTCAGCGGGATGGCTGCCATCCGTGACTGCCAGTTCGGACTGAAGCGATCATTCGAAACGGATTCGTGCTTTTCCCCCGTCAACCTTCCGTCCCCCTGACGTGGATCGCTTCCCTGTTCATTCCGAACCGGGTTCTTTATCTCTTTTCCATCAACTGCATGAAAGCCGTGACCACTGCCGGGTCGAACAAGCTCCCGGAATTGTTTTGGATATGGTCGAGGGCCGCCTGGCGAGGCCAAGCCGACCGGTAGGGTCGCGTGGATGTCAACGCGTCGTAGACGTCCACCACGGCAAACAGCCGGGCCGGGAAGGGTATCTGGCCTTCCCGCATGCCGTCGGGGTAGCCGCTGCCATCCCAGCGCTCATGGTGGTGGTGGGGAATGTCCAGGGCCGGAGCAAGATAATCGATCGGCAGGAGCAACTGGTATGCCAGCAGCGGGTGCCGCCGGATCACTTCCCGTTCGATCTCGTCCAGAGGTCCCGGTTTGTTCAGGATGGTTTCCGAGATTCCCAATTTACCGATGTCGTGGAGCAGGGCGCCGCGCCGATAATGGATCAGCTTCTTTTCCTCGACGCCCATCGAGCGGGCCAGCTGGAGGGTCAAATCCACAACCCGATAAGCGTGAGCGCCGCTCTCACGGCTGCTCAGCTCGAGCGCTTGCGCCCAACTCTCGATGACCGCATCGTACGCCAGGCTCAACTCCGTATTGGTCCGCTGCAGGTTCTGGAAAAGGTAGGCGCTGTCGATGGCAACCGCCGCTTGGCCGGCGATCGTCGCCAGGAAATCCAGCCAATCGTCGTCCGGCTGGACGATTGAACGCGAGTAGATTTCGAGGACCCCGCGGACCTGTCCCTTGGCGATCAGCGGGACGGCGCAGTAATTGGCAAATTTTTCGTGGAGCAGGTTGGCGGGCACCGCCAGATCGGCCAGGTGGCTTTTTAAATCGTCCACGCTGATCGTCCGCCGCTCGAGGGCGGCCTTGCCGGCATAGCCCTGCCCAATCATCAACGGGAGAGGCTGGAATTGTCTCACCTCGAAACCCTGGCTGGAGGCGAACTCCAGCATGCGGGTGTTTTCGTCGAGGACCAGGATGTCAGCCGCCTCCACCCCCAACTGGTTGATCAACTGGCGCAGAATGACCGACAGGGTAACGTTCAGGTCGAAGCTGGCCGTAATGACCGCATCCACGGCATGCAAGGCGGAAAGCCGTCGCAACTGGCTCTGGACCTTTTCGGCTGTTCGCACCCTGTCCGTGACGTCCCGCACGACGGCGATCACCCGGTGCTCGTCCGAAGGAACCAGGCGCGCCTCGAACCAGCGGTCCCCATCCGGTACCTGCAATTGGTATTCGAGCGGGACCACCTTCCCGGTCCGGAAGGCTTCCTGAAGGGCGTAATCGAAGCGGGTGCCGACCTCGGTGGGGAGGATCTCCTTCATGGAATGGCCCAGGAACTGTTCCGGCGCCAGGTATAGCGAAGACATCTTGCCAGCCCGGTAATCCAGAATCTGGCCCTGTCGGTTCATTGAAAAGAGAATATCCGGAAAAGCGCGAAAAATCGCATCCAATTGCAGGGATGCGTCCGACTTTGCCAGATAACCAGAATCCAACCAGTTCACGAGTGGGTATTCTCCAACTTTCAGATCAGGGTCATGCTCCCAAATATGAATTCAGCGGCGCGGACGCGGGGCACGATGATTCCCCTTAATCATCGCGCCCCCTCCCGCCGCGCCATCCGGTATCGCCGTTCAAAATCCTAAAAGTTCTGCGGGTTGAACGGGTTGATTTACAGGTAAGTCCAAATTCTCATTAAAAGTTCGGACGAGTTGGCTGGCAAGCTCGGCCAACGAATCGGCTCGAATTGACAGGATGAGACTGCGCTCTTCGCTGGTGAATAAAAAGCTCTCGCCCTGATAGCCGCTGTCAAGCGCCAGGCCAGGATCTTCCAACAACAGCCGGCAAAACTTCTCGTTGACAACCGCGGCAGCCATCAACCGGTTGAGTTCCCGGCAGTCGATCGACAGGCCACGGACGACTAGAGATACAGGGGAGTGGATCGTTTCTGTTTGCATTGTTCGTCAACCTTTTCCTTTCTCTCTAAAAGACTTCGCAGTTGTTTTCCTTGCGATACCATCAGCCAGAAAGCGCCGAGTGAAACCAGGATGTCTCCGAGACTGAATGCGACCCGATATGGAAAGCCGTCGGGGAGCAAGAAACGGTCGGAGAGCCAACCCAGACGGGTGTTTTCTGCCAGCAATAAGACATCCTTCCCAAATCCAAACCGGCTGCCCAAGGGGTACGTCTGCAAAATCGATTGCGAGACCAGGTGACCGGCTGTCTGAGGGCTGATCGGCATGAAGCCGCCATTTACTGCAATGACCAGGAAGTTGAGCCCCAAACCAAGGGCGAGCAACCACATTCCTGAGAGCCGTCGGTTAAGCCAACAAAAAATCAATAAAAATATCTGGGAAACAAGTAGTCCGACGGACACCCACACATCCGGGATAAGCCTTCGAGTGGCCGGCAGGTAAACCGTGAGTAACTGGGGGATGAATGCAATAATGACAAGCCAGACAAAACGCAATGATGGGAATCCCCACGCCTGTTTCCGGATTCGGGCCAGGACCAGGCTGACAGCCATCCCTGCCACCAGGGCCACCAACAAGATCATGGCTTATCTGGGTCCTGTCGGCCCGCCTTCGGGGGCACCCGCGCCAAGGACAAAGAGAACCAGCGCCAATAATGCCAATGCGACTTGAACGTGTTGACGATTGATTTTCTGGGTGAAGAGGAACAGCCGAGCCAAATTGGTCTTCATAAGCCACCTTTCCTGTTTGGTTTTATAAATAAAGATACATTAAGGCAGGCTTCAAAGGAGGCTTCAAAAATGGCATGAAAGATTAAAAAATGCCCCCGCAGGGGCATACTCATTTCCAGGACTATCAGGCAGCCAGCCGCTGGTAAAGCGCTTCCGTTTCTTTCGATGGCGCAATGCCCAACTCGGTGCGCAGGACATCCCGGCAATTTTGATATTGCCAGATGACCCCCAGGCGGTTCCCCAAGTCGGCATGGATCTGCATGACCAGCCGGTGAAAGTCCTCGCGGCATCCATCGATCTTCAAGGCCTCACGGCAGGTAGAAAGCGCCCCATCTTTGTCGCCCGCCTGCGACTGCAAATCCGCCAGGTTTTGCATCGCGGTCATGCAGGCCTGCTCCAGGCGCTCCCGCTCAGGCCAGATCCAGTCTGCATCCAGGTCCTCGAGATAAGGACCATTCCTCAAGATGACAGCCTCGTGCAGGTTGGCGATCTTTTCGCCCGGATCGACCGATGTCTTGGACTTCTTCAGGTGGGCGGTAAAACTTTCAATGTCGTATTCGTAATCCAGGAGGTGATTGAAGCGGTAGTGTTCATCTTCGAAAACAATGACGTCCTGGCCGAGGGCGTGGCGCAGGCGGTACAAGTTGTTTTTAAAGCGCAGTTTCAGCTGTTTGGTATCGAGCTCCGGCCAGAAAATCGCACCCACTTCCTCTTTCGTCACGGGATGGGTGACGTACAGGAAATAAAAGAACAACTCACGGACGGCGGCGGTCTTCCATTGGGCCGAAGTCAGCATCTTCCCGTCGACGCGGACGCGTCCCTTCCCAAAAGCCTGGATGGACAGGTGAGGAGCCTGGATGGGGACAGTGACGAGCAGGCGTCGCAGGTGTTTGCGGAGGGTCGGCAGGCGTCTCTCCGCGGCGGCAATATTGTCCAGCCAGGGAGCCAGAAGATGCCCGACCTCCCCATCCTGACGCATGGTCGACAGCCACTGACGCGCCCGCCGGATCGTCTGGTTGAGCGGGGTGAGATTCGCCTCCGGCAACCTTGCGGACAGGGCCGCCTGGAGGTGAATTCGGGCAGCCGCCGGATCCCCGGTCTTGACTTTGAGCGCTGCCAGCCAGATGCGCGTCCAGGCAACGTCCTCCACGAAATCACCCCGCTGGAAATACTCCAGTGATTTCAGCAGATTCGTTTCGGCCTGCTCGGGAGATTCTTCCATCACACACAGGCAGCCGCGTTCCAGATAATAAGTACCAAATTCGTGATTCGAATTGGACGCCCGGATGAGCGGTTCGGTTTTATCCAGGGCCTGATGAGCCTTCTTAAGATTCCCACACAGGCGGATTAAATGAGCCTGGGCCAGATTAAGATAATTGATCAGGAATTGATAATTGACTTCCTGGGCCGCCTTGAGGGCGTTTTCGTAAGCCTCCCCGGCCGATTCGTACTCGTCAAGATCGGTGTACACATCCCCCAGGCTGGCGAGGAGGAGCGCCTCCTGGACCCGCGAGCCATTCTGCCGGGCCGATTCCAAGCCGGATTCGAACGCCCGCACGGCCTGCTCATATTCGCCTCGGTAATGGTACAGAACGCCTAAATTGTTGTAACCGCTCGCCTGCAGTTGGTAATTGGCCTCGCCGCGCCATTCCAGCAGCGCCTGCTTATACATGCGCAGGGCACCCTCGTAATCTCCGACTGCCCGGTAAGAAGCCCCCAGCTCCACGCGGACCCTGACCAGGCTTTGCTTCTCGCCCAACTGGTCGTAAAGCCGCAGGGCATTCTCCTGATAAGGGATCGCCTCCGGTATACGCCCTTGCAGGCCAAGGTTGACGCCGATGAAGCGTTGCGCCTCTGCCAGGGTGGCCCGCATATCTGCCTTGTCCTCGGCAGCATAGAAGGCCTCCTTTGCGTCCGCCAGGGCGTGGCTGTAATCCCCAAGCAAGCGATAGGCGGCGGCACGCCGGACCAGTGTCATCGCCAGGTTTGAAATGTCTCCCCTTTTTCGGAATTCCCCGATCGACTGATCGAGGACTCCCCTGGCAAGGCGCCCTTCTCCCAACGCACAAAGGAGTGCGCCTTTGTGGGAGAGCAGCAGGGGCCGTTCCTGCAGGAGGAAGGATGGCAGTTCGTCCAGCCAGCCTTGGTAGGTGATCAGGCGCTCGTTCAGGAGCATGTGGATGCCGGCGCGCTCGACGAGGTCGGCCAGCGACTCGGTATCGTTCACCTGCTTGTAGATTGCGTAAGTCTTTTCCCACTCCAGGCGCTGCTCGTGGACGTCCGCCAGGCACAGGATGATCGCCCGGGCCGTTTGCGGATCCTCCTGGCGGATGCGCTCCTGCAAAAATTCCTGGAAGAGGTGGTGATAGCGCAGCCACTTTCCGCCCGCCCCGACCGGCAGGGCAAACAGGTTGTTCTGCCGGACGGTTTTCATCAAATGCTTCCAATTGCCTTTTCCCAGGACGGTCTCGCACAGCTCGGCGTCGAACTCACCCAGCAGGGAGGTCTCCAGAAGGAATTTACGCACTTCGGGGGCCTGCGGGGCGAGCACCTGTTGGTCGAGGTAGGCCGCCAGGTCCACCCCGGTGGCGCGCGCCGCGTAGGTCAAATCGAGAATCCCGTGGGTGCTCTTGGATGTGGAAAGGTGCAGGCCGGTGATCCAGCCCTCCGTCTGGCGGAGCAATTCCTGGACGTTGGTATCGGTCAGGTCGATCCCATAGTTCTTTTCGAAAAGCGCACGGATCTCGTCCTGGCGAAAGGCGAGCTGTTCCAGGTCGAAGCCGCCGACCTGCTGACGGGCCACCATGAGGGTGATATCCGGCAAGCTGGGCAGGCGCCGGGAAGCCAGGACGACATGGCAGTTCTCGCCAGCCAGGTAGACAAACCGGCTGAAGAAGTCGCGAATATACGGGACGACGTCCACATACTGGTAATCGTCGACGACCAGGGCGAAATGCTCGTCGATCTGAGTGTCAATCTCATTCACCAGGATGGACAGCAGCCGTTCAGTGTCCTGCTCGAGGTTTGTCAGGCTGCGCAGGGCGGCTTTCGACTGCTTCCCGAACTTGTGGAATTTTTCGGCAATGGCAGCGACGAAATAGGAGAGGAAGCGCTGCGGATCCTTGTCGAGAGGGTCGAGCGAGAGCCAGCAGACCGGCATCTCGGATTGCCGGGCGAAATCCATCAACAGGGTGGTCTTGCCATAGCCTGCCGGAGCGGCAACGATGATTAGCTTCTTATCGAGCAGGTCGTCAAAAAACTCCAGCAGCCGCGGGCGGTGCAAAATCTCCGGGCGCAGCGTGGGGACGATAATCTTGGTGCGACTGAGTGGGATCCCAATGTCGGCCATAGGTTATACAAATAGATTTTACTCTTTTCCAAGCCGGCGCGCGCGCTCATCAGCGCATAGATTTCTTAAGGTATACTTCTAATGACCACCAATCAAGGACAGGATTCATGAAACAACTCTTGCAGAACATGCGCGACGGTAAAACCACGGTCGTAGAAGTCCCCACGCCGACTGCGCCTCCCGGCATGGCGCTCGTGAAAGTCTCCGCCTCGCTGGTCTCAGCCGGGACCGAGCGGATGCTGGTGGAATTCGGGGAGAAATCCCTGGTTGGCAAGGCCCGCTCGCGGCCCGACCTGGTCCGCCAGGTGCTCGACAAGGCCCGCCGGGAGGGTGTGGTGCCGACCGTCATGGCGACCTTCAACCGCCTCGACCAGCCCATGCCGCTGGGCTATTCATCCGCCGGAACAATCGTCACGCTGGGAGCAGGGTTGCACGGTTTCAAGGCCAGCCAGCGGGTCGCCTGCGCGGGCGGGGGTTTCGCCGTCCACGCGGAATACAACCTCGTGCCCCGCAATCTGCTCACGCCCCTGCCGGATTCGGTCGACTTCGAATCGGCGGCATTCACCACCCTGGGAGCCATCGCCTTGCACGGCTTTCGTCTGGCCGAAACCCAGGTGGGCGAAAGCGTGGCGGTCATCGGCCTGGGCCTGCTGGGCCTGCTGATGGTCCAGCTCGCCGCCGCGGCCGGCTGCCGGGTGATCGGGATCGACATCGACCCCCGGCGGGTGAACCTGGCGAAACGTCTCGGGGCGGAGGCTGTGCTGCGCGGCCGGGCCGAGGACGCCGTCCGGGCGTTTACCGCCAGCCGCGGGGCGGATGCGGTCCTGATCTGCGCCGACACCCCCTCCGCCGACCCGGTGGAACTGGCCGGCGCGCTCGCCCGTGACCGGGCCAGGGTCGTCGCCACGGGCGCCGTCGGTCTGGCGATTCCCCGCAAAGTCTATTACGAGAAGGAACTTTCGCTCGTCAACTCGCGCTCCTACGGACCGGGGCGTTACGATCCCTCCTACGAAGAAAACGGGCACGATTACCCAATCGGCTATGTTCGCTGGACGGAAGGCCGCAATTTCCAGACCATCGTCGAGCTGATGGCTGCCGGCAAGCTGGACGTCCACGCCCTCATCACCCACCGCTTCCCGATCGAGAAGGCCGCCGAAGCCTATAAGGTCATCACCGGCAAGAGCAAGGTGCCGTTCCTTGGCGTCCTGCTGACCTATCCCGCCGGGGCCGCCAGCTCCAGCGTGGTCGTCCTCAAACCGGGAAAGGTCCAATCCGACCAGACGGTCCGGCTGGGCGTCCTGGGGGCCGGCCTGTTTGCAAACGCCACGCTCCTGCCCGCGATCCGGAAGAATCCGGCGGTCGAGCTGATCGGCATCGCCTCCTCGGGCGGACTGCACGCCCGGCACTCCGGGGAGAAGTTCGGCTTTGCCTACGCCAGTTCGGACGACCTGCAAATCCTGAACGATCCGGACATCAACACCGTCGCCATCCTGACCCGCCACGCGGCGCACGCCGAATTGGTCGTCAAGGCTCTGAAGGCCGGGAAACACGTCTTCGTCGAAAAACCGCTGGCGATCGACAACGAGCAGCTCGATAGGATCGTAGGGGCAACTCGCGAGTCGCCCCTACTGACCGTCGGCTTCAACCGCCGCTTCGCGCCGTTGGCTGCCCAGTTGGCCGAATTCCTGGGCGAACGGAGCGAGCCGCTCTACGCCCATTACCGGGTGAACGCCGGGGCGATCCCGCTCGGCCACTGGACCCAGGACCCGGCTCAGGGCGGCGGGCGGATCATCGGCGAGGGCTGCCACTTCATCGACTTCCTGGCCTTCCTGGCTGGCGCGGCGCCCGTCTCGGTCAGCGCGCACAGCCTGCCGGATGGCGGCCGCTATCGAGAGGACAACGTCTCGATGACCTTTACCTTCCCGGATGGCTCGGTAGGCGTGGTGGATTACCTCGCCAACGGCGACAGGTCCTTCCCCAAGGAGCGGGTGGAAGTCTTCTGCGGCGGGCGCGTGGCCGTGCTGGACGATTTCCGCACCCTCGAGACGATTCGGGACGGGCACCGCAGGGTCGTGAAAAAGGCCCAGGACAAGGGCTGGTTCGGCGAGTGGGTAGCGTTTACGACGGCCATCCAGGCAGGCGGCGAGCCGACCATTCCCTACGAGCAGCTGATCGGCGTGACGAAAGCCACCTTCGCGGCGGTCGAGTCCCTGCGCAGCGGCGGCGAGAAGATCGAGGTGTAGTCGTGTCGAACGTCGAGAAGTATTACGACGAGAATGCCCGGATGGAGTGGGACCGTCTCGGAGTCCGTCACCACGCCGAGTACGAAGTGACGCTGCGCGCCCTGACGGAATTCCTGCCTCCCGCCCCCGCCCGGCTGATCGACATCGGCGGCGGACCGGGCCGCTACGCCATCGCCCTGGCGGAGCGCGGCTACCGGGTCACGCTGGTCGACCTGTCCAATGGCAACCTGGACCTGGCGAGGCAGAAGGCCGCCGAGGCGGGCGTCGAGCTGGAAGGCTTCGTCCACGCCAACGCCCTGGACCTGGCAGCCTTCCCGGAGGCGGGCTTCGCGGCGGCCTTGCTGATGGGTCCGCTCTACCACCTCCACAGGCTGGAGGAGCGCCGGGCTGCCCTGGAACAGGCCCGCCGCCTGCTCGAGCCGGGTGGACCGGTCTTCGCGACCTTCATCACCCGTTTCGCCTCCTTCCGCGATGCAGCCACCAACGGCTACACCTACGTCGAAGACAACCCGGCCTATTCCGAAAAGCTGCTCGCCACCGGAATCCACGACAGCGGCGAGGGTTTCGCAGACGCCTACTTCGCCCACCCCGACGAGGTCATCCCGCTCGGCGAAAGCGCCGGTTTCACCACCCTGCGCCTGATGGGCTGCGAGGGCATCCTGGCCGAACGGGAGGACTACGTCAACTCCCTGACCGGTCCCGCCCGCCAGCTCTGGCTGGACTTCAACTATCGCTTCGCCCAGGAACCCTCGCTGCTGGGTGCCTCAGATCATTTGTTGTACGTCGGGCGGAAAGCCGCATAATGCCAATCGTCGTTGGTCCCCTGTTGGATCAATCCGCTGTGTGTATGCCGATCCTGCGCCTCCTGCCGGGCTGGTTCGGGCTGGAGACTGCCTTGCTGCAGTACGAGAAGGACATCGATGGCCTGCCCACCTTCCTTGCAAAAGATGGCGGGGCGGTGCTGGGCTTCCTCAGCCTGAAACAGCACAATCCGTACTCGGCGGAGGTCCTTGTGATGGGCGTACGGCCCGAGGTGCAGCGCGGCGGGCTGGGACGGGTCTTGGTGCAGGCCACCGAGGCCTACGCCCGCGGCCTGGGGGTCGAATACCTGCAGGTCAAGACGCTCGGGCCATCGAATCCGGATCCCGGCTACGCCAAAACCCGCTTATTCTACGAAGCCATGGGCTTTCGCCCGCTGGAAGAGTTCAAGCAAATTTGGGACGCGAACAATCCCTGTTTGGTGATGGTCAAATGGATCCTGTAGGGCAGTAACGATGCGAAAAACTTACTGCACCATCTGTCTCGTTTTGCTGCTCGAACTGCACAAGTTCGTCGATCATCGCCCGCTGCTGAATGGGGTGCGGTCATATGGGCCGTCACTTCGGCTGATAGATATAATTGATTTTCCGATCATCGAGTATCATTCAGGTCGGGTAGACTTGTTGTAACTTGGCCATCCGGCGAGTCTGTCGGACCTTCCCACTTTTACAGCGTTTTCAGATATGCTCTAAAATAGGAGCTCCCATGTGCTATCAGAAGGCCGTACAACAGATGGCGATTGGATTGGTTTTACTGTCCTTGGTCGCGTGCGGCGTGCCCGTAACCCATCAACCATCATCGACCCCGATTCCGCTTACAGCAACCTCGCCGGACAGTCCATTTATATCCATTACGCCATCAGCGCAACAGGCTTGCGCGGGGGCAGAAAACGCAGTACCGGTAGGCGGGGCTCTTATACTGCCAACCCTGGTGTTGAAGAAGGACACGGGGCAGAAAACCGATTGGCAGGCAGCTCCGTCCGAGATCACAGATCCTGATGCGATCGCAGCAGACGCGGCTTCTGTGAAGTCCCTTACCTGCATCCAACAAGATGTGGAAGCGGAATCGGGATTTGCTTACTCCAATGGCTCCCCCGCCTACGATACGGTATGGAACGTGTGGTTCATCAACTGGCCGAAAGGTGAAGTGGTCGGCAAGATATCTTTGGTTGGATTTGCACCGGCAACAAAGCCTGCGGAAGGGGCCGGACTTGGAGAGCCGCCGGTGGACGATTTGGTGAGCTTCTTTCATTGGGTAAAAACCTCGCCGGCGATTTTCGAGGGTGGCATCGTTTCACAACAACACAATAAAGTCGTTTTCTCCCTAGAAACGCATTTGCTGGCTGTAATTGACGATAATGGATTGGTCACTGTCTGGGATCTTGCGGCGGATACGTCATTGGTGAGTTTCGCTACGAATCGGCCAGAAAGGAACCTGGCACTCTCGCCAGATGGAACGGAAATTGCTGTCGAAGAAGATACGGATAGTAATACAACGACGGTATTTGATACGAAGAGCGGAAAATTGCTCTATACGCTTGGCGCCGGGACCCCGGTCTTTTCTCCCGACGGGAAATACTTGGTCGTGGCCGACCCAAGAGAGAACTACACAACCCTTGCCTATGAAATATGGATGGCCGATTCAGGAACAGGCAAAATCGTAAATAAAATCGAACACATGGATGATAAACCTATATCCATGATGGCATTCTCAGCGAATGGCCTATGGTTGGCTTCAGCCAGCGATATCGACAGCAAAGTGACCGTATGGGATTTGAAAAGTAAAAGTCCGGTTGGTACTTACGATCATCCGGGCGGCTGGCCGAGACAGATCGCAATCTCTCCAAATGGCCAGTGGATAGCCACCCTGAGAGACAAACTATACGTGCAGGCTGTAAAAACAGGCGATACTTTGTATTCATCCTCGGATGACTTGGCCCAGTTGGAATTCGTGGCTTTCTCTCCCGATGGGCAGGATCTGGTGTTTTCTGGACGAGGATACAATCAAAACGACTCTGTCTTGTATATGCTCGACTTGAACACCTACCATCCGGTGGAGCTATCGAAACAAGATTTTAGCCCCGTGAACGGCCTGGGATTCAATGTGAACAACGGTAAGCTTTACATTAGCTTGGCAGACGGGGCCATGCTGGCAATTAATTACCCGCCTTAAATCGATCAAGTTCTTTCACCTGAAGAGTACACAAAATAAATGGACTACATCATCCAGCTCCGCCAACTGGTCGGTCACCGCCCGCTGCTGATGGTCGGCGCGGCGACCCTGGTCGTGGACGCCGAAAACCGCCTGCTATTGATGAAACGCTCCGACAGCGGCTGCTGGGGGCCGCCGGGCGGGGTGGTCGAGCCGGGCGAGGTCGTCGAAACGGCCGCCCGCCGCGAGGTCCGGGAGGAGACCGGGCTCGAATTGGGCGGGCTGGCCCTGTTCGGCGTCTTCTCAGGGCCTGAGCTGTTCTACCGCTATCCAAACGGGGATGAAGTATATAATATCACCATCGCCTACCTGACCCGCGACTGGCATGGTCCGGTCCGCCTGAACGAAGAACACACCGAGTGGGGCTGGTTTGCCCGGGCGGAGATCCCGGAGGAGCTCAGCCCGCCGATCCGGCCGGTGATCGGGCAGTTCAGGAAATCGAGCGCGTAGGCAAGGATGCGGCGCATGGCCCTGAAACCCTGGAAGATCCTGGAATCGAAACACATCCACAAGAATGTCCGCCTCGACCGGTGCGAGCTGCCCGACGGGAAGACCATCGAAGGCTTCGTCCTGGAATACCAGGACTGGGTCACCGTGCTGGCGCTGACCCGGGACCGGCAGGTGGTGATGGTCCGCCAGTATCGCCACGGCGCCCGGAAGGTGATCGAGGAATTGCCCGGCGGAGCCATGGACGCGCAGGATGCCTCTCCCCTGGATGCCGCCTGCCGCGAGCTGCTCGAGGAGACCGGCTACGCCAGCGACCGCCTCATCCAGATCGGAAAGGTCTCGCCCAACCCGGCCAACCAGACCAACCTGATCCATTCCTTCCTGGCCTTGGACGCTGAAAAGGTCGGCAGCCAGCACCTGGATGAGACCGAGGAGATCGAAGTCTTGCTCAAACCCCTGGAGGATGTCATCCGGATGGCAAAAGACGGGGAACTGCTCCAGAC
>Ga0335071_10001311_pt1 | contig 26746 bp, 27 predicted proteins | sample Lox_Sample_15_FD_206724 | JGI IMG/M metagenome (GOLD analysis project Ga0335071, IMG submission 206724) | Soil microbial communities from Loxahatchee National Wildlife Refuge, Florida, United States - Lox_Sample_1.5 | ecosystem: Environmental > Terrestrial > Soil > Wetlands | place: USA...
GTGGAATAAACGAACATGTCCCCCATATATTCTCGAAGGAAGAAAGCCCACTCCTGAGGCGACAAGCCATAGGAAGCCAGTCTTTCTATTTTTTCCGGGGTCAGGATCGAGTTGGCAGCCCACTCTGGCAGGATGGCGAGTAGTGGAACCAATGTCCCGGCACCCACAAGCAGGCACACGACGGCGGTTGCGACGGCAGGCGCGCTCCGCCGGAATCCGAAGCGGAATTCGGTCCGGGCGATGCTCAAGATTTGCACGATCGTTTTCATCAAAAGTCTTCCTTCCATTTCAGCCACAGGCGGGAGAGGGCAGCCAGAGATGACAGGCCTAAAACAAGCAGGATATTCATGCCAATGATCGGGCCGACTCCGAGCCGCGGCGCACTCGCCCCAAGCAAAGGATACGGCGCGTTCCCCGAGGCCCTGGCCAGGCGCTCCAGTGTAATGGAATGGTAATTTTGGATCAAATAGTAGGCATTGAGGTCAAGCTGGGTATACGCCAAGGGCGGGGCTTTTAAAACGGCCAGCCAGAAGTACAGACCCAGCAAGCCGGCCGCCAATCCCGGAAAGATCGCCGCCCGCCGGGTGCGGAAGGGTGTGCCGGCCAGGATTCCAACCATCACCGCCCCGGTGAACATCGGCCCTGCATCCAGCAAGGCAAATTTGACGAAAAACCAGACCAAATCCGCGGGGATGCCGGTTTGCAAGGCATTCCAGAAGGCTCCCGCGAGTACGCCGAAGAATAACCCCAGGGGGATCAGCGCGACCAATCCCACCGTCAGGCAAAACCCCAGGATCTTGCCAGCCAAATAGACGCCGCCATGCAGCGGCAGACTATGAAGAAGCTCCGCCACACCAAACTTGCGGTCGGCCGGGAGGCTGGAGGCGGCCGCGGCCGGCAGGAGCAGGAAGGTCGAGATGAGCAGGATCGGCCAGGCCATCGGGACGGAGAGTACGGTGATCTCGGCCGCCGAGGCGGCATATGTTTGCCGGAAAAAATCGACCGTCAACCCCTTGGCCTTCAACCGCTCGACCTTGACCGGATCCTGAAGCAACCGCTGCATGTCGTCCCGGGAGGTCGGCAGGTTGGCCAACGGGTCCAGCAGGACCGCGGCGCCGAAGGCCAGGCCGATCAGAAAGGTGGTGATCACCGGAGCCCCCCGCCGCAGACCAAAGCGGAACTCGGTCCGGGCGATGCTCAAGATTTGCACGATCGTTTTCATCCCATTCTCCTCTCCCCAAGTCTAGCGGACGCCCAACAGGCGATCTTCGTCGCCCAGGAACTTCATCGCTAGAAGGAACAGGCCCACTCCCAGCCCGGTCAGGACCAAGCGGTTGAGCAGGTAGATCCCCGGGCCGTATTTTTCCGGCTGCAGGTATACGTGAAAAAGCCAGAACCATCTCCAGGCCTTCAGGATGCCGTCGCCTCCGTACAGGCTGGCCGCCCACAACAGGGTCGCCAGCAGGGTGCCGAAGATTCCCTGGCGAGTGACCTGCGTAGTAAAGACCGCCACCCCGGCGAGAGCGATCCCGGCTGCCAGCCAACGGACCAGCGCCAGCCCCAGGCTTTCCATCTGCCAGGTGGCTGCGAAAATGAAGGTGGCTGTCAAGGCGACTGCCAGGTGCATCTCCGCCACCAGGATCAACCGCTCGAGGACCAAACGGCGCAGCGGCTTTGGATAGGAAAGCAGCAGCTCCAGCGCGGGTTCGTTGTCGGGTCCAAGCAGGAAGGCTGCCTGGACGGCGAAGAGCAGGGGCGCGATCGTTTCCACGGCCCGTCGCGGATAGACAAGGTCGGCTGCGGTCGCGTGCCGCATGGTCCGGGCCGCAAGCAGATAGAAAGTCGTCAGGACCAACACGCTGACCGCCGCCGGCCACCAACCGACCAGCTTCAATTGGATCCAAAATAGCGCCGGGCCGGATCGTTTCATGCCAGTTTCCTTACCCAATGTTCCTCGCCCCCACCCAGCCACAACGCCGCTGCGCTCAACAGCACTGCCAGCAGCCACATCCAGGGCCGGGCTGCAACTGCCGTCAGGTCGGGAACAGAAAATAATAAATGGATAGTGGGGAAAAGACGGGAAAGATTCTCGAGGGTCCACAGCCCCAGGCAAACCAGGATGCTCACCCCCGAATCGAGGGTCAAGGTGATGAGCAGGAAGGCCAGGGAAGCCAGGAAGGCCATCGGCGAAAGCCAGGCGGAAACCAGCGGCCAGAACGAAACGTCCACCCGGAGAACGGAGAGGGCAGCGCTCCCCAACAGGCCAAGAACGAGGTCGAAGCCGAAGACCAACGCCAGCCGGGCAACCAGGACTTGGCGGGGCGAGACGGGCAGGGCCAATTCGATCTCCAGGGCCGGATCCACGGAGGGCCCATAGAGGAAAGCGATCCCGGCAGCTGCCGCAATCGGGGCGATCAGCACGAACGGGACCGTCACATTTGTCGCGTTCGACAGGGAATACCCGAAAGTCACCAGCGTGCCCAGGCTAAACACGATAAAAGAGGCGGCCCATATCTCTGCCTGGACCACATGAAGCTGGCTGCAGATGACCGCCCAACCGAGTCGGATACGGTTGAAGAGTGAATTCCGCCGGCGTGCCTGCATGGCCTGGCGCAACACCTCGGCCAGGCGGGCCGTTTCCAGGGCGGTTGGCACGGGCGCCTTCCATGCCCACAGCGTTTGGATGACAGGCCTGAGCCGGTCAGCTTCCTCTGATGAGCCGGCCTCTTCATTCAGATGGGAAAACGATTCGTCGTCATTCATTTCTTAGCTCTTACTCTTTCCTTCAACCGTTGCAGGCCCAGGCTGAGGCGCGATTTCACCGTTCCGACCGGTACTCGCAGCGTCTGCGATATCTCATTCAAGGACAAGTCTTGGAGAAAACGCAAAATAATGACCTCCCGCTGTAGTGCGGGTAAATCCTTCAGCGCGGCAACGACCTGCTGTCTTTCGTCGCCGGCCACCAGCTCAGTCTCAGGCGTCCGGTCCATCGATATCTCAAATTGAGCCGGGAGCGAATCCGTGCGGCGATATTCGGCCTGTTTATAGTGATCGCGGGCGAGGTTGACCGCAATGGCATACAGCCAGGGTTTCAGGGGGCGCGGGTAACGGTAAGAATCGATTTTGCCCAGCAGGCGCAGGAACGTTTCCTGGACCAGGTCTTCAGCCAACGCCCGGTCGCCGCCTGTCAGCCGATAGAGAAAGCCTAGCAAGGAGGCATGGTGCCGCTCGACCAACATCGTTAAATCGTCGGTGTTGCCGCGCTGAATCCCTAATGCCAATTGCTCGTCGCTAAACAAAGCCATGTCGTTTTTGTGTCTTCGCCTTTGCCGCTTCACCCTTCGGGATCAGTCGACTTTGTTCAGCGTCCATATCTGATACGAGGAGGAAGGCAAAAGGTTCACGGTGAAGGACGAAGGAGCGAACCTTGATAGACACCCTCGGCCGGCCAAATATTCGATACCCATCCCAGTCAATCAGTCGTCGTTTATGCATCGACCCTGAAAAGATTATACAATCAATCGTCAAAGATCCTCACCTCGCCCGATTGCCCTGTATGAAAAGCCCATCCGCCAAATTACGGGGGATGGGCTTTTAGAAACACTCATAAACCTTGCTCTAGGCGGCGTCCTCGCCGCCGAGGACGGCGGCAAGAGCGGTTTTGTTAGGTGCCCTAAGCTCGATCCGTTTCCAGGACAGGGAGATCAAGGAGTCGGCTCGGCCTGCAAGGTCTGCTGGAAGGAGTCCAAGTCTTGGGACAGGGTGTCCGGGGTTGGGACCGGCACATCCGTGGCCTGGAGGGCTCCCTGCAAGTCGTTCAGGTCCTGGTCCAGGCTGCTCGTGTCCAGTCCGCTGACATCCGTATCCATGCCCTGGAGGGTGGCCTGCAGGTCGTTCAGCGACTGATCGGCCTGGCTGGCAGACTGGTCGAGGGCTGACCCGGTTGGCGTGGATTGGGCGGCAGGTTGGACCGTCTGGGCAGCCGGAGGCGCGCTGGTCGGATTGTTGCCTCCCGGGTTCCCCGTCAGCTGGCAGCTCATCATCAGGAGGGCAAGACCCGCTACGGTTGCGATATAGAACAAATTCTTTTTCATGGCAATCTCCTCGATCAAAGCCCGTTCGGGGTGGCCGTCGGCGGGAAGGACTGCTGGTTGGCATCCTTCCAGGCTTTCACGGCAGCCTGCAGGTCGCTGATCGCCTGGACCAGGACGTCATGGGCGGCCTTCAATGCCTGGTTCGCATCCGTGACGGTCTGCTTGGCAGCCGCTTGGTCGGTCACGTTCCCGCTGTCGTCGAAGCCGTTATGGCTGGAGAGGATCCCGGAGGCGGTCGTGTGCGATGCCCCGGCGGTCGCCAGCTGCGACTGGTAGGTTGTCAGGGCGGATTGGAGGGCCGAAGTGTCGAGGCCCTTGCCCTGCGCCTGGGTGATCAGGTCCTGGATCTTCGCGACCGCATCGTTGGCTTTGCCAAGGTTGGTCGTCTGAGTGCTGAACCAGTTCTGTTCGTTCTGGTATGCCTTCTGAAGGTCCTGGTCCTGGAGCTTGTCCTTATTGGCCTCTTCCCAACTCTTGACGGCGGTCGTCAGATCCTGGGTGGCCTGCTTGAGGGCGCTGCTGGCATCCTTGAGCGCCTGGTTCGCGTCTGTAACGGTCTGTTTGGCGGCAGCCTGGTCGGTTACATTACCACTGCCGTCGAAGCCGTTGTGAGCCGAAAGTACATTGGCCGCGGTCGTATCGGATGCCTGGGCGTTGCTCAGCTGGGATTGGAAGGTAGCCAGCGCCGAAGCGAGGGCGGAGGTGTCCAATCCTTTGGCCTGCGCCTTGCTGATCAAATCCTGGACCTTGGTGATCGAGTCGTTGGCTTTCGCAAGGTTGGCCTGTTGGGTGGTAAGCCACTTCTGCTCGTTCTGGAAGGCCTTCTGCAGGTCTTCATCCTGCATCTTGTCCTTGTTGGCTTCCAACCAGGCTGTCACTGCCGTGTGCAGGTCTTTGACCCCCTGGCTGAGGGCGTCATGGGCATCCTTCAACGCCTGGCCGGCATCCTTGACCGTCTGGGCGGCGGCCGTCGGGTCGGTGACGTTGCCGCTGCCATCGAAGCCGGAGTGGGTCGAGAGCAGGTTCGCAGCCGTATCATGGGAGGACTGGGCTGTACTCACCTGGCCCTGAAAAGTCGCCAGGGCGGAGGCCAGGGCGGAGGTATCCAGGCCCTTGGTCTGGGCCTTGCTGATCAAATCCTGGACGCGGGTCACATCCTGCGCGGTATTGGTCAAATTATCTTGCTGCTTGCCCAGCTGAGTCTGCTCCTGCTGGAAAGTCTTGGTCAGGCCGCTGTAATCCCGCGCCCCTGGCCCGGGGGTGGCGACGGCTTGATTGGCTGCATAAGCCACCCCGGATGGAATAGCGAAGGCCAGGCTGAGTACGACCAACATCCCGATCACACCCAGGGTCAATTCACGGAAGGTCATTGAGTTGCGGTTTGGTTTTTTCATAGGTTTTCTCCTTTACCACGCGTAAGTATAAAAACGCCGTGTGAACGGTCCTTATCCTGGATGTAAAAAACTCGTAAAATCACCCGGAACGGTAAACAAAAACAGAGGCTTTCGCCTCTGCAATGAACGGTCCAGATTCAAGAGCGATCCTAATTTGTCGTGGCAGGCAGTGCGGGGGGGGTGGTCGTGGAGGTCGAGATGTCCTGCTGGTAGAGCGGCAGGACGACCGTGAAAGTTGTGCCCTTCCCGAGCAGCGACTCGACCCAGATGCGGCCCTGGTGGCTGTCGACGATGGATTTGACGATCGCCAGGCCCAATCCGGACCCGCCCACGCCCTTCGGGACGTTGCTGGCCCGGTAAAACTTCTCGAAGATGTGAGGCTGGTCACCCGGCGGGATGCCCGGGCCGGTGTCGGAGATCTGCAGGATCACCTGGTCGCCTTTCACCTCCAGCTCGATGTTGATATCCCCATTTTCCGGGGTGTACTTGATGGCATTCCCGATCAGGTTGTCCAGCATCTGGCGCAGGCGGATCGGGTTGCCGCGCATCTGCGGGATGTCCATCGGCAGGTTCAGGTGGAGGTTCTGGTGCTTGTCCGAGATCTGGTTGCCCAGGGTATCGAGCGTGAAGCGGATGATCCCTTCCAGGGGGACGACTTCCTTCTGGCTGTCGAACCCGGCCTCGATCCGGCCCAGCTCGAGCATGTCGTTGATCAACGACGTGATGCTCTGCACGCTGACCTGGACCCGGTTAATGAACTCGCGCTGCTGATCGTTCAACGGTCCGACCCGTTCGAGCAGGTCGACATAGCCCAGAATAGCCGTTAGGGGCGAACGCAGGTCGTGTGAAACCGTATGAACGAATTCATTCTTGAGGCGGTCGATCTGCTTCAAGTAAGTGATATCCTGCATCGTGACGGCGATGCCGATCTTGGGGATTGCGGTGTATTGTGCCGAAAGGACGCGCCCGTCATCGAAGGCTATTTCATGATGAGGCATCGGGTTGGTCGCGCCCTCTTCGAGGAGGACCTTCAAATCCGGGTGCGGAAGGACATCCGTGATCGGCTTGCCGGTGACGTCATCGTCCTGCCAGAGCCCAAATGCCCTGCGGGCGGCCGGATTGATCATCAGGACGTTGTGCTTTCCATCCAGGATGATGACCCCGTCCTCGATGTGTTGAACGATGGTATCGAATTTCTGCAGCTCATTGATGCGCTGTTCGAGGCTGGCAGTGGTGCGCTTGACTTCCCGCCGGGTCCAGTCGCCGATGCGATTGGCACGTTTGACGCTGTTCTCGACCGCCCGGCCGATATCGTCGATCCGCAGAGGGGCAAAGAGACAGCCGCTGATCCCGATGTAGAGGGCCTTTTTGAGCGCCTCGGGTGTATCCTTCTGGAAGAACAACAGCACGGGCAGGGTCGGGAAACGTTCCAGCAGAGTCGCGGAGATCGCCAGCTCGTCTGATTTGTCGAAATTCTGAATAATGATGACCAGGGAGGGCGAGGATTCCTGCAATGCCTTGTCCAGGGACGCCCGATCGCGGGCGACTGCCGACGTGTAGGAACCCGCGGCCAACGCCCGCTCGAACAATTGCAGGATTTCCTCATCATCAATTGCAAGTAAGACCAGATCGTTATTCGCCATACTTCCAATCACTGTCTTTGTTTGGTTTCGTCCGGCTACGACGGCCGGTCGGCATTCACGACCTGCCCGGCCCGTTGTAATGACGACTGGACGCTTTCCAATGCCTGTCTCTGATCGGCCGTCAGTTGACCCATTTTACCAGTAAGCAGCAAATCGATGGGATAGCTGACCGATTTGAGGATGGATTGCATTTCCTGCTGCAGCGCCTGGAGCTGTTCGAACTTCTTCTTTTCACCAGCCTGGGCCGTCTCGGCGCTGTCCTGCAGGGCGCGGAAGAGCCGGGCGTTCACGAGCGAGATCGAGGCATAATCTGCCACGGCTTCGAGCAGGGACTGGGTCGTCTTCTCGAAAACCCGGTCGGCTTTGCGCACGACCACCAGAAGGCCGATCACCTCCTGCTGGATCTTGATCGGCACCGCCACTGCGGAGTGACCGAGCGAGGCCAGCTTGAAGCGTTTGAGCGGCTCGCCGTTGATGGCCAGGGTCTCCCCCGAGAGCGCCACCAGCGAGCTGACCCCGTCTTCGAGGGGCTCGCCGATCTTCTTGGCCCATGCCTCCGGGAGGTTGCGGTGCGCCGTCAGGGTGAAAACCTTGCTGCGGTCGTCCCGCAGGAGCAGCCAGCCGTAATCCGCCTCGGCGACGTAGACCATGCCTTCCGTGATCTTGTCGAACAGGACCCGCTGATCGGTGATCGAGATGACAGCCTTTCCCACCCCGAAAATGGTGGTCAGTTCCCGAACCCGGCTTTGCAGTTCCTGGTTGGTTTCCTTGAGTTGCTGATCGAGGCGCTGGCGGGCACGGCTTTCGCGGACCTGTTTGAGGGTCCGTTCGACTGCCGAAACCACTTCCGCTTCCCGGGCCGGCCAGAGCAGGTAGTCCGTCCCGCCCAGGCGGAAGGCCTGGATGACGTTGTTTTCCTGGCCCTTCTCCGCCAGCACGATCACCGGCACTTGCAGGCCTTGTGAGTTGAAAGCCACCAGCAAATCCTTGCCGCTCAAGCCGGGCAGGTTCAAATCCGCGATCACCAGATCGGGAGCGGATTGGGCTGCTTTGACGATGGCAGAATTGACGTCCCCGACAATGTCAACCTGATAACCAAGTGGTTGAAGGGCTTGGCGGGCGATCAATTCGACGATATCAGGGTCGCTTTCGACCAGTAAAATGCGTTCTGCAGTGATATTCATTACAGATTATGATAGCACAGGTGTCCAAATTTCGTGAAAAGCGTCGGGATTATTGTAACACTTTTAACCACCGCCGAACCCCAATTCGTATAAAATTGCACTATATCTTCCGTTAGGAGTACCTATGGATGACTTTCTGTGGTGGCGCGACGGGGTGATCTACCAGATCTATCCTCGCTCGTTCGCCGACAGCAACGGGGATGGACTCGGCGACCTGCCGGGCATCCTCTCCCGCATCGACTATCTCGCCGACCTGGGCGTGGACGCGCTCTGGCTCTCCCCCGTCTACCCCAGCCCCGACCGGGACTTCGGGTACGACGTCAGCGACTACTGCGACATCGACCCGCGCTACGGCAGCCTGGCCGATTTCGACCGGCTGGTGAATGAAGCGCACCGGCGGGGTCTCCGTATCATCATGGATATGGTGATGAACCACACGTCCGACCAACACGCCTGGTTCAAGGAATCCCGCTCCGGCCGCGAAAATCCCAAGCGCGACTGGTATATCTGGCGGGACCGGCCCAACAACTGGCAGGCTTCCTTCGGTGGCAGCACCTGGGAGTACGATGATGCCACCGACCAGTATTTCCTCCATCTGTTCACGAAGGAGCAGCCGGACGTCAACTGGCGCAATCCCCAGGTTCGCCAGGCCCAGCTGGATGCGTTCCGCTTCTGGATGGAGCGCGGCGTGGATGGCTTCCGTCTGGACGTGTTCAACGCCTACTTCAAACATCCCGACCTGCCGGATAATCCACCGCAGTTTGGGCTGCGCGGCTTCGACCGCCAGAAGCACATTCACGATATCGACCAGCCCGAAATGATTCCTTTGCTGAACGACCTGCGCGCCCTGCTGGACCGCTATCCCGAGCGCTACGCCGTCGGCGAAACCTACCTGGCCACGCCCCAAAAGACCGTCTCTTACTGCGGGCCGGATAAACTCCACGCCGCATTCAGCTTCGACTTCACCTCCAACGACCTGGTCTATCCCTGGAATCCCCGCTGGATTCTCGAGCAGATCTCCCGCCGCGAAGTCACCTTCAAGGCTGCCGGGATCTGGCCGACCACCGTCATGAGCAACCATGACCTGCCGCGCGCCGCCGGCCGCTATTCCAAAGGTGAGGACGATGCCCAGGCCAGGCTCGCCATGGCGCTCCTGCTGACCCTGCGCGGCACGCCTTTCATGTATTATGGCGAGGAGATCGGGATGCGCGACATCTCGCTGAAGCGCAGCGAGATTCTCGATCCACCCGGGAAGAAGTACTGGCCGATCTACAAGGGCCGGGACGGCTGCCGGTCGCCGATGCAGTGGGATGGAGGTGAATTTGCGGGTTTTTCCTCGGCCAAACCCTGGCTGCCTGTCCACCCGAACGCCGCCCGGCGCAATGTCGCCGCACAACAGGCGGACCCCGGGTCGCTTTTTCATTTCACGAAGAAGCTGCTTGCACTGCGCAAGGAGCTTCCAGCTTTGCGGCGAGGCGACTTCCAGCCGCTCGAAATGGGCCGCGGCGTGCTGGCTTACCGGAGAAAAACGGCGGATCAGTCCGTTCTGGTGGCGATGAATTTCACCTCTCGGCCCGCCAGGCTCGAATTGGCGGAGGGAGCCTGGGAAACCCGCCTGGCAGATGCTCCCCGGCCAGATGGAGCGGAAAACCTGCTTGCCCCGTACGAAATCCGGTTGCTGGTGGGCAAATAGCTTGCCTGACGACGGCGTCTCACTCGGAGGCGCCGTCCCTTTTTAAGGATTGTATTTTCCTCCCAAACCGGTATACTAACAAGTGATGGACGGTTTTGCTTATATTCCCGGCGACGAACCGGTCAAAAGCCCCCCACTGGGCCGCTTCCTGCCGGCCTTTCCCCAGGGCGTCGCCACCGCCTTCCTGGCCGAGCACGCCAGCCCGGGCGGCTGGGTGCTGGACCCGCTCGGGGCCACGCCGCACCTGGCCGTGGAAATGGCCCGGAGCGGTTATCGCGCCCTGGTGGCCGTCAACAACCCGGTTGGCCGGTTCCTGCTCGAGCGGGCTGCCAACCCGTCCTCTCCGGCCGACCTGCGCGCCGCCCTGTCCGAGCTGGCCGCCGCCCGCAAGGGCGACGAACGCCTGGAAATTCACTTGCAGTCCCTTTACCTGACCGAGTGTGTCAAATGTCAGCGCCAGGTGCCGGCGGAAGCCTTCGTCTGGGAACGGGCTTCCGGCGCCCTGGTGGCGCGGATCTATCACTGTTCCTGCGGCGAAGGCGGGGAATTTCCCGCCACCGAAGCCGACATCGCCCGGGCGGCCAGCCTGGCCGCGACCGACGGTTTGCACCGGGCCCGGGCCCTGGAGCGCGTCACCACGCCCGACGACCCGGACCGCCGCCACGTCGAAGAGGCCCTGGAATGCTACCTGCCGCGGGCCGTCTATGCCCTCATCACCATCATCAACAAGCTCGATGGGCTGTCGATCCCGCTCGAACGCCGGAAGGACCTGCTTACCCTCGTCCTGACCGCCTGTGACGAAGCCAGCGCCCTCTGGCCCTATCCCGCCGAGCGCCCGCGCCCGAAACAGTTGACCCTCCCGACCCGCTTCCTCGAGAAAAACGTCTGGTCGGCGCTGGAACGCAGCGTGGAATTATGGTCCGATGAAGAGGCGCCCGTCCAGCTGGTGAACTGGCCGGAAGTGCCGGGCGAGGCAGGCGGGATCTGCCTCTTCGAGGGTCCGGTGCGGGACCTGGCACCGCGGCTCAAGGAGCTTTCCCTAGCCGCCATCCTGACGGTCGTACCGCGTCCCAACCAAGCTTTCTGGACGCTCTCCGCCCTGTGGGCCGGCTGGCTCTGGGGACGCGGCGCGGCCGCACCCTTCAAGGCCGCCCTGCGCCGCCGGCGCTACGACTGGAACTGGCACGCCGCGGCCCTCTACGCCGCCCTGAAGAACCTGTCCGACCGCCTGCCGCTCAACGCCCCGCTTTTCGCGATCATCCCGGAAGTGGAGCCGGCTTTCCTCTCCGCTGCGTTGCTGGCAGCGGCGGGCGCCGGGTTTGACCTGAGCGGGTTGGCCCTGCGCACCCGCCACGACCCGGCCCAGGTGCTTTGGCACCGCCGGGCATTCGCGCACGAGGAGAAGGAACCGGCCGAGATCGACACTGCGGCCGTCCAGCAGGCCATGCAAACCTGCCTGAGGGAGCGCGGCGAGCCGCTCCCCTACCTGACCCTGCACGTCGCCGGGCTGGAAGCGATGGCCGCCGATCGCTCGCTGCGCTGGCGCGAGGAAGCCCTTTCCCAACTCCATGCCCCCATCCAGGATGCCCTGGCAAACCCGGCGTTCGTTCACCTGAGCGAGAGTTCCAATCCAGAAGTCGGCCTGTGGGGCCTCGCGGATTGGCCGGCAGAGGTCGAATCTCTGCCCGACCGGGTGGAAGTGGCGATCGTCCGGTTTTTGCAGAAGAATCCGGATTGTCTCCTGCGCGACCTGGAATCCGCCCTCGACAGGGATTTCCAGGGTTTGGACACCCCTTCATTGGGCCTGGTCCATGCAGTGCTGGCCTCGTACGCATCTGCCGTGGATGGCCGCTGGAACATCCGCCCGCAGGATTCCCCCGCCGCCCGTCGAACCGACCTGGAGACGGCCGCCCAAGTCCTGTCGGGGCTGGCGTCCCGTCTGGGGTACACCTGCCTGCGGGAGGAAAGTCCCCAGCGCATGGTCCTATGGCAGGAAGCCGGCCAGGCCGTCTACGCCTTCCACCTGGTCGCATCAGCATTGACCAGCCGGCTGCTGCGCGGAAATCCGTACCCGGCCGATAAAAGCGTCCTGGTCCTGCCGGGCGGCCGGGCGGGGCTGCTGGCCTACAAGCTGGATCGTGATCCGGTCCTGTATTCGCTTGCCGAGCCCTGGCGGCTGGTCAAGTTCCGCCACCTGCGCCGGCTGACCGAGCTGACCACCCTCAACAGGGACCGTTTCGCGAAAGAACTCTCCAACGACCCGATCGAAGCCCCGGAGCAGATGAAACTGTTCTGAGCCGGGGAATGGATGATTCCTTAAATCTCCTCACTTGCTTGCTTTTCGGGCTCGAAGCCCCTATAATGGACGCATTATGCCCAACAAGATAATCGGTCGATTGAAAGCCGCTTCCAAGTACCTGGTGGTCGTGGCAGCTGTACTCGTCTTTACGGGTTGGTTCCTCACCACCCCACCGGGGTTCTTCGGCAAAGTGGACGCGATCGCTTATGCAGTCTGCCATCGGATCTCGGAACGCTCCTTCCACATCGGGAATTTCCAGCTGCCGCTTTGCGCCCGCTGTACCGGCATGTATCTGGGGGCGGTAGTCGGGTTGCTTTTCCAGACCATCCACGGTCCGAAGCGCTCCAAGGTCCCACATTGGACCATCATCACGGTGCTCGTCCTGTTCTTCGTCGCCTTCGGCGTCGACGGCTCGAACTCTTATCTTTATCTTCTCCGCCAGGTCCAGCCTGGTTTTCTGCCCCAGATTCCCAACCTGTACGTACCCAACAACACCCTGCGGCTGTTGACCGGCAGCGGGATGGGACTGGCCATCGCCGTGATGATCTTTCCGGCGTTCAACCAGAGCATTTGGGCCGATTACGATGCCACCCGGTCTGCCCTGCCCGGCTGGAAGTCCTTCGGGCTGCTGCTTGGGATCCAGATCATCCTCGACCTGCTGGTCCTGACCCAAAATCCATTCGTGCTCTACCCGGTCGCCGTCATCAGCACGCTGGGAGTATGGGTCCTCCTGACCATGGTCTACACCATCGTCTGGGTCATGCTGATGCGGCAGGACAACTCCTTCACGAAAATCCGCCAATTATGGGTGCCGCTCCTGGCCGGGTTGACGATTGCCATCCTCCAGACCGGAGCCATCGACTTGATCCGCTTCTGGCTGACCGGCACGTGGAACGGTTTCTCACTCGGATGATTGGAGGTTGATGTGGATGCTTTGTTCGGAATCATGACTGCTTTCGGTCTCTCGGCGAGCGCCGGAGTGAACGCTTATATTCCCCTCCTGGTGGTCGGCCTCATCGCCCACTATACCCATGCGATCAAGCTTGCGCCGCCCTACGATCTGCTGGCCAATCCCTGGATCCTGATCCTGATCTGCGTCCTCTTGATCATCGAGATGGTGGCCGACAAGGTTCCGGCGGTCAATCACATCAACGACATCATCCAGACCGTCTTCCGGCCCGCCGCCGGGGCGATCGTTTTCGCCGCCAGCGCCCATGTCATCACCGGTATCTCCCCCCTGCTGGCCCTGGCCTGCGGTTTGCTGGTGGCCGGGGGCATACACACGGTCAAATCAGCCGTCGTCCGCCCGGCCGTCACCGCCACGACCGGCGGGACCGCCAACGTGCCGGTCAGTTTCGTGGAAGACATCTCGGCCACGGTGGTATCGGTCATTTCGGTCCTCGTCCCGGTCCTGGTCGTCCTCGTCCTGGTCGTTCTCGTGGCCTTGATCATCTGGTGGATCTGGCGCAGGGCAAAGCGCCGCCGGCAATCCGCGGCCTGACGAGCGGAATTGGCCATCCATGTCGCAAACACCCATCCCCCCGCTCCCGTCTCCCGCCCCGCAGAAGACCAATCCCTGGATCATCGTCATTGCTATCCTGGTGGTCGTCTGTTGCGGCTGTTTTGGCGCGGTTGGATTGCTGCTCGCTTTCGGCAAACCGATCCTGGATGAGTTGGGCTTGAGTTTCCACCTGATCCCCATATTTTTTGCGGCCGTCTGAACAAAATGGAACCCCCGGTTTCTACAGGAAATCGGGGGTTTTTTGATTCGCGAACAATGCCTGCAATTCCTGCATGGCTTCCCGGGCCCACCGGGCCGTCCCGCGATCGAGGGCCAGCGCCTCGAATTCCTGCTCATCCAGGACGGTCTGGGCGCCGTCGGGGGCAACCCACAGATCGAGCGCCAGGTCGACATAGGAAAGCCTGTCAGCGGTCTCCCAGATTGCCGGCCTTCCGATATTGCAATACCAGCCTTTGAGCCTGTCATCAGCCAGGTCGTGGATTTCGAAGATGTTATACCAGCGGTCGGTGTAGTACACCTCGATAAAGCGATCCCCGTTCTTCAAGACGGTTCCCATGAAAGGCATATCCGGGCGGTTGAAGCGGGCCTCCAGGATCACCTTCCCGCCTTCCTCCCGCAGCACCTCGCCGGTATAGCGGATGACTTCCTCCCCGGCGGGATTGTATTTGACGACGGTGATGGTCTTTTTCATGCCAGGCATTGTATCGCGGATGGGGGAATCTCCAGATGGATCTCCGCTCCAGGCTGCGGGGCTTCGGCCAGGTAGAAATACAATCCGTTGGTCAGCGTCACCTTGAACCGGTCCTGGCGGAAGACGACGTCGGCCACGCGCCCCACCAGGGAGTTGGCTTCATCTTCCGCCTTTCGGCCGTCGGCCTTCTCCGCCGAAAGGACCCGGGCGCCGGCCGGGCGCAGGAGCAGGCTGACCCTGTCCCCGGGCTTGTGGGGGTGCCTGCAAGGCAGGCGAAGCGCTCCCCAGGGACTTTCCACCACCCCGTCCGGCCGGAGCACGCCTTCGAAGATATTTCCCGTTTCCAGGAAATTGGCCGCCCAGGCCGACCCGGGCTCCCGCCAGACCTCAGCCGGGGTGCCGTCCCGGACGATCTGGCCCTCGTGCAATAGAAGCACCCGGTCGGCCAGGCTGAAGGCTTCCTCCTGGTCATGCGTGACGTAAATCGCCGGGATCCGGCTGGTATGCAGGATCCGGCGCAGCTCATCGATCAATCGCTCGCGCAGGTTCCGGTCCAGCGCTCCCAGGGGTTCGTCGAACATCAGCAGGCGCGGCCGAGGCGCCAGGGCCCGCGCCAGGGCCACCCGCTGCTGTTCGCCTCCCGAAAGGTCCGTGACGTCCCGTCCTTCGAACCCGGAAAGATTTACCTGTTCCAGGGCATTGGTTACGCGCAGTTTGATCGTCCCGGAAGGCAGATTCTGCATCTTCAGGCCGAAAGCCACATTCTCGAAAACGTTCAGGTGCGGGAACAGGGCGTAGTCCTGGAAAACCAGCCCGAAGCCGCGCCGGTAGGCCGGGACCGGGGCCAGGTCTTCCCCGTCCCAACACAGCCGGCCCGCCTCGGGGGTTTCCAGCCCGGCCACGATCCGCAGCAGGGTGGACTTTCCACTGCCCGAGGCCCCCAGCAGGCAGACGGTCTCCCCCGGCCCTACGGAAAACGAAATCCCTTTCAAGAGAGGCTGGTGTTCGTACGATTTATACAGCTCTGAAATCTCAAGCATCAGAATTCTCCCGCGCCGGGAAGCCGCAGGCGCTCGATCACTGCGATCCCGACCCCGCAGACCAGCATCAGGATGGTCGCCATCGCCATGGCCTGCCCGTAATTCATCCCGCCGGGCTGGGAAAGGAATCGGGCAATGGCGATCGGCAGGGTCGGATATTCCGGGCGCACCACCAGCGAGGTGGCGCCGAACTCGCCCAGGGAAATGGTGAAGGCAAAGACGGCCGCCGAGAGGGTGGCGCGCGCCACGATCGGCCAATCGACAGTCTGCCAGACCCGGCGAGGCGAGGCGCCCAGCGAGGCCGCCGCCTGGCGCAGCCGGTCCGGGATCGAAGCCAGGGCAGGCTGCAGGCTGCGAATGACGAATGGCAGGGCGATCAGGGTATGCGCCAGGGGGACCAGCGCCGGCGAAGCGACCAAGGCCAGCGGCGGCCGGTTGAAGGAGACGATAAAACCCAGCCCCAGGGTCACGGCCGAGGCGCCCAGCGGCAGCATCAGGACCGGGTCGATCAGGCGGTCCAGCCTGCCGGGGCGGGCCAGGGCGGAGGCGGCCGGGAAGCCCAACAAGAGCGACAGCAGGACGGTCGCAGCCGCATAACCGAGCGAATTGCCGACCGCCCGGAATGGCGGAACGTAAAAGACGGAATCATTGCGATTGACGAAGAGCTCGGCATAGTAGTCTGTCGTCAGGCCGTATTGCACCGCGCCGCGCTGGCCGCGATCCGCCTCCAGGTGGGTCAGCGACCGGACCGGGAGGGAAACCAGGGGCAACAGAAAAGTAACCAAGAGGAGGACAATCATGGCGCCGGCAAAGACTTTTTCACCCGGACGGCGCACTTTGTGCAAGTTGGAGTCGGCGGAACGCGGTAGCGTGGTCACAGTCGTGCCGATGACCACGCGGCTGTAGATTACCGAAAAAGCCAGCGTGCAGAGCAGCTGGATCAAGGAGAGCAGGCCGGCCAGCGGCAGGTTGAAGAACTGCACTGCCTGCTTGTAGATCTCCACCTCCAGTGTGGAGAAAGCCGGGCCGCCCAGGAGCAGGATCACACCGAAGGAGGTGAAGTCGAAAATGAATACCAACAGTGAAGCAGCCAGGATGGAAGGGCGCAGAAGCGGGAGGGTGACCCGGTCCAATACCCGCCGGTCGTCCGCGCCGAGGCTGCGGGCGGCCTGCTCGAGGTGCGGGTCGAGGTGAGCCAGGGCATTCCCGACCAGGCGGATGACGATGGTCGTATTGTAGAAGACGTGCGCCAGGAGGATGGCCCCGAAGGTGCCGACAAAGACGATCGGCGGAACCTGAAGCCGGAAAAGATCCATCAGGCCGAGGTTGAGCCAGCCGCGTGGGCCCAGGAAGGCGCTGAATCCGGCCGCCACGACCACCGTAGGCAGCATGAAGGGGATGGCCGTCAGGGCGCGCAGCCAGCCTTTGCCGTGAAAGTCGTAACGGGCAAAAAGGAACGCCGCAGGCAGCCCAAGCGCCAAGGTGAGAAGCGTGGACAGGGCTGCCTGGTAGAAAGTGAAAAGCAGGGTCCGTCCGACCAGGCTGAAAGCTGCCGGGGCGAGGTCCTTGAGCGCGGCTGGGGCTAGGCCGATCCAGAGGATGTGCGCCAGCGGGTAAAAGAAAAACAGGCCCAGGAAGAACAGGGGGGCCAGCCAGGGCAGGGAATCGCGCACCCAGCCGGCCCGCCTGCCGGTATTCGAAACCAGGCTCAATGCAGGACCGCCGCAGTCCAGTCGGTAATCCATTGATCCCGGTTGGCAGCGATCGTGGCCGGGTCAAGCCGGGCGGGCTGCTCGGGGATCTGGGCAAATTTCACGAAAGCGTCCGGGAGGGTTGCCGCCGGATTGACGGGATAGACGTACATCTGCATCGGCATATCTTCCTGGAACTGTTGGCTGAGCATGAAGTCAACGAATTTCTGGGCCAATGAGAGGTGCCTGGTGCCTTTCAGGATGCCGACGAACTCAACCTGGCGGAAGCAGGTATCCGGGCCGAGCACGGTTCCGATCGGCGAGCTGGCATCCGCCCCGGTCCCGACCACCTCGGCGGCCGGGCTGGAGGCGTAGGAGACCACCAGGGGCTGGGCGCCATGCCCCGAAGACCCGCTGAAGTTGGTGTAATAGGCCGTCTCCCAACCGTCCACGACGACCAATCCATTTTGGCGCAGGCTCTGCCAGTAGGCCAGGTATTTATCCGCGCCGAAATGCTTGATGGTCGCCAACAGGAATGTCAACCCGGTCGAAGAAGTGGCCGGGTTCTCCATTACCAGCAAACCCTTGTAATCGGGCTTGGCCAGATCCTCGAGCGTCTCCGGGACGGCCAAGCTGCGACTGCTGAAATAGGCCTTGTCGTAATTGATGCAAACATCGCCATAGTCCACCGGCAAGGCCCGGTTCTGCGGGTCGAGCTTGAACTCGGCCGGGACCTGCGCCAAGAGCGGCGAGTTATACGGCTCATAGATGCCCGCATCCAGGGCGCGCGACAGGAAGGTGTTATCCGTCCCGTACATCACATCCGCCAGGGGGGCATCCTTGGTCAGGATGGCTTTGTTGAGTTCCGCCCCGGCGTCTCCCGATTTCAGGAAACTGACCTTGGCATTGTTGGCCTGTTCGAAGGCCTGGATGACCGAGTCGCTGGCCGCAAACGAATCGTGGGTCATGACGGTCAGGGTCACGGGTCCCTGTGGGCCGCAGCCCGCCAGGAAGACGGCAACAAGCAGGACAAATGAGAAAATGCGTTTCATCAAGAACCTCCAGGAATTTGGGATGGCTGGCTGCGTCGATGGACGAGAAGCAGCCGGCCGGATTTCAAGGCAACCGAGGCCGCCTCGCCGAGCAGTTCGTTGCTGATGCCGCGCGTCCGATCCGGGTATAAGGTTTCATCCATCAACGGCCAACGCAGCCCTTCGGTGGTGACGCCGGCCGCTTCCCCGTTCCAGGGAATCAGGGAAATCAAATCCCCCGCTTGCCCATGGACCTCTGAGCGGCTGTACACGAACCAGCCCGCCTCCACCCCGTCGTCCATGCGGATGTCCAGGGCAGCGTACTCGGGCCGGGTCAGCAGGAACAGGTTGCCGAGGGTCTGGTCCAGGCGGCCGCCCAGCGCGGCGGTGACGACGATCTCCCGAAAACCCGCCTTGACAGCATATTGCAGGGCCAGCTCGAGGTCCGTCTCGTCCTTGTCCCGCGGATGTTGCCGGATGACGGCGCCGGCGGCCTCCACTTGCCGCCGGTCAGCGGCAGTCAGGGAATCCAGATCGCCGATCAACACCGCCGGGATGAAACCGAGGGCCAGGGCGTGGTGCGTCCCGCCGTCGGCAGCGATGAGGGTATCGCCGGGATCGATCAAACGATGCACCGCTTCCAGGTCCGGGAGAATCCCGTTGGCAAAGATGACGGCACGCGGCATAAAAAAGAACCATCCTCCGCCGGGGAGGATGGTCGAATACGAAAGAGGGTCCCTCCGCCGGCATGATCCGGATCAGGTAATGCGGGTCGAAGGCTGGTGGCCTTCCTCTCAGCCCGGAACACGGGCTCCCCGTTCAATTGTGGTCGAAAGTATACGGCGGCGTACGCCGGCTGTCAAGACAAAAACCGATCAGGCTTTGTTCTGCTCGCCCGACGAGCCGGGATGGTGGTCGGTGACGTAAAAGCCGCTGCCTTTGAACATGACCGGAGGGGCGGAATACAACCGCTGGACGTGCCGGTGCCCGGCCGGGCAGCGTACGTTGGATTGATCGGCGTCGAACGGCATGTTCTTCTCGAACGTCCGTCCGCAGGTGGGACAGGAAAATTCATAGACTGGCATGGGGATCCCTGAAAAGGAGCAGGCACGGCGTTCCCCTGACCTTGTCCAGGGAATGCCGTGCCTCGACAAATTACTTCGCTTTGACAGTGATGGTCTTCGGTTTGACCTCTTCCGCCTTGGGCAGGCGGATGGTCAGGACGCCGTCCTCGAACTCGGCCTTGGCCTTGTCGGCCATGACCAGCGTCGGCAGGCTGATCGTCCGCTCGAAGGAGCCGTAGCGTTGTTCGCGCAGATGATAGGCTTTTTCCTTCTTTTCTTCCTTTTCCTTGAACTCGCCTTTGAGGGTGAGCAGGTCACCGGTCAGGGAAATCTGGACATCTTCGGCTTTCAAGCCGGGCAAGGCCGTGTGCACGACGACTTCCTCTTCGGTCTGGTAGAGATCGATCGCAGGAGCCTGCAAGCCGGATCCCATGCCGAACGGGCGGGTGAAGGCGTCGTCGAAGAGACGATCCATTGCCTCACGAAGAGTGACCATTTCGCGGGCAGGTTCCCAACGGATTAGATTGGACATATGATTTTCTCCTTTCTTTTCCTTGAGGTTGATTACAGCTTAAATATACAGGGCTTGCGTATGAAGAACGCAAACCCTGTATAAAAAAATCGTTAGAAGCGGACCGGAGCGCCGGCCAGAAAAGCTATTCGGCTTTTTCCCGGCGGAAATCCACGAACCGGTAACCGACCCCGCGCTCGGTCAGGATGTACTTCGGGTCGGCCGGGTCCTTCTCCAACTTCTGGCGAAGGTAATTGATGTAAAGACGGACGTAATGGGGTTCATCCCTGTACTCATAGCCCCAGACCTTGGCCAGAAGCTGGTCGTGCGAGATGACCCAGCCGGCATTCTGGACGAGGTGATAGAGCAGGCGATATTCGGTCGGGCGCAGTTTGACGATCTTACCTTCCAGCCAGATCTCGCGCCGGTCGAAATCGATCTTCAGACGGTCGTCGATCTCGATCAGGCCGTGCATGCCGCCGCTGGCGCCTTCCGTCCTTCGCAGGACGGCTTTCACGCGGCTGACCAGCTCGCGCGGGCTGAAGGGCTTGGTAATGTAATCGTCGGCGCCCTTTTCCAGGCCGCGCACCCGGTCGTCTTCCTCTCCTTTTGCGGTCAGCATGATGACCGGGACGCTGCTGATCTCGCGGATCATCTCGAGCACTTCGAAACCATCCAGGTCGGGCATCATGACGTCGAGCAGGATGATATCCGGCGTGGCGTCCCGCAGGCGTTGAAGCGCCTGCTTCCCGTTAAAAGCTTCCGCAACCACGAAGCCATCATGCTCCAGGTTCAGGCGGATGAAGCGCACCATGCGCTCTTCGTCATCCACGACCAGGATTTTCCGCCGCTTTAAAGTTTCCTCGGCCATGCCTATTCCCTCACGAAGCCGATGATCTTCTCCTCACCTTCGCTCGGCATGACCTCGATAAAGGAGACCACGCCGACAGGCCAGATGACTGTCACGACATCGCTGGAGAGGTAATGCAAGTCCTTCCCATCCCGCCGGCGGGGATGATGGACTGTGATGGAGGTATCCGTCGCGCCCGGGAGCTCATCCAGCTCGCCGACGATCGGGTCTTCGTTCATGATATGTATGATGACGGTATGTGCCATTTCAGCCTTTAATCGATCAAAATCTGGATCTTAAGCTTGCCGAGGTAGAGAACATCCCCATGCGAAACTGGCGTTTCGATATAAGGAGAAAGACGAATGCCGTTCAAATAAGTGCCGTTCGATGAACCAAGATCAACGACAACGATTTGGTTCTTCACCAGTTTGATCGCAGCGTGCAGGCGGGAGACGCCATTGGCGTAAGCATTATAGGATGAAAGATCCACATCCGGGACGATCGGCTGTCCCTCTGCAGAGCGCCCGAGGGTGAATTCGGTGCGGTCGGCGAGAGGCAGAATCTGGCCGCTTTCGATGATGTGCAGGGAAATCCAGGACTGCAGCGGCGGCGTAGGGGGCGGTTTGATATTCCCAGTATTCCGCTCCACTTCCCGGCGGGTCTCAGCAGTGTGAATTTTATGCGTCGCAATGCGCGAGTCGATCAACTGTGCCCCGCACTTGCTGCAATAAATGGCACCGCTAATCTCTTTATGCTGACAATTTGGACAGATGATCATGATTCGTCTTCGATTCTCCCTGACATAAGCAGGGCTCTCGTTCCATATTTTATCTCTTTACCGCCCTGTTGAGAAAATGATTTTTTCTGGTGGATATTTTCAGCCTCCATTAAAGCTGTTTTTGCAAGACCGCGCTCGCCCTGGGCGAGCAGGTGGGTTGCAAGGCGGGTCAAATGTTCGGCAGCCTGGTCATAATTGCCGGCAGTCACTTCAAGGCGCGCCTGCTCCTGTAAACGATAAAGCTTCAAGCGCGAGAGTGCATCCACGATTTCCGTGGGCGGAGGATCGGCATCGGGCTCGGCAAGCACGGGACGCGTCAGGCGCAAAGGAATGGGCTTCCTCGACATGGAGATGTCTGTCAGAACGACGGATAATTGCGCGTCGAAGATCGTCGCCGTGGATTGCTGGACGGCTTCAGGCTGAATGATGAATTCCATCAGGATCTTAAGCCGGCTATCCCACACCACCGGTCCCATGACCAGGGGGCTTTCGTAGGAAAGGACCCCGGCTTCCGGCTGGAGCCGGAAGGCATAGCGGAGTTCCACACCCGGGACCGGTGCGAATTCCAGTCGGGTCTCTTCGGCATAAGCCTTGCCGAGGCGGTAAAACTTGTCCAGCAGGACCCGCTGGATGTCCTGCGGTCGGGTGACGTACATACTGCTCCCACCCGTCACCGTAGCGAGGTGATCGAGGAAATTATCATTCCACTCTGCGCCAATACCCAACCCGCTGATCCCGATCCCGTTCTCGGCCGCCCGCTGGGCCAGGTCCAGGCATTTTTGCTCGTCGCCATAGGTCCGGCCGTCGGTGATCAGAATAATGTGATTGACTTGTGAACGGTTGACATTCCGGATGATTTCGTTATATCCCTTTTCCAGGCCGGAAAAGAGTTCCGTCCCGCCGGAGGGTTGGATCATCTGGATGCGGGCTTCCTGCTTCCCCAATTCCATGCTGTTGGTCGCGGGGATGATGATTTCCGCCCGGTCGCTAAAGGCCACGACGGAAAAAATATCCTGCGGTTTCATCTTCCGCATGATCTGGATGGCGGTCGCTTTCACCGTATCCATGTTATTGCCCTGCATGGAGGTGGAGCGATCCAGGACCAGGCAAAGATTCAGGGGAGGTACAGGATGGGTATTCGAATCGAGCGGGACGCCGAAATCCAGAATGGTGTAGACAATTTGCGGTTCCTGCATGTGAATAAGATTCTGGCGGCTGAAGATGACGCTCTGATCCAATATGGTATCAGGCAGGGCTTCAGGAGGAAGGGCCGAATCGTATTTTGCGCGCTTTTTGGGGTTGGAAAGGACTTCATACGCCTCCTGGACGCCCAGGAAAAGCTCCGTCTCCCCGGGGGCCAGGTTCTTGTCCGGATGAAGCCGGCGTGCAGATTCGAAATAGGCCTGACGGATCTCATCAGGCGTGGCATCTCGGTTCAGACCAAGGAGGGCGTAAAAATCCTGTTTTGCCATTACGTTGTGAGACCTACCAGGATCACACTGATATTGTCTGGTCCGCCGGCGTCGTTCGCAGCCGCAACCAATTTCTGGCAAGCGGCTTGAAGGTCATTGGAGGAAACAACGATCTCGTACAGATTATTATCCGGCACGACGCTCCACAACCCGTCGCTGCACAGGAGCAAATGTCCGGACTGGGGGAAAGGTGCGGTGAAGATATCCGGCTCGAGGATTTCGCCCTGACCGAGGGCCCGATAAAGGACGTTCCGCTGAGGATGGATGGCGGCTTCTTCCGATGAAATCTGGCCGAGTTCTTCCAGGCGTTTGACCAGGGAATGGTCGCGGGTCAGGATCTCGCCGCCGCCATACGGGCGGACGGCATAAGCACGGCTGTCGCCGACATGCCCAAAAGTAACCTGCTGTCCGAGAATGAGGGCGGCCGTGAGGGTGGTACCGCTCCCGGGTGCCGCCTGCGTAACCGCCCGCTGCGCTTCATTGATGGCGGATCGCATCAGGTCCTGGATCGCTTCGTCCATGCTCTGGTTGGGATTGGCGATGGAGGGAAGGAATCGTTTCAGGAGATAACCAGCCAGGGTGCGCGCCGCCGTCGAACTGGCGACTTCCCCATACTGATGCCCGCCCATCCCGTCGGCGACGATAAAAAGTCCCAACGGATAACTGCTCGTCTCACCGCCGATGGTCACAGAAAAGGCAAAAATGCAGTCCTCGTTGTGGTCGCGCTGTTTCCCGATCGATTGTCCGCACCCGTAGACCAATTGTTGGGGCTCCATATGCTGGCCGACCGGAACAATTCCTTCGATCTGCTGATCGGACAGAGGAATCGTACTGATGTTATTCGGCGACGATAAGGGTTTGGTCTTCTTACCGAGCAGCCATGACAGGATATTCTTTTTCACGATAGTCTCCTTGAGAGATCAACCCTTATGCAAGCAAGGCGTAGAGAAAATGGTCGGTCGAGCCAATATAGACGATGTCGTCATAGACCAGAGGCGAACCGGTGATCGGAGCTTTTGTGGCAAACTTCCAGCGCAGCCGGCCGGTCTTATATTCGATGCAATACAAGTTGCCATCGGCCGAGCCGCAGTACAAGGCATCCTTATAAATGACCGGTGAACTGCCAACCTGGTGCTCGGTCTTGAATCGCCAGCTCTCCTTGGAGGTATGCGCATCGATGCCATAGATGTGCCCGTCAGCCGAGCCGATGAAAATCATCCCATCCGAAAGACAAGGAGAAGAGATGGAACCCTTGCCCATACGGAAACGCCAGATGACCCAGCCGGCCCGGGCATCCAGGGAATAGAGGGTACTGTCCAATGATCCGAAATAGACCACGCCGTTATCCACCCAGGGCGAGGAAGTGATGCCCATCTTGGCTTTATAGTGCCATTTCAGTTCGCCGCGGAAATCCACGGCATAAAAATCGCCGCTTTCGGATCCGACATAGACCAGATCCTGGGTCACGAAAGGCGTGGAGCGGACCGGGGCAGCCGTATCGAATCGCCAGGCAGCCCGCCCGCTGACCAGATTGACGGCATGCAAGCGCTGGTCGTCCGAGCCGAAGAAGACGTGGCCCTCGGCGATGCGCGGGGAGGAATGAACGCGTCCGTCAGTGTAGTAGGTCCAGACGATCTTCCCGGTCCGGGAACTGACCACGTGCAGGCGGTTATCGTCCGAACCGAAGAAGATGTTTTCCTCGAAAACCGCCGGGCGGGTGACAACGCCGCCCTCGGTGGCAAATTTCCACTTCAAGACGCCGTCCGCCGCATTCAAAGCATAAAGGTTGTGGTCGTACGAACCGATATAGAGGGTGCCGTCGAAATTCAACGGGGCGCCCCGGATTTCGTCCTCACATTGGAACGACCAGAGGGGCTTGATCCCCCCCTGGGATTGGATGGCTGCGGTCGCGCCGATCCTGTTCAGGATTCCCGTCTTGCGGCCGGCTGCCACCAGGGCATCTTTCAAAGCCTCGACGGTCGGGAAACGGTCTTCCGGGTTGTATTGGATGGCAGTGCTGATGACCATTTCCAATTCCGCCGAGACAGCCGGATTAATCTTCCGGAGCGGCCGTTCGCCGAACGAGAAGGGGGGCTCCAGGCGCGGGTCACGGCGCGACAAAGCGTGGTGAAGGGTCGCGCCGAGGGCGTAGACATCCGAGAGTGGGCCGGCCTCGCCCCGATACTGTTCAGGGGGGGAATAGCCTTCCGTGCCGATCATCGTGCCCTTCTGTCCCGCCTGGAAGGGCTTGGCGATCCCGAAATCCACCAGGACGACATGGTCCTGGAGGTTGATCATGACGTTGGAAGGCTTCATATCCCGGAAGATGATCGGATCGGGCTTATGGGCGTGCAGGAAACACAAGACGTCGCATAATTCGATCGCCCAGCCCAGGACCCGCTCTTCCGTCAAAAAACCCGGGGTCTCATTGATGATCGCTTCAAGATCTTTCCCGCTGATGAATTCCAGCGCCAGGTAAGATCGGTTTCCGTCCGTAAAATAATCGTAAATGCGAGGAATGGAGGGGTGATTGAGGGAAGCCAGGATATTGGCTTCACGCTCGAAGTTCTGGACAATGGTCTTCCGGACCAAGGGATCGGGTGCCCGGTTGATCATTTCCTTGATGGCGATCAACTTGACGACATTTGGAAAATGCTGGTCTCGGGCGCGATAGACAGAACCCATTCCGCCTACGCCAATAACATCTTGGATAACGTAGCGGTTAACCAGTGTAGTTCCCGGATTTAATTGTACAGGACTCTCTTCCGGCTCATTACCGATAGAAGATGTGATCTTTTGCGTTTCCAGAGCTGCCTCCTAAAGGAAAGGGGAACTGGTTGAATTATAGCTATGCAAGCCAGGAATTGCAACCTGTTTGACCTTGCGTATCTTCGCGGTTTAAGGCAAAATACCGCTGGAGATTTTATTTGAAGATTCTGGCCGTCAGCGACATGGTGGTAGATCAACTCTACTCGGAAAAAGTTGCCGAGCGGTTCAAAGATATTGAATTAATCCTTGGATGCGGGGATCTTCCTTATTATTACCTCGAATTCCTGGTGACAGCACTGAACGTTCCATTGCTGTACGTCCCGGGAAATCACGATCCTTTATATGATGAGAAAAAAAACGCTTGTCACGCCGAGGGCGGTTGCAACATCGACCGGAAATTGGAGCGGGTCAGGGACCTGAACGTCGCTGGCATCGGTGGAAGCGTTCGGTATATTCCCAACCACGCCAACCAGTATTCCCAAACCGGCATGTACATCCGGCTGGCATCGTTTCTACCGGGCCTGGCCTGGAAGCTCAAGCGCAGCCGTCACGGATTGGATATCCTCATCGCCCATTCCCCCCCGCGTGGCATTCACGACGACAACGACCAGGCCCATGTCGGTTTTTCGGCATTCGTGGACTTCATCCGGATCTTCAAACCGCGCTACTTCCTACACGGGCACACCCTCGTTTACAAGGGCAACATCGTCCCGCCGTTGACCCGGGTGGGGCCGACGACTGTAATTAACGTCTATCCATACCGGGTCTTAGAGATTTGAGCTGCGACCGGCCGGGGGATCGCGGGGAGGCACGCAGGCGCGGGTGCCATTATTATTGAATCCTGGTCGAAATTTCCAACCAGCGTCGACCGAGTAGCAGTAATCCAACCTATCGGGAGGGGCCCATGGCATCCGATGTAACGCTCGAAGGTGTGAAAAAAGTCGTATTCTTTCCGTTCAAGGGGGAAAAGTGGGCAATCAAGGCCTTGATCGGGTCGGCGCTTTTCTTTTTGTGCTCCTT
>Ga0335071_10001312_pt1 | contig 26736 bp, 27 predicted proteins | sample Lox_Sample_15_FD_206724 | JGI IMG/M metagenome (GOLD analysis project Ga0335071, IMG submission 206724) | Soil microbial communities from Loxahatchee National Wildlife Refuge, Florida, United States - Lox_Sample_1.5 | ecosystem: Environmental > Terrestrial > Soil > Wetlands | place: USA...
CGCAGCCGCCGGTAGGACGCGTGGCTGAGCTGCGCCCCCTGATATCCCAGGCGCGCGCCCTCGCCGACCACGCGCGCCGCCTCCGCGACGCTGTGCGCGAGGAGTGGCTGGTCCGTGACTTTGCTGAGCTCGAGATCCACGACCTCCTCGTGCACCTGCTCCCAGTACCTCGCGTCGGTGCAGAGTGAGGCGGCCGCCGCGCCGATCAGCAGCGTCGCGTCGTCGCCGCGGAACCCTGAGAGGTACCGCACATCGTCCGGGTCGCTGACGAGCAGGCCGTCGACCCCGAGCTGCGGCAGCAAGGCACGGCAGCGTTCCAGACGAGCGTTCACGGACGGGCCCTCTCCTCCACCAGCCGGGCAAGCGCTTCGAGGGCTTCGACGTAGCCGGCCGCGCCCTTGCCCGAGATCCGCACGTCCACCACGTCGCCGATCACCGACACCCTGCGCCAGTCCTCGCGGCTCTCGACGTCCGACAGGTGCACCTCCGCCACCGGCGCCGCGACGAGCTCGAGCGCGTCGTGCAGCGCGTAGCTGTAGTGCGTCCACGCTCCGGGATTGATGATCGCAGCGTCGGCGCCGTCCACCGCCAGCTGGTGGATCTTCTCGACGAGCTCGCCCTCGAAGTTGGTCTGGAAGCTGTACACGGTGAACCCCTGCTGCTCGCCGTGGCGCGCCACGTAGGCCTCCAGCTCGCCGAGCGTCATGCTCCCATACACGGCGGGGTCGCGCCGGCCGAGCATGTCGAGGTTGACCCCGTGCAGGAGCCACAGCGTCTTCAGCGCTGTCTCAGCCACTCGACGACCTCCAGTTCGAGCGCCGGCGGCACGCGCACGCCGAGCACGGGTGACCCCGGACGACGTAGAAGAACGTAACCCACGCCCTCCGGCCCGGCCTTCTTGTCCCGCGCGATGAGCCCGCAGACGTCGTCCGCCCCCGCCCCGGTGAGACGCACGGGCAGGCCCAGGCCGTCGAGCAGCTCGTGCGCGGCCCGCTCATCAGCCTCCCTGAGGCCGGCGAGCTCGCCGGAGAGACGGAGGGCGCCGTGCAGTCCCAGGGCGACGGCCTCGCCGTGAGACCAGCGGCGGAACGCCGTGGCCGCCTCGATGGCGTGGCCGATGGTGTGCCCGAAGTTGAGCACGGCGCGCAAGCCGCTCTCACGTTCGTCCCGTTCCACGACGGCGGCCTTGTAGGCGATGGAGTCGGCGACGAGTTCCTGGGTCACCGCGCCTGAGGAGAGCTGCCCGCGCGCGAACCGCCGCACCCGCGCGAGCACCTCGCCGCCGGCGAGCAGGCCGTGCTTGGCCACTTCGGCCGCGCCGCAACGAAGCTCGCGCACGGGCAGACTGCGGAGCACGCGCAGGTCGGCGAGCACCAGGCTCGGCTGGTAGAACGTCCCCACGTAGTTCTTCCCGGCGCGGAAGTCCACGGCCACCTTGCCGCCCACTGAGGCGTCGACCTGGGCCAGCAGCGTGGTCGGCGCCTGCACGAACCCGCAGCCGCGCTGATACGTGGACGCGACGAAGCCGCCCAGGTCGCCGATCACCCCTCCGCCCAGCGCCACCAGCGTGTCGCTGCGCCGCAACCCGCGGTCGTACAGCACCCCGTACAGCTCCTCTGCCCGCGCCAGGCTCTTCTCGCGCTCGCCTGCGGGCAGGATCACGTGTGAGACGGTGAGGCCGGCGCCGCGGAGGCTCTTCCCGGCGGCCTCCAGATACAGCGGCGCGACGTTCTCGTCGCAGAGGATCACGACCTGCCCGTCGCCGCACAGCCGCCGCACCTCCGGCCCCAGGCGAGCGAGCACGTCCCTGCCTACCAGGATGGGATAGGTCCTCGACGTCGTCCTGACCGTCAGGCGCCTCATGCCGCTCCCTCGTCGCGAGCCGGATCGGGTGCCGTCGGAGAGCGCGAGCTCTCCAGCTCGGCCGCCACCACTTCGGCGACGGCGGCCGGCGCTCGGCCGGACGTGTCGACGGTCGCCGCGGCGACCTCCCGGTACAGCGCCTCGCGATCCGCCAGCAGCGCCCGGAACTCCTGCTCGTCGCGCGCCAGCGGTCGGTCGGCGCCGCCGGCGACACGTCTCCAGAGGACCCGCGCCGGCGCCGAGAGCCAGACCACGTGCGGCAGGCGCGCCAAGGCGCGCCGCACGTCCTCGCTCAGCACGGCGCCGCCGCCGAGCGCCAGTACCTTTGGCGCGTCCGCGAGCGCCTCGAGCTCACGGAGGACGATGGCCGACTCGAGCGCGCGGAACCCCGGCTCGCCACGCGCAGCGAAGATCTCGGGGATCGGCCCGTGCGCGGCGACGATGACGTCGTCGGTGTCCGCGAAGGGGAGCTCAAGCCGGACGGCGAGCTCTCGCCCGACGGCGGTCTTGCCCGCCCCCATGAAGCCGACGAGCACGACGGCCGGCGACTGTCGCGGCGCTGCCGCCACGCCGCCTCAGCGCTCCAGGATGCGCCGCTTGAAGGCGTCCACGGCGGCGGTGAGGTCGCCCACGGTGGCGCCACCGAACCGATCGAGGGCCGCGTCCGCCAGCGTGAGCGCGACGACGGCCTCGAGGACGATGCCGACGGCCGGCACTGCGCACACGTCCGAACGTTCGAACCGCGACTTCACCGGGCGGTGGGTGCCCATGTCGACGCTGTCGAGAGGCTCGCGCAGCGTCGAGATGGGCTTCATGGCCGCCCGGACGACGATGGGCTGTCCGGTCGAGATGCCGCCTTCGATGCCGCCGGCGCGATTGGTCCCGCGCCAGTAGCCGCGCTCGGCATCGTGCCCCAGCGGATCGTGCACCTTGCTGCCGGGCAGTCCGGCGGCCGCGAAGCCGAGTCCGACCTCCATGCCCCGGATCGCCGGCACGGCGAGGATCGCCGCGGCGAGCAGGGACTGCAGGCGGCGGTCGCCCTGTACGTACGAGCCGACGCCGGGGGGATACCCCCAGACCAGCACTTCGACGACGCCGCCGAGGGTGTCGCCCGCAGCGGACGCAGCGTCGATCGCCTCCATCATCCGGCGACCGGCTTCCGCGTCGTTGCAGCGCACGGCGCTTGCCTCGACGCGAACGACGTCCTCGGGCTCCATCGCGGTCCCGGCGGTCACTCCACCGAGTGCGACCACGTGGCTGGCCACCGAGCAGCCCAGCGCGGCCAGCAGCGCCTTCGCCAAGGCGCCGCAGGCGACCTTGGCGGCTGTCTCCCTCGCGCTCGCGCGCTCGATGACGTCGCGGATGTCGTCGAGCTCGTAGAGCAGGGATCCGCCCAGGTCGGCGTGCCCAGGGCGCGGGATGGTCACGCGGTCGGCGGCAGGTACGCCCGCCGGCGGCTCCTCCACTGCGAGCACGTCGCCCCAGTTCGCGGCGTCCCGGTTGGGCACAAACAGGGCCACCGGCGCCCCGGTGGTCCTTCCGTGCCGCACGCCGCCCAGCACCCGGACCCGGTCCTGCTCGATGCTCTGCCGCTCGCCGCGGCCGTAGCCGCTCTGGCGGCGGCCCAGCTCCCGGTCGATGGCCGTCACGTCCACGGCGAGGCCGGCCGGACAGCCGTCGAGCACGGCCGTGAGTCCGGGGCCGTGCGACTCGCCGGCGGTCAGATAGCGCAGTCTGCTCATGGTCCTACCTTATCCGCGCCGCGCGCGGCCGTACAAGGCGCGCGGCGGTCCCGGCGGTTCCAGCCCGCACTACCCTGAGACGGAGGAGCCAACGCAGGACGGGGCGGCCTCCGGCCGCCCCGTCCGTCTTCCGTGCCGGTGTGGCAGGCGTCACTTCACGACGACCTGTCCAGCGTGCAGGGTGAACGTCTGGTCGCCGTGCATGATCGTCACGGTCTGGCCGTTCACATTGATGGAGACGATCTCGATCTGACCGAACGAAGTCGAGATGACGTCGCCCTGCTTGAGGTCGCTGTACGTCTTGCCGTCCACCTTGAGCGTCACCAGGGCGGTGCCGTTGTGGCTGGTCACACTCAGGACGCTGATGCTGTGCGTCACCGAGGTGCCGCCGTTGGTGCCGCCCCCACCCCCACCGCTCTCGCCGATCGAGATGACGGAGATGTCGTACGAGGGGCCGGATTCGAGTGTCACGCGGACCGCCTCGCCAAGGTTGACCGTGAACGACTTGTCGCCGTTCTCGAGCGTGCCGTCGATGACCTTGAACGTGACGTCACTGGACGAGACCTCGGTGACGGTGAACTCCGCCGCGCCGCCCGGCACCTTGTCGCCCGCCATCACGTTGTACGTGGTCCCGTCGATCTTGATTTTGGCGGACATGTTGGTCGACGGCTCCGAGGTGCTCGTTGGGCTCGGACTGGCCGTGGGATTGGCCGTACCAGTAGCGCCCGGTGTCGGCAGCGGGATGAACGGGTCCTTGCTGGTGAACTTGTCGAGCAGTGGCTGCTCCTTCGCGGGATCCGCCGCGGCGAGCGCGTCGCCGGTGGCGTCGGAGTACAAGCTGGCCGCACTCGCCTCGGCGTGGGCGCTCACGGACGCGCCGGACGCGTCCGAGTGACTGCTCGCCACCGCGACCGCCAGCGCGAGAGCCGCGCCGACGATGAGCGCGATCACCACGTAGGCGACCAAGCGTCGGTTCTGCATCATGGTGTACCTCCGGTCCCGGTACCGGCCGCCTGGCCGACGCCGCCCCACAGGTACGCGTTGAGGTTGATGGTGACCGCGAGAGACGGCGAACCCGATGTGGTCGTGGTCGAGGGGTTGTACTGCAGCGTGAGCTGCGTCACCTGGAGAAGTCTCCCGGTGACCCTGAAGGTGGCATTGCGGAAGGCGACGTACTCCTCAAGGCGGTAGAGGAAGTCCTCGACGTCGAAGTAGCGCCCGGACACCGAGATCGAGACCGCCTGGATACCGAAGGGAGTCCCAGGCGTGGTCGTGCCCCTGGTGATGCCTGTGATGGAGACGCCCGACGAGTCCGCGGTCTTGCTGAGCTCGATGATGAGCCCGGGGATGCCTTCGCTCTCCGGGATCATCTTGCCGAGGCGCACGATCTCCGCACGCGACTGCGGCGCGGTCTTCTTGTACGACTCGAGCTTGACGACCTCCTGGTTGGCCTGGTCGAGCGCGCTCTGCGCCGACGTGATCTGCGTGTCCAGATCGCCCATCTTGCGCTGCGCCGGCGCGAACAGAAGGAAGTACCACGCAACCACGAGGACCACAGCGACGACCGCGGTGATGATGTAGATCTCTCTGCCGCGGGCTCTCATGGGACCGCCGCCTGCAACGTGGTGGTCGGAGGCGTCGCGGTGTACGGCCGCAGTTTGGCCGTGACCGTGAACTGCTTGTAGGTCGTCGTGGTCTCGGAGGACGAGCCCGTCGACGTGTCCGTGGAGCTCGTGAGCGTGATGTCCATGAGCTGCGGGATGAGCCCGAGCCTGGTCATGAACTCGGCGACGTCACGATGCTTGAGCGTCTGGCCCGAGAACGTGACGTCCGACGTGGTGCTGCCCGCCGTCCCCGGGACGGCGGCAGCGCCGGGCAGCATGGTCGCCGGCACCGTGGCCTGGAGACCTTGCAGCCTGACGTCTTCTGGGATGACCAAGCTCAGCTCCTGAAGCAGGATCGAGAACGGCACGCTGGACTCGTAGATGCCCTTCGCCGTCTCCGTCATGGCCAGACGCTGGGCCTGCAGCGCTGCGTAGGGGCTGAGCGCCGCGACCTTCAGCTGGACGGCTGCCGTCTGCGACTGGATCGACGTCAGCTGGTCCTGCTTGGCGTTCACGTCGCTGCGCACCTTGACGTACACGAGGCCGAGCACGACCACCACGGCGACGAGGATGAGGATCGCCCAGATGAGGCCGCGCTCCCTCGACGCCTTGACGCGTTCTTCCCGCGGCAGCAGGTTGATGCGCTTCATAGGCTACTCCTCGTCTTCGAAGGCCAGGCCGAGGGCGATCGCCAGACGAGGGGCGATCAACTCGAGCTCCTGCTGCGGGAGCTTGGACTTGTTCTCGGCGATGTACTGCAGCGGATTCCCGAGGGCGACGGGCAGATGCAGGGCGCCCGCGAGGTAGTCGCACATGTTGCGCGTGAGCGAGCCCTCGCCGCTGAGCAGGATGCGCGCGATGGGCGCCTCCTGCTGAAGCGAGTGGTAGTAGTCGATGGAACGACGGATCTCATCTGCGAAGGCCTCGCAGGTGGAGTCGAAGACCTCGTGGATCTCGCTCACGGTCGAGGCCTCGAGATCGGCGGCTGCGGTCGCGCTGCCGCTGAGGCCGACGGTGAGCCGCAGGAGGTCGGCCTCCTTGTGGTCGATGCCGCGGTTCTGCATGATCGCCTGGACGAGAGCCTCGTATCCGAGGTTGACCACACGCGTGAACTGCGGCGCGCCGCCGGAGGCGACGACCAGGTTGCTGATGCCGGCGCCGATGTTGATGAGGGCGCTGGCACCTTCCGCCTGGGGCGCGCCCTGGTCGACGAAGGCGACCGGCGGCGCGACGGACCGCATGAGCGCGAACGCTTGCAGGTCGATGCCGTCCACTGTGAGACCGGCCTTCTTCGCGACCTGCAGGAACTGACCGATCATCTCACGCTGCGCCGCCACGATGAGCACCTGCTGGCGCCCGGCACCCTCCCCTTCTCCCGGCGACGTCGAGAGAACCTGGTAGTCCAGGATCGCCTCGTCGAGCGGGATGGGGATGGCCTCCTGCGCCTGGAACTCGATGGCAGCGCGCAGCTCCTTGGGATCGATGAGCGGGAACTCCATGGTCCGCACCACGATCTTCTGGTTGGCGACGCCGACGGAGAGGCGCTTGCCGGAGAAGCCGGCATCCTTCCAGAACGTCTTGAGCTCTGCAGCGAGGCCGTCGACGTCCACGACCTCACCCTCGAACATGAGGCCGTCAGGAAGCGCCCGCGCAGAGGCCGCTGTCAGGGTGTGCCCCTGGCGTCCGGTCCTGACTTGAGCACCGACTATCGATGCCTGCTCGATGTCGATGCCGACGCGCACCGCGTTCATGGCCATTGTCGCCCCTAAGCTTGCCTTGCCCTAGCGCCAGTGTCGGCACCCGTGCGGGATACCTTTAGGCACTCGTTTCGACGGGTCAACACGGTCCCCCTGCCCCACCGCAAAGGAACGCCGGTCTTCCACAGCCTGCAGACTGCGTACAGACCATTCGCGCTGCGCGCCAGTCATCCTGCAACTTCATGTCGCCAACTCGACGACGACGGGCCGAGCAGCCCCCGGGAGGGGCCGATCGCGCCAGTCTCCGGGCAGGGCAACAGACGTCGGAGCGTCCACCTGCAAGCTGCCGGCGTGGAGGGAGCCTTGCACGCTCAGCTCGCTGCGCACCTGCAACATCCCGCACACAGCGAGACCGCCGCTGAGCCCGACGCGCTCGCCCGGCTGCCCTATGACCGCGTCGCCCTCGACGACGACGAGGATGGGCCCTGAGTCCGCGGGTGCGACGCCCTCGATGGTCACCTCGTCGCACGGCGGAAGGACGATACACCGCCCCGACACCTGCTGCGCCGCATCCGCTGCCCCGAGCGCGTCGAGATGGAGCGTCCCGTCCGAGAACGCGGGTCCGGGCGACTCCGCCCGCGCCCGCGCGGCCACGAGGAACTCCGGCGTCGGACCCGCCACCCAGGCGGCGGGGAACGCCGCCCCGGTGTGAGGGTCCGTGTCGAGGGGGAACTCACATGAGGCCGAGGGATCGTGGATCTCCACGCCACGCGCGAAGATGGCCGCCTCCGCGTGCGCTGCCGCCGCCGTGAAGGACTCGGGCCGCGCTCCATCGCGAGGATCGCCCGCAGCCGTCAGGCCGGCGGCGCCGGGCACGACGTCGACCTGCTCCCTGCCCCGCAGGCAACCTCCGACGTATACACCGCTGCCGGCCACCGTGAACGGCGCGACGATCTCGGCGTCCCCCTCGCAGGTCACACCGACGGCCCAGTCCTCCCGGCGCATCTCGAGCGTCGCCGCGTAGGTTCGCGAGGCGCCGGCCGCCGACGCGACGACCAGGAGACTCCGGCGCGGCCAGGGAGAGGGCCCCACGGGGGGGCCGACCTCCCAGCTCGCCTTGAAGCTCTCGAGCAGGCCGGCGTCGGCCCCGGACAGGGACCCTGTCGCGCGCGACGGCGACCAGCGCAGGCCGTCCATGGTCTGGGCCACGGCCGTTTCCTCCACCAGGGCGGCCCGCCCGGAGGAGGAATCCGCGACGGCGACCAGCTGCAGTGCGTGCACTGCGCCCACGATGAGGAGTGCGAACGTCACGCCGAGCGCGGCGATGAGCACGACCGCGAGCAGCGCGTAGCCGGACGACCGGCGCCGGCGCGTCACCCGGACCCCACGCATACGCGCACCTCGCGGCCGACGGAGGCGCTGCCCACCTCCACGGCGAAGGCGACGTCCACGACTCTCACGTTGCCCCAGTCCGACGTCCTCACGGTGCCGCCATCGACGATGCGCCCATCGGCGAGCACGTAGGAGACCCGGAAGTCGCAGACGTGATCGGCGACGTACGTTCCCGAGGCGTTCTTCCAGACCACACTGCGTGCAGGGTCCCATGCCGTGACGACGTCCTCCGGGGCACCGCCGACGTGATCGTGCTCGAGCGTCAGGCAAGCATCCGGGTCGCGCCCGACCGCCGGTGCCGTGACGGCCACCGAGTCGCGGACGTCCTCGGCGATCGTCCTGGCGACCACGGCGGCGATCGTGCAGGCCTGGGCTCTGTCGGCCGTCCTTGTTGCGAGCGCGCCGACGCTCCACACCCAGCCGTAGGCAGCCGAGAGCACGGTGGCCACCACTGCCATCGCGACCAGCAGTTCGACCAGCGTGAACCCGTGCTCATGTCCGTGTTCAGCGTCCACCCACCCTCGCCGGTACTTCGTCATGGGGTCACGGAGGCTGTAGGCGCGGGCGCTGGGGTCAGGTCCACGGCGGCTATCCTCGTCAACCGGCCGGAACTCGTCGAGCGGCGGCACGCGGCGGTGACCTCGACCACGAGCACCGGTGCCGGGACCCGGTCGCTCATGAACACGTCCCAACCTGAGAGGTCCGACGGACCGAGCGGGATCCCGCCGACCGAGTCGCTGAACCGTGCGACGCAGGTGATGTCGGCGCCAGTCTCCTCGAACCGGGTGACGAAGGACCCGGCCCTCACGCCGCCGGAGTCGGTTGCCACGAACCGGGCATCTTGGCTGTCGGTCCCTCCCCCAGCATGAGGGAACACCGCAGCGACCAGGTCGGTCGCCCCTGCGCCCACACCGGCGGAGGTCGACGGCATCGCTGTGGCACAGAATGGGAGGCCCTCGAGGCGCGCGATCACCGCCGCCAGCGCGCGATCGGCCTGCATCCGGGACTCGGCGCGGCGGCCGGCATGCGAGACGCCGGCGGCCACCGCGGCCGTCGACGTCACGACGACCAGGAGCAGTGCCGCGGCGATCACGGCCTCAAGTAGAGAGAACCCGCAGTCGCCCAAGCGACTCGACCGGCGTCCGATCATGACCACCTGATGCACCCCGACAGCTGCACGACCACGGTGTGCGGAGAACCGACGATCGAGAAGTGGCCGGCACGGGGGCTGGACGTGCCGGGAAGCCCGGCCCACCCTCGCGCCGAGAACTCGAGCGTCCCGTTCGGGTACGTGCTGGAGGTGTCCACCCCAAGGTCCCCCCGCGTGACGACCTCGCCCGCCGGGTCCGTGACCGCGTAGTCTCCCGCGAGGCCGACCTCCACCCGCACCGGCCCGCCGCTGCTCTGGGCACGCGCCTGCGCCGCCCTGAGCACCAGCGCCAGCCTGCCTGCTCCTTCGGCCCCGGAGACCGCCGACCGCACCCTGGCCGCGCCGGGGACCGCCACGGCCGACAGCACCGCCGCAACGGCGATCACCGCCACGAGCTCGATCAGCGTGACTCCTCGCTCAGCATGCATGGGTGGGTACTTCCTCCGGCCGCGGTGTGGTGTGGGCTGCTCGTGAGGCTACGTGCGCGAGGGCCTCGGGACCAGGATGACGGACGGTCCCGTGGGATGACGATGACGAACGTCGACCGCGGGTCCCGGGGTCGGGACCCGGCGGTGTCAGTGCCCGAGCGCGAGGTGGAGGTACGCGTCGATGAGCGGCGTCCCCACGAACAGTGCCACCACGGCTCCGGCGGCGAGGAACGGTCCGAACGGGATGGCGGTCTTGCCACCCGCCTTGGCGGACGCGAGGAGGATCACGCCGACCACGGCCCCGCTCAGGAACCCGAGGAACAGCGCCGGCGCCACGGCCACGCCGAGGTAGACGCCCATGCAGAGCGCCAGCTTGACGTCCCCGAACCCCATGCCCTCCACGTGGCGCAGGCGGTAGTACACCTCGCTGATGAGGAACAGGAACCCGGCGGCCCCTATCCCCGCGAGCGGCCACTCCCACCACGGCCCGCCGCCGAAGAGGATCATGAGCGGCACGCCGACGGCGGCCACCGGCAGGATGACGACATCGGGGATCAGCCGTGCCTCGAGGTCCACCTGGCTCACGAGGACCAGGGCGGAGACGAACAGCAGGTGCGGGACGAGCACCCAGTCGAGTCCGTCGTGGAGCACCACGCCCACGTACAGCGCGGCCGTGACCGACTCACCCACCGGATACCGCCAGCTGATCGGTGCACCGCAGTCTCTGCAACGACCGCGCAGCAGGAGCCAGCTGACCACGGGGATGTTGTCATAGGCGCGGATCTGATGACCGCACGCAGGACAGTGCGAACGCCCCTTGCTGATGCTCTCGTGGTGCGCGAGGCGCCACGCCCAGGCGTTGAGGAAGCTGCCGATGAGCAGCCCGTACACGGCCGCGATGACGACGAGCACCGCGGTCATCGCGGCCACACCTTGCCGGTCGAACCGCAGGCGACCGGGCTCACTGCACGTAGCCCTTGAACAGCTCACCGACCAGGGCGTCGGCCTCCGCCTTGGGCATGGTCTGGTACAGCGGAGCGACCGCCCGCATCCGCGCCGCCTTGTCCGTCGGCAGGATGCCGTTCAGCTCGTTCACCGCCCGCTTGCGCACGTACTTGTCGCCGGCGAGGTACACCTGACCCCACATGAGTACGGCCTTCTCCTGGTCGCCGCCCCTCGCGGCGAGGACGGCCGCAAGGCGCGGGAGGTAGCTCGGACTCCCGGGGATCGAAGCGGCGAGCTGGTACCACCGCGCCGCCACCAGGTCCTTGTCCTTGCCGGCGCCGTAGCGATACGCGAAGAACCCCAGGTACGCGGGGAACCTCCAGTCATCCGGGTTCGCCTTGAGCCCCCGCTGCAGCAGGGCGTAGCCGACGTCGGGGCGTTCCGCATCGACGAGCGCGAACGCACTGAAGAGGTAGGCGCGAGTGAACCGCGGGCTCAACGACGTCACGAGCTGCGTCAAGGCGGGCAGGGAGTCCAGCCGCCCGTCGCCGTTCACGTGCTCACCGTAGTACTGGACCATCATCAGGTAGTAGGCATCGGCGATGGACGTCCGGAAGCTGGGTGAGAAGTCTGTGAAGAACTGCGGCGACGGCACGAACATCCTGGGGTTCGCAGGCGCCCTGGGCGGGCGGGTGGCCTGGTAGCCGATCACGCCTGCGGCGCAGGCCAGGACCACGAGGACGACCAGGAGCCGCCGCAGCACGTCAGAACTCCTTGCGGCGGAACACCAGGGTCGCGAGCGCCAGCACCACGACGACGTAGGCCAGCAGGTACAGCGACCACACGCCGATCTCTCCCCACGACAGGGTGCTCTCCCCCACCACGCCGGCCTTGACGTCGACCGACGACAGGTTGGGGATGACCACGTAGACGACCCATGAGAGCGCCTTGGTGACCGGGTTGTCGCCGAGGCGCGTGAGCGACAGCACGTTGTGGCTCAGCTGCCCGGCGACGAACACGCAGATCCCCAGGACACTCGCGAGGATCGCGGAGCCGAGCGTCGAGAAGAAGATGGTCACCGCCATGATCGCGAGCAGCTGCACGAAGATCATGAGCACGGCGACGAGGAGCATGCCGGTCGCGTCGCCGGCGACCGCCCAGACCAGCAGGAAGAGGAACACGCCCATGCCCGCCAGCACCACGGCCATGGTCCCGCACAGACCGAGGAACTTGCCGGTGATGAACGACGCGCGACTCACGGGCTTGCTGAAGAGCACGAACACCGTCCTCTTCTCGACTTCCTTGTGGACCAGGCTGGCGGCGATGAACACCGCGACGATGAGACCGAAGAAGGTCACGGCCACCAGGCCGAAGTCCTTCATCATCCTGCCCTGCTCCCCAAGGCTGATGCTCCCGAGCCAGAGGCCGCCGGCGATCATGACGAGCGCGAACACGACGATCACCGCCAGCACACGGTCGCGGATCGTCTCCTTGAAGGTGTTGAGGGCGATCGCCAGGACCTGGTTCACGTCGTCACCACCCGCATGAAGAAGTCCTCGAGGGACGGCGCCTCCGCCAGCGCCTCGTCCACGGCGCCGGTCCAGACCACCCGGCCATCCCGCATGATGGCGATGCGTGTGCACAGCTCCGCCACGTCGCTGAGGATGTGCGAGTTGAACAGGACGGTCTTGCCGCGCTCGTGCAGCTCCTGGATGATGCGCTTGACCTCGACGCGGCCTACGGGGTCGAGGCCGGTCATGGGCTCGTCGAGCAGCACGAGCTCAGGGTCGTTGATGAGCGCCTGGGCGATGCCCACCCGCTGCAGCATCCCCTTGGAGTACTTGCGCAGGTGCATGTCGGCGGCGCGCTCCAGGCCCACGTCCCTGAGCAGCGCTTCGACGCGCTCCCGCCGGAGGTGCGGATCGAGCCCGAACAGCCGGCCGCAGAACCCCAGGAACTCGCGCCCCGAGAGGTAGTCGTAGAAGTACGGGTTCTCGGGCAGGTAGCCCACGTGCGAGACCCCGGGGACCCCCAGCTCGACGGCCCCTGCCGACGGCCGCATCAGGCCGAGGCAGACCTTGACGGTCGTGGTCTTGCCGGCTCCGTTCGGGCCGAGGAGGCCGAACACGTCGTTGGGCCGGACTTCGAGGTCGACACCCTTGAGGATGACGACCTTCTGCCGGCGGAAGCCGACGTGGACAGTCTTGTGAAGATCGCTGACGCGCAGCGCGCTGCCGGGGTCTGTCACGCGCTGCCCTGCCTCATGGAGCAGTGAAGATGTTCGACCCGTTGCGCCCGTGGCCGACCAGCGTGAAGGTCGCTCCCGTCTTGGTGTAGGTGTAGTCGCCCTGACCGGTGCTGTCCGCCATGTCCTGGCTGGGAGTCCACGGGTTCTTCGGCCAGTTGTCCACGTAGCCGACGCCGTTGGCGTCGACCATCGACGCCTTGCTCACGGCGCCAGTGGCCGGGTACTGGTCCTTGTTGTCGACGGCGTAGCTGCCGATGCCGACCTCGATGTTGTGCACGCCGCCCTTGACGGCCGACTCCCTCGCCTTGTCGCGCTGGCCGAGGAACATCGGGATCGCGATCGCGGCCAAGATGCCGATGATGATGATCACGATCAGCAGTTCGATGAGGGTGAAGCCCTCGCTTCTGCCCCGCTTGTGCCCGGTCATCGTCTCTCCCTCACTGCGTGCCACGTGCTCACGAAAAAGCCCGCGGCCGCGTTCTCTGCAACCACAGGCTCGGTCCCGGTGCGGCAGCCCGGCCGACTCCAGGAGTCCCGTAGGCTTTGCGCCCCACCCTCGCAAGTGGTTTGCCTTTGCGCCTCCAGAAACACTCTGCCCAACTGCCGATTCGCCGGACAACGGGCATCACCTTCCTCGGCACGGCGCGAGCTCCTTCACGGTGCGGAGCGCAGAACGGCCGGGGCCTCTCCAGAGACCCCGGCCGTCGCAGTCCGACGCCGCCCCGCTCCCTTGATCAGGGAACCGTGATGACGCCGGTGCCGCTCTTCCCGTAGCCGATGAGCGAGAAGGTGTTGGAAGCCGTGCCGTAGGCGAAGTTGCCCGGGCCCGCAGCCTGCGTCATGCCCGTGCCGGCCGACCACGGGTTCTTCGGCCAGTTGTCCACGTAGTTGCCGAGGCTGCTGGCGGCGCTGCTCAGCGTGCCGGTCGGATACTTGTCGTTGTAGTCGACCGCGTAGCTCTGCACGCCGACCTGGATGCTGTGGATGCCTTCCTTGACGGCCGACTCCTTGGCCTTGTCGCGCTGGCCGAGGAACATCGGGATCGCGATTGCGGCCAGGATGCCGATGATGATGATCACGATCAGCAGTTCGATGAGGGTGAAGCCCCCGCTCCCGCCCGTTCTCGCCATGTGACCGAACCCTGTGAATCCAGCGCTTCTGTTGAACTTCGTCATGTGCCCTCCGCTTCGTCACCCCGACGCCGGCACGATGGTGCCTCGCGCTTGCTCTCGCTTCCACCCTACCCCGGTGCCCTCGTAGCGGATTGGGACAACCGTCTAGGGGGAGTCGCCTGTCTGTCTCTTCTCGGAGCAGGAGGGCTCGACCTGAAGACCCTCCAGCACGAGGTCGCCCGGGGCGGCTGCGTCAGCAGCCGCCCCGGGCGACAGGTGTCACACCTGGATCGGCGCTACGATCAGGGGACGGTGATGACGCCGGTGCCGCTCTTCCCGAAGCCGACGAGCGAGAAGGTGTTGGAGGCGGTGCCGTAGGAGAAGTTGCCCGGGCCTGCCGCCTGCGTCATGCCCGTGCCGGCCGACCACGGGTTCTTCGGCCAGTTGTCCACGTAGTTGCCGAGGCTGTTGGCGGCGCTGCTCAGCGTGCCGGTCGGATACGTGTCGTTGTAGTCGACCGCGTAGCTCTGCACGCCGACCTGGATGCTGTGGATGCCTTCCTTGACGGCCGACTCCTTGGCCTTGTCGCGCTGGCCGAGGAACATCGGGATCGCGATCGCGGCCAGGATGCCGATGATGATGATCACGATCAGCAGCTCGATGAGGGTGAAGCCCTCTCCCTTGCGGAACCTCTTCATGTGTGTCCATCTCCTCTCTTGGCTGACTTGCGTCTCACATGCCAGGCGTCTTGCTGGCGAACCCCACACTGTCTGCGTGCATTCCCCTCCACATCCGCGATCTGAGCGCACTCTTCCTGGGAGGTTCGGTCCTGGGGCAAAACGCGCGGGGAGATCGGCGGCAGCCCAGCCGGCTCCGAGAGCCCTGTGGCTTTGCGCCCCACCCTCGCGGATGGTTTGCCCTGAACACCTCTACTCCCTATAGTGCCTCCTCTTCCAGATGCTAGACACCTTCGGGAGAAAGAGGCTTCTCCTTTAGCGCCTGCCCCATGTTGCCCCCGCAGTCGACGCCCGGCCTGGAACACCTGTCTAAGCGCGTCGCTCCTCCTACAGCAGCTCGAAGTACCTCTGGCACGTGTCCAACGTCGTCGCCACCTTCTGCCAGTCGTACGCGCCGCTCTGTGACGTCATCCAGTACGCGCGATGCCCCTTCAGGATCAGCATGGAGTTGGCGTCGACGATCTGCCCACCCACGCTGTACTGATAGCCGACGGACCAGCCCGGCACGCCCCCGACATCGACCTTCTTCAGCGCCCTCAGGCTGAAGCTGGACATGTCTTTCAGCATCACCCGCTGCGCGATCTGCACCGCCATCTGCTGGGTCAGGTCGCTCGGTTGCCTCGAGGTGCTGAGGCGGTACACCGCCACCTGCACCGAGTCCAGGTACGAGCCGTTGCCCTGCACTCCATGGGGATCCGCGTACGCGATGAGGAACTGCAGCGTGTCGTCGGCTTCCCCCGGCTTCGGGTTCGTGTAGTGCATCCCGACCCAGCCGTCGGGATAGGCCATCTTGAACCCCCACTCTTTGACGGGAAGCACGCGTATCTTGATGGTGCTGGCTGTGGGCGACGCCGCGGCGATCGCCGGCAGCGTTCCGGAACTCGCGCACCCGGTCGCGATCGAGGCTGCGCAGGCGACGGCGAGAACCGCAGCCACCGCCACGCACGCACGCCACGCTGCTCTCCGCACCGGTCGCCTCACGACACCTCCTCGTCCTCCGTCGATGGGCGGGCAGACGACGCCCTCGCCAGTTCGAGCCACGTCTTCTCCTTCACGCGCTTCGCTCCTCCTGCGGCCGGGCCGCGGCGCAGAGCGCTTCTCCCCGCGCACCCGGGGCCGGCGTCCACACGAAGAGTGAAGCGGACCGGTCCGCACCTGGCCGTCGCGCCGAGCGACGGGAGCAGCCGCGCCGTCCCGCGCCGACGCGATCCATCCTTGTTTCGGCCGCTCCGCCCTAGTGCTTGAGCGAGAACGTGGCCAGGGATGCGCCGATGACGCGTCCGGAGGTCGGCCAGGTGCCCTTGCTCGCCTGACCGGTGACCCAATAGACGCGCTCTCCAGCGGGCATGAGATACGCGACCGCGGCCACATCTGCGCCGCCGGCCTTGTAGACGTAGGCAGTCCGCAGCGCAGCCTGCCCGCCGAGCTTCGTCAGGGAGAACGGCGCCACGAGCTTGAGTCCGGGCAGCTTGCCGATGAGCTGCGCGGCCATGGCCTCGAACTGGACCTTGTGCCTGGCGAGGTCTCCCTGCGCGGCCGCCTTGCTCATGCGGCGCACCGTCACGCCGAGAACGTCCAGCGCGCTTCCCCCGCTCTTGGCGCCCGTCGGGTCCGCGAGGAGGACCTGGTAGACGAGGCCGGCGTCGGTCGTCGGATCCACTGAAGGCTCGACCTTGACGAAGTCGGCGGGGTAGCTGATCGAGAACCCGCCTTGGGGACTGTCGAGCGCCACGGTGGGGACGCTCAGGAGAGACGACGAGGACGGTGACGACTGGGGCGAGCCTGCGCACGCGGCGAGCGCCAGGGCGGCGACCAGGGCGACCGTCGCGACCAGCACTGCCGCCGCCGCGCGCAGCATCGGGCGGCGGGGCATCAGAACACCTTCTTTCCCATGACTTCCTTGAGGCGGCCGAGCGCCTTGATGGACTCACGCGATACCTTCTTCTGCGTGAGCCCCATCTCCTCCGCGACCTCGCTCTGCGTCAGATCCTTGAAGAACAGGAGGTAGATGAGACGCTTCTGGAAGGCCGAGAGCCGGTCCAGAGCCGCGTACAGGGCGATCTTGTCCTCGATGGGCAGCGCGAACGAGTGCTGCCGCAGCGAGTGCACCATGTGCGGGTCCGCCTCGGCCTGGAGCTGCGCCGCCGTGAACGGTTCGTCGTGGCTGTGCAGCTCGATGCGCGAGTAGAGGTTCATGACCTCCAGGATGCCTTCTTCGTTGATGTTGAGCGCCCTGGCGAGCTCGGCGACCTCCGGGGGCCGGCCGAGCTTGTGCATGAGCTCGTTCGACTTGTCCTGGATCTGCTGGTAGACCTTCTTGACCCACCGGGGCTGGCGCATCAGCAGAGAGTCGCGGAGGTGGTGACGCAGCTCCCCGTCGACGATGGCCGTGGCGTAGGTGCTGAACCGCACGCCACGGCCGGGGTCGAACCGCTGAGCGGCCTTGATCAACCCGAGGTTCGCCACCTGCAGCAGGTCCTCATACGGCTCGCTCGCATACGAGAACCGCTTGAGGATGTGGTGCAGCAGGTTCTGGTTGCGGCGCACGATCTCGTCGAGCGTGGCGGCCGACCGGGTCTCCGCGTACGCGGCGAGGAGTTGCTCGTTCTCCACGCCGCGGCCCCGCCCGCTACTGCTTGACGATGTTCATCATGTTGAAGATCGGCAGGTACATCGAGATGACGACGACACCGACCAATCCACCGACGAACAGCATGAGGATGGGCTCGAGGATGGAGGTCAGCGACTTGACCGCGGCGTTCACCTCGTCCTCGTAGAAGTCGGCGATCTTGTTCAGCATGGCGTCGAGCGAGCCCGTCTCCTCGCCCACGGCGATCATCTGCGTGACCATCGCCGGGAACACGGGCACCTTCTCGAGCGGAGCGGTGATGGACTGACCCTCCTTGACGCTTTGCTGGACGTCGGTCATGGCGTCTTCGATGACGACGTTGCCGGCCGCCTGGCCCGTGATCTCGATGGCTTGCAGGATGGGCACGCCCGAGGTGATCAGCGTGCCGAGCGTGCGTGAGAAACGGGCCACGGCGAGCTTGCGGATGATCTCGCCGATGCCCATGGGGATGTGCAACTTGAAGCGGTCCCAGATGTGCGTACCGCGGTCCGTACGCTTGAACCGGAGGAAAGCGTAGATGACGGCGACGATGCCCGCCAGGATCGCGATGTTCCACGGGAAGTTCAGCATGGCGTGCGAGATGGCCATCATGATGCGTGTGAGCATGGGCAGCTTGACCTCTTTGCCGCCGCCTTCGGTGCTGAGGTCCTTGTACATGTTCGCGAAGATGGGGATCAGGAACAGCATCATGCCGATGAGCACGATGATGGCGAAGCTGCCGATGAGCATCGGGTACACCATCGCAGACTTGACGGCGCGGCGGATGCTGTCTTCCTTCTCCAGCTGGGTGGCGAGACGATTGAGGACCTCGTCGAGGATACCGCCGAGCTCCCCGGCGCGGACCATGCTCACGTAGAGCCGGCTGAACACCTTGGGGTGCTTCTCGAGGGCGTCCGACAGGCTGATGCCGGCCTCCACGTCTCCGCGCACCTCTCCGACGACCTTGGCCAGCTTCTTGTTGGGTGTCTGCTCCTCGAGCACGTACAGGCAGCGCAGCATCGAGAGACCCGAGTTGACCATCGTGGCGAACTGCCGCGAAAAGACGGTCAGGTCCTTGGCCTTGATGTTGCCGCCGATCTCGATCTGCCCCCAGCCCTGCTTGACCTCGTTGAGGTCCAGCACGGTGAGGCCGCGGCTGCGCAGTGCGGCGGCGACGGCCGCCTTGCTCTCGCCCTCGATCTGGCCGACGGCCTCGCCGCCGCGCGCGTCGAGCGCCTTGTATGCGAAGTTCGCCATTGCCTCTCCTACGCCCCTCTGGCGGCCGCTCTCGCGGCGCGCCGCTCGACGACTCGCGATGCTTTCCTGTCTTTATCGGCCCGTGCTGTGATTCCTGCAGCGCTCACCGGCTGGCGGCCGCCGCGGTGGGCTGGCCCAGCAGCCGCTCGAACTCGGCAGGTGTGCTCGAGCGGTTCTTGGCCAGCTCCCGGGTGATGACGCCGCGGCGCACCAGGTCGGCGAGCGCCGCGTCCATCGTCTGCATGCCGTGGGCGCTGCCCGTCTGCATGGCCGACGAGATCTGGTGCGTCTTGCCCTCGCGGATCAGGTTGCGGACCGCGGGGGTCGGGATGAGCAGCTCGCAGGCGACGCAGCGTCCGCGCCCGTCGCGCGTGGGCAGCAGCTGCTGGGTGCACACGCCCATGAGGGTGGTGCTGAGCTGGACGCGGATCTGCTCCTGCTGGTGTGGCGGGAAGACGTCGATGATGCGGTCGATGGTCTGCGGCGCGTCCTGCGTGTGCAGCGTGGCGAACACGAGGTGGCCGGTCTCGGCGGCGGTCAGGGCCGTGCCCATGGTCTCGGTGTCGCGCATCTCGCCGACGAGGATGATGTCCGGGTCCTGGCGCAGCACGCTCTTGAGGGCGCGGTTGAAGCTCTTGGTGTCCGCGCCCACCTCGCGTTGGTTGACCATGCACTTCTTGTGCCGGTGGAGGAACTCGATGGGGTCCTCGATGGTCATGATGTGCTCGTCGCGCGTCTCGTTGATCTCGTCGATCATCGCCGCGAGCGTCGTGGACTTGCCGGAGCCGGTGGGCCCGGTGACGACGACGAACCCGCGCGGCTTGCGCGTGAGGTCGTGCAGCGCCTGCGGCAGACCCAGGTCCTCGAGCTTCTTGATGTTGATGGGGATCAGCCGGAACGCCGCGCCGAGGCTGTTGCGCTGGAAGTAGGCGTTCACGCGGAACCGGGCGCGCCCGGGCACCGAATACGAGAAGTCGATCTCCCACTCGTTCTCCAGGCGCTGCCGCTGGTCCTGGCTGAGGATGGAGTAGATGAGCTCCCGGGTGTCGTTCGCGCTGAGTCGCGGATAGTCGAGCCGCTCCAGCTGTCCGTTGACCCGGATGATCGGCGGCGACCCCACCGTGAGGTGGAGGTCGCTGGCGTCTCGCTCCAGGACTTCGAGAAGGACGTCGACCAGATCCATGTTCACTTCCTCGCCAGGGTTACCAGATCAGACGATCACGCGGGCGATCTCCTCCACGGAGGTGAGCCCTTGCAGAACTTTGTCGATGCCGTCTTCGCGGAGCGACTTCATGCCCTCTGCAGTCGCGACACGGCCGATCTCGTCGGCGCTCTTGCGCTCGACGGTGAGGCGGCGGATGGCCTCGCTCACGACCATCACCTCGTACAGCCCCAAGCGCCCCTTGTAGCCGGTATTGTTGCACCTCGAGCAGCCCTTGGCACGGTAGAGGACCACGTCATCCCGGTCACAAACCTCGGGCGGGAAGTCGTTCTTGCGCAGCATCTCCTTGGTCGCGGTGTAGGGCTCCTTGCAGGACTGGCAGAGGCGCCGCGCCAGGCGTTGCGCCAGCACGGCGTCGACCGCCGACGAGGTGAGGAACGGCTCGATGCCCATCTCGGTGAGACGGGACAGCGCGCCGGGGGCGTCGTTGGTGTGGAGCGTGCTGAGCACGAGGTGGCCGGTGAGGGCGGACTCGACCGCGATCATCGCGGTCTCGCGGTCGCGGATCTCGCCGATCATCACGATGTCGGGGTCGCAGCGGAGGATCGAGCGGAGGGCCGCGGCGAACGTCATGCCGGCCCGCATGTTGACCTGCACCTGGTTGATGCCGGTGAGGCGGTACTCCACCGGGTCCTCGACGGTGATGATGTTCTTCTCCGGGTTGTTCAGGATGTTGAGCGCCGCATACAGCGTCGTCGACTTGCCGGAACCGGTGGGGCCGGTGACGAGGATCGCCCCATATGGCTTGGTGAACGACTTGCGGAAGCGCTTCAGCGCCTTCTCGGCGAACCCGAGATCCTCGAGGTCGAGCATCACGTTGGACTTGTCGAGGAGGCGCATGACGATCTTCTCGCCGTAGACGGTCGGCAACGTGGCGACGCGCATGTCGATGGGCTTGCCGCCGACCATGAGGCCGATGCGCCCGTCTTGCGGCACGCGGCGCTCGGCGATGTCGAGGTCGGCCATGATCTTGAGGCGGCTGATGACGCCGGACTGCATGCGCCTCGGGATGGACATGATCTCGTGGAGCACGCCGTCGATGCGGAAGCGCACCACGAGCTCCTTCGCCTGCGGCTCGAAGTGGATGTCGCTCGCCGAGTCGTCGACCGACTGGGCGATGACCGAGTTCACCAGCTTGACGATCGGCGCCTCTTCAGTCGCCTCACGGATATCGGTGAGGGAGTCCTCGACCTCGGTGCCGACCTCGTCGGCGTTCGTCCCGACCTCGGCCTTCTCGCGGTAGAGCTTCGCGATCGCGCCGAACACGTCTTCCTCGCTCGCGATCGCAGGCTGGATGGGGAAGCCGGTGATGATGGCCAGGTCTTCCTGTGCCGGGAGGTTCTGCGGGTCGACCATCGCGACCAGGAGGGTGTTGTCCTCGAGGAAGCGCACCGGCACGGCGCCGTAGCGGCGCGCCAGCTTCTCGTCGATGTAGGCGGTGGCGGCGCCGTCGAAGCGCGTCGACGTGAGGTCGAGGAAGCTGACGCCGAACTTCTGCGCCAGCGCCTTGGTCAGATCGAGCTGCGTGACGATGCCGTCCTCGAGCAGCAACTGGCCGAGCCGCTTGCGCGTGTCCTTCTGGCGGGCGAGCGCGCTCTCCACCTGCTCGTCGGTGACGAGGCCCATCTCCTTGAGGATGTCTCCCAGGCGGAGCTTGCTGGTGCGCTGGCTGCGGACGATGACTTCGTTGTCGTCCTCGACCGGAGGCCGGCCGGCGACATCGAAGGCCTCGGGGGCGTCGGACGGCGTGTCGTCCTCCCAGTCGCCCTCCGACGAGGTGTCCCCGGGCGACTCGAGGAACTCCAGCCCCTGGAGCACGCCCCCCACACCCGTCCCGTCGTCGTCCGTGAGGAGGTCGTCGACGGCGTCGGACGCGGTCGGCGGCACGCCGTCCGGCCGCACCACCGTGCTCTCGGCAGGGTCGATGAACGGTTCCAGCGTCTCTCCTTCGCGACCGATCAGAAGTCCCGGTCTCTTCTGCCTCGTCGTCCTGTCATCGTCGGACGGCATCTCGCATCACATCCAGCGGCGCCGGCACCCCTGTCCAGAGGCTGAACGCCTCGGCCGCCTGGCCCAGCAGCATCGTCAGACCATCGACGACGATGGCTCCGGCCGCCTGCGCCGCCACGAGGAAGTCGGTCAGTCCGGATGCGTATACCGCGTCGAAAACGACCTGCCCCGCACTGACGTTATCGGCCAGCAACGGAGGGACTTTACCCTCGCCGGCCATCCCGAGAGAGGTCGCGTTGACGACGACCCGCTGCCGCCTGACGTCGTCGTCCGTCAGATCGGACAACGCGAGCCAGTGGCAGTGCAGTCCCGGGACGCCCGCCGTCATGAGCGCCGCCAGGCGCTCCGCCGCGGCGGGCGTCCTGTTGACGATGGTGAGAGAGCAGCCGAGTCGCGCCAGGGCGAGGGCGGCCGCGCGGGCGGCCCCTCCCGCGCCGAGGATCAGTGCCGGGTGGCCGCCGAACCGGTCGCCGGCGGCGGCCACGAGCGCTCCGCGCACCCCTTCCACGTCGGTGTTGTGGCCTCGCAGCACCTTCCCGTCCACCGTGATTGTGTTCACGGCCTCGGCCAGGCGCGCGTCGGCGGACACCTCGTCCAGGTAGGGGATGACAGCGCCTTTATGCGGGATCGTGACGTTGGCGCCGCGGAAGCCGAGGGCCGCCAGGCCCTTGACCGCGGCGCCCACGTCCTCCGCGCGAACCGGCAGAGGCACGTAGACGTAGTCCAGTCCCAGCGCTGCGAACGCTGCGTTGTGCAACCGCGGGGAGAGAGAGTGTGACACGGGGTCGCCGATGATCCCGATGACGTGTGTGGTCCCGCTGACCAGCGCTCCCCCTTTGCCTGTCGCCCCGCGAGCGCCCTTCCTACATTGGCCGCCGGCCGGCGGCCTCCTGCCCGCCGGGCTACTTGGCGTTGGCCTCCGACTTGGCCTTGTCGACGAGGAACTGCTCGTAGGATGCGGAGAAGAAGTGGCGTCCCGTGCCGTCGTTGCGCGCCACGTAGTAGAGGTACTTGTCGTCGGACGGGTTGGCCGCCGCCGTGAGCGCCGCCAGTCCCGGGTTGGAGATGGGCGTCGGCGGCAGGCCGAAGTGCCTGTACGTATTGTAGGGCGAATCGATCTTGAGGTCGTTGTACGTGAGCACCGGCTTGGTCTTGCCGAGCGCGTACTGGATGGTCGCGTCGATCTGCAGCAACATGTGCTTGCGCAGGCGGTTCCAGATGACGGCCGCGACGATGGGCCGCTCGGCCGGCACCTGGGCCTCGCGGTCGATCATCGAGGCGATGATGACGACGTCGTAGTCGGTGAGGTTGGCGGCGCGGGCGCGGCGCATGTCCACCTTTGCGAAGTACGCGTCGAACGTCTGCAGCTGGGTCTTGACGAAGCCGTACGCGGAGGCCTTTTTGGGCAGCACGTCGTAGGTGGCCGGGAACAGCATGCCCTCCAGCGTCGTGCCGGACTTGTACCCCTGCAGCTTGAAGGGTGGGGGAGCGTCGCGCGCGACGTGGATGTAGGCCTTCTCCGGGATCGCGTGCACGTCGCTCGAGACGATGGCGGCCGCCTGGCGCAAGGTGGTCCCCTCGGGGATGGACACCTTGACGCTGTCCGCCTTGGGTCCCTTGAGGAGCTTGGCGACCAGCGACTCGTAGGGCTCGTTGACACGGAACGTGTACGTGCCCGGCATGAAGCGGGTGGCGTAGCCGTCGGCGTCGGCGCGGATCTCGAAGGCTCGGGCGTGAGGGACCACGCCGGCCTCCTCGAGTTGCTGCGCGATGCTGCGCAGGCTCGACCCCTCCTTGACGACGACCGTGACCGTGCCGCCGACCTTGCCGTCCGAGAAGTACGCGCGGGCATACCCCACACTCGTGCCCACGACCAGCGCGAGGACGGCCACCAGCAGATAGCCGAGCAGGCGCCCGCGGCGCCGGCGACCGCCGCCGTGCCGTTCGGCCCGGCGCCGCTCGATGCCGAGGTCACCCGCCTGAGCGCTGGGCTGATAGCGCTGCCAGCCCGAGCCGGGCGGGCGCTGCCCCGTGAGCGCGGGCTTGTGGGCTCCGTCGTCAGGTCGCCTGGCCATGTACCGTCCTGAGGTAGTCCTCGAGCAGCGTCGCGGCGGCTCGTGCGTCGCGCGCCGCCGTCCCTCCGCGCTGGTCGGCGAGCTTGGAGGTGAACCGTTCGTCGAACAGCTCGACCGGGACGTCGACCGCCCCTGAGAGGCGCGCGGCGAACGCCCTGGCGGCGCGCGCCTGCCCGTGCTCGTGGCCGTCGAGCGACAGCGGCAAGCCTACCACGACGCGCGCCGGCCGCTCGGACTCGAGAAGCGCAAGCAGAGCGGCGAACCCCGGGCCGGTGCCGACGCGCTCGATCACCCCGAGCGGGCTGGCGATGGTCCCGGTCTCGTCGCACACGGCGACGCCGGTGCGGGCGGTGCCGTGGTCGAGCGCGACGACCTTCACGCCGGCCGCCCCACTCAGCCGCCGAGCGCGTCCCTGACGGCCGTAGTGCCGGCTGCGAGGGCCGCGCCGATGCCGCCGACCTCGGCGCCGCCGCCTCGCGCCAGCGTGGGCTTGCCGCCGCCCTTGCCGCCGATGGCCGGCACCATGGCCTTGATGACGTCGCCGGCCTTGACGCCGCGGCCGACCGCGGCGTCGCCGGCCGCGACCACGGCGGCCACGCGGCCGTCCACAGCCGACGCCAGGAGAGCGACGGAGTCGGGCCTCCTGGCGCGGATCTCGTCCACAAGTGTGAGGAGCTCGTCGGCCGTCTCCACTTCCGGCGATCCGGCGACGACGGTCACTCCGCTCACGTCCACGGCGCCTGCCAACAGATCGGACACCAGGTCCTTGCGCTCACCGGTCTCCGCGGCCCTGAGCTTCTTCTCCAGGTCGCGCACCTGGACGGCGAGCCTCTCGACGGTCGCCGTCACCCGGTCGGGACGGACCTTGAGCTCCGTCGCCAGGGCGTCCCACTCGTGTTCCAGTCCGCGGTAGTGCTCGATGGCCGCGGCGGACGTGATGGCCTCGATGCGCCGCGTGTTGGCGCCGACCGACTGGCTGCCGGTGATCTTGAAAAGGCCGATCTGCGACGTGGACGAGACGTGCGTGCCGCCGCAGAGCTCGCGGCTGAAGTCGTCGATCTCGAGCACCCGCACGAACTCGCCGTACTTCTCCTCGAAGAACGCCAGCGCGCCGATCTCGGCGGCGTACTCGCGTGTGGTCACGAAGGGGCGCACGGGGTGGTTCTCCACGATGCGCCGGTTCACGAGGTCCTCCACCTGGCGCAGTTGCTCAGCGGTCGGCGCCTCGCGCACGAAGAAGTCGAAGCGCAGGCGCTCCGGACGCACCATGGAGCCGCCCTGCCGGACGTGCTCGCCGAGCACGATGCGCAGGGCGTTGTGCAGCAGGTGCGTCGCCGTGTGGTTGCACGCCGTCTGGTGGCGTCGCACGGCGTTGACCATGGCCTTGGCGCGCTCGCCCTCCGCGACCTTGCCCTCCACGGGACGAGCCACGATGACCTGGTCGTTCTCGAACTTGACGACGTTCTCGACCTCGAGCTTGCCGGCGTCGGTGTGGATCCACCCCGTGTCGGCGATCTGCCCGCCGCCCTCGGCGTAGAAGGGGGACTCGGCGAGCTTGACGGCCAGTCGGCCGTTGCTGAGCTCGCCGAGTGCGCGCACGACGGTGAACACCTCGAGGCGCTCGTAGCCGACGAACTCCGAGGCGTTCTCGGCATACCGCCGCTGGAAGTCCTCCACCTCGCCCGGGCCGGAGGCGAAGGTGCCCTCCTTCTGGGCGGACCGGGCGCGCTCGCGCTGCTCCTCCATGAGGTGACCGAAGCGGACCTCGTCGACCGTCATCTCTTGCTCGGCGGCGATCTCGCGCGTGAGGTCGAAGGGGAACCCGTAGGTGTCGTGCAGCTCGAAGGCGATCTCCGCGGGGAGCTCCGCCCCCGCGTCGCGGGCGCGGCGCAGCGCCTCCTCGAGGATACCCATGCCCTGGTCGAGCGTGCGGCGGAAGCGCACCTCCTCCTCGTCGACCACGCGGCGGATCTCGGACTGAGCCTCGACCAGCGCCGGATAGGCGCCGCCCATCAGGTCGACGACCGCGTCTGTGAGCGTGGCCAGGAACGGCTTGTCGACCCCGATGGCCACGCCTTGCTGCACGGCGCGCCGGATGATGCGGCGCAACACATAGTCGCGGCCGTCGTTGCCGGGCAGGACGCCGTCCATGATGAGGAACGAGGCGCCGCGAGCGTGCTCGGCCATGATCCGCAGAGCGCGGGTGACGGCCGACGAGGCCGCCGGCTCCGCACCGGCCAGCTCCGCGCCCTTGCGGACGAGCGGGGCCAGCAGGTCGTTCTCGAACACGTTCGCCACACCCTGGGTGACCATGGCGATCCGGTCGAGCCCCATGCCGGTGTCGATGCTGCCTTTGGGCAGCGGCGTGAGGTTGCCTGCCTCGTCCATGTCGTACTGCACGAACACGAGGTTCCAGTACTCGAGGTAGCGGTCGCAGTCGCAGCCCGGCTTGCACGCCGGGTCGTCGCAGCCCATCTCCGGGCCGAAGTCGTAGTAGAGCTCCGAGCAGGGCCCGCAGGGTCCGGTAGGACCGGCCGGGCCCCAGAAGTTGTCGCTGCGGCCGAGGCGGACGATGCGGTCCTCGGTGAAGCCGTGTGACTTCCACAGCTCCACCGCTTCCTCGTCCGCCGGCACCTGGGCGTCACC
>Ga0335071_10001313_pt1 | contig 26721 bp, 22 predicted proteins | sample Lox_Sample_15_FD_206724 | JGI IMG/M metagenome (GOLD analysis project Ga0335071, IMG submission 206724) | Soil microbial communities from Loxahatchee National Wildlife Refuge, Florida, United States - Lox_Sample_1.5 | ecosystem: Environmental > Terrestrial > Soil > Wetlands | place: USA...
CAAGAACGTGGGCCATGCGAGCCAGACCGTCGCGCCCGCCACGTTCGCACGGCTGCTCGCCAAGGTGCCGGGGATCAAGTTCGACGCGTGGGCGCACCATCCGTATCCGACCGCGCGCACGGCCAAGCCGCTCGAGAAGGTCAAGTATCCGAACGTGACGCTCTCGACGCTGCCGACGTTCGAGAAGGACCTCAAGACGTGGTACCACCGCGCCGTTCCGGTCTGGATCACCGAGTACGGCCACGAGACGAAGCCGGCGCAGCCGAAGGGCATCACGCTCGCGCAGCAGTCGGCGTACCTGAAGCAGGCGTTCACGATCGCGCGCAACGACCCGAACGTGCAGATGTTCCTCTGGTTCACGTTCCGCGACAGCGCCGGAAACCCGTGGAAGAGCGGCGTCGAGAACGCGAACGGGACGAAGAAGCCGTCGTACGCGTCGTTCTCGTCGCTCGCGCAGGTGACCGACGGGACGATGACGACGGTGAAGGCGGGCGCGGCCCCGCTGATCACCATGTTCGTCCCGATGCTGTCCTTCAACGCGGGCACAGGCTCGCTCGTCGGGATGACCTATCGGGTCTACGACGGGTCGAAGCTGGTCGCAAGCTCGCAGCCGACCGTCACGATCGACGCCGACCAGGCGATTCGCTTCGTCGCCCAGTTCCCGACGGTGAAGGGGCACACCTACACCGTCAAGGCGGACCTGAACAACGCGAACGGCGTCACCGAGTCGCACAGCTCGACGGTCGTCGTCACCTAGACGCTCGAGCCTTCCGGGGCGGCGCCGCAGCCGCCCCGGAAGGCAAACGCCTTACTCGGCGGTCTGCTGGTGGAACGCGGCGACGATCTCGTCGCTCGACGGGATCGCCGAGTCGAGCTTCGCGACCGCGTAGCGGTGGCCGTTCACCTCGACGATCTCGGCCGGGAGGTAGACCTCGACCGGCCCGACGAGAACGGTGCGCTCGGCCGCGACCGGGGCGGCGGCCGGCGGCGGCGTCACAACGGCCGCCGGAGGCTCGGGTTCGGGCTCGGGCTCGGGAGCCGCGGCCGCGGGCACGGCCGGTGCGGGCGCCGCCGCCGGAGCCGGAGCCGGAGCGGGAGCCGGGGATGCGGGTGGCGTCACGGCGGGCGGCGGGAAGCTCGCCGGCGCCGCGTGGCCGCTCGCGAACCCGTACTCCGTCTTCACCGGCTGTCCGTGCTGATCCGCGAGCGCCATCGCGATCTTGTGCGCCGGTACATAGCCCTCGTCGACCAGGATCCGGCCGAGCGGCCGGTTCGTGCGCGCCTGCTCGGCAAGCGCCTGGGTGAGCAGGTCGTGCGTGATCACGCCCGCGTTCAGGAGCAGCTCGCCCAGACGCGGCCGCTCGAGGATCTCGGTTTCGTCGCCGTTCAGAACTTCCGACACGCTGCCTCCCGTTCGTAGCCGCAGAATCCCGCCAAGAACCCCATCGGCACGCGGAGGTATGAAAGCCGTATGAGTTGCGGTCAGTCCTGCGCGAGGCGCAGGATCACGCCCACGGCCGACACCGCCGCGACGACCCCGATCGCGGTCAGCAGCAGGCCGGCGGCCGACGACACGGCGGCGGCGCCGACCAGAACGAAGCCCAGCAGCCCCGCCGCGGCGACGAGCACCGCGAGCCGTGCCGCGTCGCGGAGCACGAGCGCGCGCTCGGAGACGATCCTGCGGTCGTGGTCGATCGACCAGGCGGCGAGCTCGGCCGCGAGCAGAAGCCCGGCGCCGATCGCCGGCGACCACCCGTCGACCGTCGGGTGCTGCTCGCGCCCGACGACGTAGCCGGCCGCCGAGAGGCCGATCGCCCACGGGATCGCAAGCGGGAAGCGCAGCACGAGGCCGGGTACGAGGACGACCGCGCCGACGGCCGCGATCGCCTCGCCGGCCTCCGCGAAGCGGCCTCCGGACGCCGCGACGTAGAGCGGCAGGGCGGCAAGCAGCAGGACGGCGGCGGTGCCGGTGATCAGGCGCGCGCGGTCCGGGCGTAGCGCCGGAATGACCTCACCTCCTCGAGCACCGCTTCGAGCGGCGTGTCGTCGCGCCATTCGGCGACCGCGACGCCCGACCGCTGGAGATGGTGCCGCAGCGCGTCGCGCCGCAGCGTCCAGATGTCGTAGGCGATCGCGTCGAGGCCGCCGCGCGGCCGCTCGGTGAACGGCACCGGTGAAACGTCCACGACCGCGAGATCGAAGCCGCGCATCCGCAGGTCGAGCAGCGCCCCGACCGACCGCCGGTCGAGCAGCGGCGAGAGCGCGATCAGCAACGCGTTCGGCGGCAGCGTGCGCCGCGGGATCACCTCGATCTCGGTCCAGTAGTAGGACAGGATCACCGTCGTGTCGAGCAGCGCGTCCACGATCTTGTAGAGCTGCACCGTCCCCATCCCCGGCTGCAGCCAGCGGAGGATGCCGCCGAACGAGATCAGCCCGACGCGGTCGCGCCGCGCCACGTACGCGTGCGCGATCGCGGCCGTCGCCCGCACCGCCAGGTCGAGCGTCCCCTCGTCGCCGCGGCGCGCCTCTGCGAACGAGTCGACGAACAGGATGACGTCCGTGTTCCGCTCCGGATGGCTCTCGTTCACCCACAGCTCGCCGCGGCGCGCGCTTGCACGCCAGTTGACGCGCTTCAGCGAGTCGCCGGCCGTCCACGGGCGCATGTCGGCGAACTCGATCCCCTCGCCGCGCCGCCGCGAGACCTCGCTCCCCGCGAACACCTGGGTGTCGCGTGGCTTCAGCAGCCGGCGCAGCGCCGCCTCGGTCGGGTAGACGCGCATCGTCGGCGTCTGGAGCACCGCGCCCTCGGAGACGAGCAGCCCGAGCGGCTCGCGGGCGCGCAGGTGGAGCGGCCCCAGCTCGTGCGCGCCCCAGCGCCGCGCGCGCAGCGCCAGCACGAGCTCCCGGCGCTCCCCGCGCCGAAGCGCGAGCGCAACCGGGTTGGCGCCGTCGACCCGGTCGAGCGCGTCCGGGAGCCGCAGGTACACGTCGAGCCGGTCGACGGGCGTCTGCGCTGTCAGCACGACAGTCGCGGTGACCTCGTCGCCCTCGATCGCCCGCTCCCGGGCGTCGAGCTCGACCGTGAACCGCGGCGGAGACGAGAGCGCCAGGCCGGCGCCGAGCGTGAGCAGGAACGGCGCGGTGAGCGCGACGAGCTCGGCCCGTCCGAGGACGAGCGCGGCCAGCAGTCCGATCGCCGAGAGCGCGGCGTACGCGCCGAGCTTCGCCGACGCGCGACGGGTCACGCCCTCGTCAAGTCCTCCGCAGCGGGTGTCGGCACCGTGTCGAGCCGCTCGCGCACGATGTCCTCGGCGGAGATCCGCTGCACCCACAGCTCGGGACGAAGCGTCAGCCGGTGCGCGAGCGCGGGCACCGCGACCGCCTTCACGTCGTCGGGCGTCACGTAGTCGCGGCCGTCGAGCGCCGCCCGGCAGCGCGACAGCTTGAGCAGTGCCAGCGAGCCGCGCGGCGAGGAGCCGACCTGCACCGACTGCGAGGTGCGCGTCGCCGCGACGACGTCCACCATGTAGAGGCCGACGGGCTCCGAGACGTACACCTGCTCGCACGCCTGCTGCATCTCGAGCAGCGTCGCGCGGTCGACGACCGCGTCGAGGTGCACCTCGTCCGTTCCGCGCTCGGCGCGCTCGGCGAGCACGCGCCACTCGTCCTCGCGGGCGGGATAGCCGACCGACATGCGCAGCAGGAAGCGATCGAGCTGCGCCTCCGGGAGCGGGTAGGTGCCCTCGTACTCGATCGGGTTCTGCGTCGCGAGCACGAGGAACGGCGGCCCGAGCGTCCGCGTCTCTCCCTCCGTCGTCACCTGCCGCTCCTGCATCGCCTCGAGCAGCGCCGCCTGCGTCTTCGGCGGAGCGCGGTTGATCTCGTCCGCGAGCAGCAGGTTGGCGAAGATCGGGCCGGGCCGGAACTCGAAGTCGGCGGTGCGCTGGTTGAAGATCGACGAGCCGGTCACGTCGGACGGCATCAGGTCCGGTGTGAACTGAATGCGTGAGAAGTCCATCGACGCCGCCTGCGCGAACGAGCGCGCCATCAGCGTCTTCGCGAGACCCGGGTAGTCCTCGAGCAGCACGTGGCCGTCCGCGAGCAGCCCGAGCAGCAGCAGCTCGAGCGCCTCGCGCTTGCCGACGACGGCTTTCTCGACCTCGTCGACGACCCTGCTCGCGATCTGCCCGACCTCGACGAGGTCCATGGTCACATCCTCTCAGAGGCTCTCGAGATACGCGACGAGCGAGCCGAGCTCTTCCGGCCGGATCCCGCGGGCGAAACGGTCCGCCGGCTCCGGCCGGTCGGGCCGGAGGAGCTCCCACCAGCGTCCGAGCGTGTCCGGGCCGGCGCGCTTCCCCGTTCGCTCGAGCCTCGCCTCGGCGATGTCGCGCAGCTGCGGCAGCAGACGCACGTGCAGGTCGTAGGCGTTCCCGACCGACAGCGTCACCTCGCGCTCGAGCTTCGCAAGCTCGCTCACCGGCGCCGGCTCCGGCGCCCGCTCGCCGAGCGCCCGGCGGAGCTCCGAGCCGCGGCGGCGCGGCACGGCGGCCGCAACGGCGCCGGTGATCGCCGCCATTGCGAGCCCGCCGACGACGAGCACGTAGATGTGCACGAACAGCCGCCGGTCGCCGGGGAGAGCGAGTGCGAGGAACAGGCAGGCCCCCGAGACGAGAACGAGCAGCACGATCAGGTCGAGGCGGTAGCGTCTCACGCCGGCGCACTCTGCAGGTCGTCGCGGATCGCGCGGAGCGCGTCGATCGCTTCCTGCTTCATCGCCCCGTCGATCTCGTGACGGCTGAACTTCGCCTGCTCGAAGAGCCCGGTCAGGCGGGTGACCGCGTCCGCGCGCGATGTCAGCCCGAGCAGGATCCGCCTCAGGTACTCGACCGGGGTCTCGCTCGGCAGGCGGCGGAGCCCGTGGCGGGCGAGCACCCGTTCCATCCGGGCGTAGGCGGCGATCACGGCGCGGCGCGCGTCCGGCTCGGCCTCGAGATCGTCGAGCGCCTCGCCGATCGTCGCGGCGACGTCGTCGGCGACCGTGAGCTCGGCGCCGTCGGCCGCCGCGGGTGCGGCGCGTCCGCGGCGCCGCAACCAGACCGCGCCGCCGACCGCGAAGAGCACGAGCGTCGCCCAGAGCACCGGCCAGCGGAACGTCGGCTCGTACGGCGTTGTCGTCAGCGGCTTGTGGCCGTTCGTGGTGCTCCCGTTCACCCCCGGCGGCCGCAGCGGGCCGAAGTGGAGATGAAGGCCGTGCCGGCGCAGGTACGAGACGACCAGGCCGATCAGCATCAGCAGGAACACGCCCGCAAGACCGCGGATCACGCGCGACTGGAAGCTGCGGCGGTTGCGCTCGGCGCCCACCTCGCGGAGGCGCATCACCTGCGCGTAGATCGCGAACGGGATCATCAGCACGAAGACGACGAGGAAGACGCTCATGGCCCAGTCGACGTAGCCCGGCGTCGGCCGCGCCTGAGACGCGCTGCCGAACCCGGTGCGGCTCGAGTAGGCGATCAGGCCGAGCAGGAGCAGCAGCACGAGCGTCACGAGGGCGACGCGGAGCGTGCGGCCGTGTCGGGGCGCGGCGGGCTGCATCGTCGGGAACTTAGACGTATCTCGTGCCGCTATGGTCTGGAGCCGTGGCCCGCCTGGACGGAAAGCGCGCGATCGTCACCGGCGCCTCGAGCGGCATCGGCGCGGCGACCACGAGGCTTCTGCGCGAGGCCGGCGCCAGCGTCTACACCGGCTCGCGCCGCGAGGGCAACCTCGACGTCACCGACCCCGAGAGCTGCCGCCGCTTCGTCGAGGCGGCGCTCGAGTCGCTTGGCGGGCTCGAGATCCTGGTCAACAACGCGGGGCTCTCGCGCGGCCGCGACCCGGTCTGGGAGTCGCTGGAGGAGGACGAGCGCGAGGTGATCGAGACGAACGTGCTCGGCCTGATGCGGATGACGCGCCTCTGCATCGAGCCGATCATCGAGAGCGGCGACGGGCACGTCGTCAACATCGGCTCCGTCGCCGGCATCTGGGCGTACGCGAACGGCTCGTCGTACGTCGCGTCGAAGTTCGCCGTGCACGGCTACACGCGCGCGCTGCGCGAGGACCTGTTCGGCAAGCCGGTTCGTGTCTCGAACATCGCCGGCGGCCTCGTCGAGACCGACTTCTCGAAGGTGCGCTTCAAGGGCGACGACGAGAAGGCGGCGGCCGTCTACGCGAACGTCGGCCTCGGAGGCCCGCTCACCGCGGACGACATCGCCGAGTGCATCCTCTTCGCGGTCACCCGGCCGCCGCACGTGAGCATCGACGAGATGCTCGTCCTCGCGCGCGCCCAGACGACGGGCACGAACGTCTACCGCGAGGGCTAGAACGGCCGTGTCTGTTCGGGACGTGTCTGGGCTCTGAGCCAGGACACGTCCGAACGAGGCAGGCCGAGGGGGAAAGCGGACGGCCGGGGGCGTGCATTCACGCCGAAGGGCGATGGCTGCTCGGGACGTGTCTGGGCTCTGAGCCAGGACACGTCTAGGCTGGGCTGCGCCAGTTCGGCCTCGTGTACGCCTCGCTGAACCCCGCGCGCAGGATGTTGCGGTGCGACGGGCCGTCGCCCTCGCCGGTCTCCGTGGCGAGCTCGCGGACCCCGAGCGCGCGCGCCTTCTCGATGCGGGCGGCGAGGATCGCGCTCTGCGCACCCCGCCCGCGGAACTCGGGACGGGTCATGCCGACGCCGACCCAGCCGGTCTCGCCGTCGGCGTAGAGCGCTCCGCAGCCGGCGGGCTGGTCGCCGTCCCAGGCGACGAAGCACGTCCAGCCCGGCGCGCCGACGATCGCTGCGAGCCGCGCGTCGAGCCCCGTGGCGACGGCGAACGCCTTCGGGTCGATCGTCTCCTCGACGTCCAGGTCGGTCGGCGCGGCCGGCGCCGGCTCGGTGCTCCGCCGGAACTTCAGCCACGCGCCCGCCGGCGTGTACCCGAGCGCGGCGAGCTGCGCGTCGAGCCCCAGGTAGCCGGCGCCGACGGAGACGAAATGCGGCCGCCCGGCGAACCACGCCGCGATCGCGGCGGCGTCGACGGTGGCGCCGATCGGGATCGCACGGTTCAGCTCGGGCAGCGGCGCCAACGGATGCGCGAAGCACACCGCCCCTCCGGCGGTCGCCGCCTCGCCGCCGCTCAACACGACGGCGTCTCGCACGGCCTGCGCCTCGACGCGCTCGAGCGCGTTCACGGCGCCTCGCGCCGCTTTTCCCAGTAGCGCTGCATCCCGAGCCAGGACTGCCAGAGCGGGGCGACGCGGTCGTACCGGTCGGCGTCGGCGCCCATGTCGGCGCGCGCCGCCTCGATGAACGCCTCCTGCTCCATCCCGTCGCCGACCCGCTCCGCCCAGCGGTCGAGCTCGAGCTCGAGCCGGTCGAGGTGCGCGCCGACGTCCTCGTGGATGCCGAAGTGGATCAGCGCGAGCCGCTCCGGGCTGCGCGCGCGGATCGCGGCGGCGGTCGCGTGCCACGTCGCGACGTCGATGTCGGGCGGCGGGCAGACCGGCAGCACATAGGACGCTCCCGGCATCCGGACGCCGGCCGCGTCACCGGCGAGGATCGTCCCGTCGCGGTCGTACGACACGTGGTGCGACGCATGCCCCTGCGTCGTGAAGACGTCCCAGCCGAGGACGTTCCCGTCCGCGATGCGCGCATTCGCTTCGGGCACCGGGGCGAGCTCGCCCCAGAGCGGATCGAAGAGGTCGCCGTAGAGCCGGCGCGCCGACCGCTCGAGCCGCGACGGATCGACCAGGTGCGGGTAGCCGATTTCGCTCACCCACACGGTCAGGCTCGGGTTCCGGCGCACGAGCGCGCCGGCCGCGCCGGCATGGTCGAGATGGATGTGCGAGAGGAGCAGGTGGCGCACGTCGGTCAGCTCGACGCCGTGCTTTCCGAGACCGCGCTCGAGGGCGTCGATCGTCGACGACGGCCCGCAGTCGAACAGCGCGAGCCCGTCGTCGGTGTCGACGAGGTAGACGCCGATCGCCTGCGCCGCGCCACCGAACTCGAGGTCGATGAGCCGCAACGAACCCATAACGCCATCTTCGCAGGCGGGGACCTAGGCTCTCCGCCGATGCGGCTCCTGATCGGCCTGCTCGCAGCGCTCGCACTCGCACCGGTCGCGAACGCGATGAAGACGCTTCCCCAGCCCGTCTCGGCGACCGTCGTCGAGCTGATCCACTACCGCGCGCACGACGGCGTCGAGCGGCCGGCCTGGCTGCTGCTGCCGCAGGGCTACCACGGCCAGGAGGTCCCGCTCGTGATCTCACCGCACGGGCGCGGCATCCACGCCGAGGAGAACTCGCTCATCTGGGGCGACCTGCCGGGCGAGGGCGGCTTCGCGGTGATCAACCCTGCGGGCGAGGGGCGGCTGCTGCACACCTACTCCTGGGGCGACCCCGGGCAGATCGCCGATCTCGCGCGCATGCCGGCGATCGCTCGGGCGCACGGCGTCAACGTCGACCCGCACCGCATCTACGCGATCGGCGGCTCGATGGGCGGGCAGGAGACGCTGCTGCTCGTCGCCCGCGATCCGCACCTGCTCGCCGGCGCTGCCGCCTTCGACCCCGCGACGGACATGCGGCGGCGCTACTACGACTTCGCCGCGCTCCCCGACGGGAAGACGCTGCAGCGGCTCGCGCGCGCGGAGATCGGCGGCACCCCGAGGCAGGATCCGGAGGCGTACGCCGTGCGCAGCCCGGACCACTACGCACGGCAGATCGCCGAGTCCGGTGTCCCGCTGCAGCTCTTCTGGAGCACCCGCGACCGCATCATCCGCGACCAGGTCGAGGAGACGGGGCAGCTTGCGATCGAGATCCGCGACGACGATCCGCGCGAGAAGCTCTGGGACTTCGAGGGCGAGTGGCAGCACACCGCCGAGATGCAGCCGGACCGGCGGCTGCCGCGCGCACTCGCCCGTTTCGGGCTCCTGCCGTGGAGCGACGTGCCGTCGCTGAGGCCGCCTATACCCGCGTCGGAGATCTGACGAGCGCCGCTTCGAGATCGGCGACGAGGTCGTCCGCCGACTCGATCCCGACCGACAGCCGCACCAGGTTCCCGGGCGGCGCGAACGGAGCGCCTGCCGTCGACGCGTGCGTCATGCGCGCGGGATGCTCGATCAGGCTCTCGACGCCGCCGAGCGACTCGGCGAGCTGGAAGATCGACGTCCGCGCGACGAGGTCGACCGCCTCCTGCTCGTTCTCCATCAGGAACGAGACCATGCCGCCGAAGTCGCGCATCTGCGCCCGGGCGACCTCGTGGTTCGGGTGCGACGGGAGACCGGGCCAGAGCACGCGCTCGACAGCCGGATGCCCGTCGAGGAACTCCGCCACCCGGCGGGCGTTGTCGCAGTGCGCGCGCATGCGCACCGCGAGCGTCTTCAGCCCGCGCAGCACGAGCCACGCGTCGAACGGGCCTGGCACGGCGCCGAGCGACTTCTGCAGGAAGTACAGACGCTCCGCGAGCGCGTCGTCGTTCGTCGCCACGAAGCCGCCCACGACGTCGCTGTGGCCGCCGAGGTACTTCGTCGTCGAGTGGACGACGAGGTCGGCGCCGAGATCGAGCGGCTGCTGGAGATACGGGCTTGCGAACGTGTTGTCGACGACGAGCAGCGCGCCGGCCGCGTGCGCCGCGTCCGCGGCGCGGCGGATGTCGACCACGTTCAGCAGGGGGTTCGACGGCGTCTCGACCCACACGAGGCGAACGTCCTCGTCCAGATACGACGGCAGCCCCTCGTCGAACTCGGCCGCCGGCACGTACGTGAAGCGGTAGCCCTTCTCCTCGTAGACCTGAGAGGTCATCCGGTAGACGCCGCCGTACACGTCGGCGATCAGGACGACGCGCTGGCCCGGGTTCACGAGGTGCATCAGCGTCGTCGTCGCGCCGAGCCCGGAGCTGAACGCGATCCCGTAGTCGGCGTTCTCGAGGCTCGCCAGCGCGATCTGCAGCGACGTCCGCGTCGGGTTGGCGACGCGCGCGTAGTCGAAGCCCTTGTGCACGCCCACCGCTTCCTGGACGAAGGTGGAGGTCTGGTAGATCGGCGTGATGATCGCGCCCGTGGTCGGGTCGGGCTCCTGGCCGGCGTGGATCGCGCGCGTCTCGAAGTCCATGGTTCAGGATGCTAGTCGGGCGCCGAGCCATGTCGCGAGGCTCGCGAGCGGCTCGTCGAGCGGGAGCGGCTCGACGCCGTCCTCCCACCACGTTCCGAGCACGCGCAAGGTGCCCTCCGTGCGGTCGTGGAGGGGCTCGACGCGGCCGACGATCCGGTCGCCGGCGAGGATCGGCAGCACGTAGTAGCCGTACGCGCGCTTTGCCTTCGGCACGTACATCTCGAGCCGGTAGTAGAAGCCCCAGAGCGCCTCGGCGCGGGCGCGGTCGTGCACGAGCCGGTCGAAGGGGGAGAGGAACGTGACGCGGCCGGCGACGCGGCCGTCGTCGGCGTCCGGGTGCGCGACGAGCTTCCCGCGCCGCAGCTGCACGCCGAGCGAGCGGAAGCGCTGCTCGTCGATCAGGCGGCTCGCCTGCGCCCAGGTCAGCCGCTCGGTCTCGGGGTACCAGCGGTCGGCGAGATCCCACACGCGCTGCTTGCCGCGCCTGCCGACGACCGCGACCTCCCCGCGCGCGTTCAGCACCTGGAGCATCAGCCCGACCTGGCGCGTGCCCCACCAGCGGTGGTCGTCGAACCGCCGCTTGTGCGTCTCGATCTCGCGCCCGAGGAGCGGCCCGCGCCGGTCGAGCTCGCGGAGCACGTGGCGGCGGAAGGCGGCGTTCTCCTGCACGTACCTGGTCAGCTGCTTGTCCCAGGCGCTGCTGCGACGGCGCATGCGCCTCCCAGAGGAGCCGGTCGAGCTCTGCCCGGTCGTAGCGGGAGCCGAGGCGGCTCCAGAGCACGAGATGCTGCGGCGGCGCCACCGTCGAGATCGGGTCGAGCTGCAGGAAGCCGAGCCGCTTGACCGTCTCGAGCACGCCGGTCGCGGAGCCGTCGAGGAGCTGCGCGTTGACGGCCATGCGGCGCGCGCGCTCGATCGAGAGCTCGGTCACGCGTCTCGTTCTACCCGCTCGAGCCCGATCGTGCGTGCGAGCCGGAGCGCCGCCCGCTCGAGCTTCGCGTCGACGTCGCCGCGCACTTTCGGCTCGCGGGTGAACCGCCGGATCCGCAGGACGCCTTCGGCGCGGTCGGCCTTCAGGTCGGCGCGCCCGACGAAGCGGTCGCCGGCGAGCAGCGGCAGCACGTAGTAGCCGTACACGCGCTCGTGCTCGCGCTTGTACACCTCGATCACATGCTTGAAGCCGAAGACGCGCTCGAGCAGCGGCCGGTCCCAGACGAGGTTGTCGAACGGGCAGACGAGGGTGGGAGGAGCCGGGTCGCCGTCGAGCTCGGTCTCCGGCGCCACGTAGAAGGCGGCGCTGTGATCGTCGGGCTGGACTTCACGCAGCGCGCCTTCGCGTCCGAGCGCGACGAGGTGGTGGTGGAGCCGCGCCTTCCCGCCCTTGAGCCGCCAGTGCTCGCGGATCGCCGCCTCGGTCAGCGCGCCGCGGGCGCGAACCGCGAGGAGCGCGAGCGTGCGCAGGGTCTCGTCCTCGGACGGCGTCGGCAAGGCCAGCACGTCGGGCGGGATCACGCGGTCGGTCAGGTCGTACAGCCGCTGGAAGTTGCGCCGGCCTGCGATTGCGAGCTCGCCGCGGTCCCAGAGCGCCTCGAGGACCATCTTCGCCGGCTTCCAGTTCCACATTCCGCCGCCCTTGAACTGCCCGCCCGCCTCGAAGTCGCGCGAGCCGAGCGGCCCCTCCTCACGGATGCGCGCGAGGATCGGCCCGGCGAGCTCGCCGTGCTCGCGCAGCGCCCGGTCGTAGATCCGCCAGTGGCCGCCGCCGTTCATCGTGCTGCGGAAATGCGGCCACAGCTCGATCGGCAGCAGCGACGCCTCGTGCGCCCAGTACTCGAAGACGCGCCCGCTTCCGAGGAGCTTCGGGACGATGTGCGGGTCGAAGGCGCCGACGCGCGCGCCGAGCGTCAGGCGGTGCGCACGGTCGACGGCCGAGATCGAATCGAGCTGCACCGCGGAGAGCTTGCGGATCGCGGTCTCGACGTCGTCTTCGCCCGCGCGCCGGAAGCGCCCTGCGTAGCCCTGCGCCGCGACGATGGTGCGCCGGATCTGTGCGAGGGTGGCGGTGGTGGACGCGGTCGACATGTATCTCTCAACGAATCCGGGCTCGCCGATCGTCCTCGACGTGCTGGGGACACTCGATCCGGTTGCGATCCGAGCCTACGTTCACGAGCTGGATCCGGCGGCGGAGGAGATCTTCGCGTTCGAGGCGAGCGTCGGCGCCTTGTTCGGTGTCCGGAGACGCGACGGCACGCGGGTGGCGATGAAGGTGCACAAGCTCTTCCGCGACGAGCGCTTCCTCGACGACGTGCAGGCCGTGCAGGCGGCGCTCTGCGACGCGGGTGTCCCGGCGCCGCGACCGCTCGGCCGCAGCGGCTTCGTCACCTGGGAGGAATGGTGCGACGCGGGCGTGTACCGCGACGCGCACGAGCCGCAGGTCCGGCGCGTGCTCGCGGCCACGCTCGCACGCCTGATCGAGGCGGCGACCGCGGTGGGCGTGCGGCCACGGCGGCCGCTTCGCATGCTTCCCGGCGGTCTCTGGCCGGTGCCGCACAACGCGCTCTTCGACTTCGATGCGTCGGTCGACGGCGCGGAGTGGATCGACGAGGTCGCGCGCGCCGCGGCGGCGGAGCGCGAGGGAGGAGCCGGCACGCCGGTCGTCGGGCACACGGACTGGGCGGTGAAGCACCTTCGCTTCGACGAACAGCTCACCCCGACGGTGATCTACGACTGGGACAGCCTCGACACCCAGCCGGAGACGACGCTGGTCGGTGCAGCGGCAGCGACGTTCGTCTACACGGAGGAGGTGGAGGTCGACACGCTCTGGCCGTCCATCCCGGAGGTGCGCGCGTTCGTCGACGACTACGAGGAGGAGCGTGGGAAGCCTTTCGGCGCAGCGGAGCGCCGCGCGGTGTTCGGTGCGGCCGTCTACCTCGGCGCGTATGTCGCCCGCTGCCAGTGGGCCTACGTGCGGAGCTACGACCGCTCCGCCCTCGAGGCGTTCACGACCTTGCTCTGAGCGTCCTCAGCGCGCGTGCGCGAGGTACTCGAGCAGGTCGGAGCGCGTGACGACGCCGATCGGGCGGCCGGCGTCCGCCACGACGACCGCGTTCGTGCCGCCCGTGAGCGCGGTGACGATCTCGTCCACGGAGGCGTTCGCATCCACCGTCGTCAACGGGCCTTGCATCGCGACGGCCACGTCCTCGTGCAGCGCGTCCGCGTTCTTGAAGACGAGGTCGAGCAGCGCCCGGTCCTGCAGAGACCCGATCACGTCCGCGAGCGAGCCAAGCTCGCCGTCGCGAACCACCGGGAGCTGCGAGATCGAGTAGCGCTCCATCACGTCGATCGCCTCCGCGACCTTCTGGTGCGCCGACACGGTGACGAGCGGCGGCGTCTCGCCCGGCTTCGCGCGCAGCAGGTCGCGCACGCGCGGCACGGGGACACCGCGGTCGAGGAACCCGTGCTCGATCATCCAGTTGTCGTCGAGGAACTTGGACAGGTACGAGCGCCCCGAGTCGGGGAGGATCGTCAGGATCGTCGCGCGCGGCTCGCACTCGGCGGCGTACACGAGCGCCCCGGCGACGGTCGAGCCCGCCGAGCCGCCGACGAGCAGGCCCTCCTCCCGCGCCAGCCGGCGCGCGGTCAGGAACGACTCGCGGTCGGAGACGCGGATCCAGCGGTCGACGACCGTGAGGTCGATCGTGTCGGGCCACGTGTCCTTGCCGATGCCCTCGACGAGGTACGGATGCAGGTCGGCCTCGCTGTCTGCGGTGTAGATCGAGCCTTCCGGGTCGACGCCGACGATCTTCACCTGCGGCGCGTGCTCCTTGAAGTACCGCCCCACGCCGCTGATCGTGCCGCCGGTGCCCACCGAGATGACGATCGCGTCGAGCTCGCCTCCGGTCTGCTCCATGATCTCCGGCCCGGTCGTCAGGTAGTGCGCCTCCGGGTTCGCCATGTTCGAGTACTGGTCCGGCTTGAAGCCGCCCGGGATCTCCTCGGCGAGCCGCGACGACACCGAGTAGTACGACTCCGGTGAGTCGTGGTCGACCGCGGTGGGGGTGATCACGACCTCGGCGCCGTAGCCGCGCAGCATCGCGATCTTCTCCTGGCTCATCTTGTCTGGCATGACGAAGATGCAGCGGTAGCCCTTGCGCGCCGCCGCGATCGCAAGCCCGACCCCGGTGTTGCCGGACGTCGGCTCGACGATCGTGCCGCCCGGCTTCAGCTTCCCGTCGCGCTCGGCGGCCTCGATCATCGCGAGACCGATCCGGTCCTTGTTCGAGCCGCCCGGGTTCAGGTACTCGAGCTTCGCGAGCAGCGTCGCCGGAACGTCCTCGGAGATGCGGGACAGCTGCACGATCGGCGTGTTGCCGACGAGGTCGAGGATGGTCGGATAGTCGCGCGCCATGCGCGCGAAGCCTATCTCCGCTGCTAGTGCCGGAAGTGCCGGCGCCCGGTGAAGACCATCGCGGCGCCGGCGGCCTCAATCGCCGCCTTCACCTCGTCGTCGCGGCGTGAGCCGCCGGGCTGGATGAACGACGCGATGCCGGCGTCGAGCGCGATCTGCGGGCCGTCGGCGAAGGGGAAGAACGCGTCGCTCGCGAGCACCGCACCGCTCAGGTCGTGGCCGAGCTCACCCGCCTTCTCGACCGCGATCCGCACCGCGTCGACGCGGCTCATCTGGCCGGCGCCGATCCCGATCGTCTGCAGGTCGCGCGCGAGCACGATCGCGTTCGACGAGACGTGCTTGCACACCCGCCACGCGAACAGCAGGTCGCCCCACTGCTGCTCGGAGACCGAGCCGGTGACGACCTCCATCGTCTCCCGGTCCTCGACGTCGCCGTCGCGCTCCTGCACGAGGATGCCGCCGAGCACGCGCTTGTAGTCGCGCTCGCCCGGCGTCTCGGCGCGCCGCTCGTGGTCGGCGAGGATGCGCAGCGCCTTCTTCTCGCGCAGCGCGGTGAGGGCCGCCTCGTCGTAGCCCGGCGCGAGCAGCACTTCGACGAAGTGCTCGGCGATGCGCGCGCCGAGCTCGGCGCCGACCTCGCGGTTCAGGATCGCCACGCAGCCGAACGCGGAGACGGGATCGGCTGCGAGCGCGCGCTCCCACGCCTCCTCGATCGTCCCGGCGACGGCGACGCCGCACGGGTTCGCATGCTTGACGATCACGACCGCCGGCAGCGCGAACTCCCGGGCGACGCGTCGCGCTCCCTCGAGGTCGGCGAGGTTGTTGTACGAGAGCTCCTTGCCGCCCAGCTGCTCGACCTGCGAGAGCAGGTCCCGCCGCGCGCCCAGCTCGCGGTAGTACGCAGCCGCCTGATGCGGGTTCTCGCCGTAAGAGAGGTCGGTGACCTTCTCGAAGCTGAGCGTCAGCGACTGCGGGAACCGCTCCGCCTCCGCGAACCAGGCGGCGATCGCCGCGTCGTAGGCGGCGGTGTGCGCGAACGCCTCGCGCGCGAGGTCGCGTCGCTTCTCCTCCGAGACCCCGCCGTGCTCGCGGAGGTCCTCCAGCACCGGGCCGTACTGATGCGCACTGCAGAGCGCGATCACGTGCGGGTAGCTCTTCGCCGCGGCGCGCAGCATCGACGGGCCGCCGACGTCGATCATCTCGACGATCTCCTCGTCGGTCGCGCCGCGGCGGCCCGCGATCGACGTGAACGGATAGAGGTTCGAGCAGACGAGCTCGAACGTCTCGATCCCGAGCTCTGCGAGCGTCGCCATGTCCTCCTCGACCTCCCGCCGCGCGAGGATGCCGCCGTGGATCCGCGGGTGCAGCGTCTTGACCCGTCCGCCGAGCATCTCGGGGGCCTCGGTCACCTCCTCGACCCGCTTGACGGGGAGCCCGTGCTGCTCGAGGTGGGTCGCGGTCTTCCCGGAAGAGACGAGCTCCCAGCCGAGATCGACGAGGCCCGCCGCGAGCTCGGCCACGCCCTCCTTGTCGAAGACGCTCAGGAGCGCGCGAGGCAGAGCTCTCTCACCGCCTTCGGAAGCAGACGGTGCTCCACGGCGTGGATGCGCTCCTCGAGCGTCCCGCGCGGCTCCACCGGGACCTCCTCCTGGAGGATCACCGGGCCGGTGTCGATGCCTTCGTCCACGAAGTGCACGCTGACGCCGGTGGTCTCGACGCCGGCCGCGAGCACGTCCTCGATCGGATGCGCCCCGGGGAATTCCGGCAGCAGTGACGGATGGACGTTCACCACACGGCCCGGGAACCGGTCGAGGAACGTCTTGCGCAGCAGGTGCATGTAGCCGGCGAGCACGACGAGCTCGACGCCGTGCTCCTCGAGCCACGTCGCCATCACGAGATCGCGCTCCTCGCGGCTCGCGAAGCAGTCGAGCGCGAAGGTCGCCGTCGGGATCCGCGCATTGCGGGCGCGCTGCAGGGCGTACGCGTCCTTGCGGTTCGAGGCGACGGCCGACACCGGCAGGCCCGCGTCGATCAGCGCCTGCAGGTTGGTGCCCGTGCCGCTGACGAGGACGCCGATCAGGTGATGCTCCCGACCGCGAGCTCACCCGGCTCCGCCGAGTCGACGACCGCGCACCAGCCGATGCCGAGGTTGAACACGCGCCGCAGCTCGTCCTCCTCGACGTGGCGTGCGAGCCACGCGAACACGGGCGGCCGCTCCCACGCGTCCCAGTCGAGCTCGGCCGTGCGGTGCGACGGCAGCACGCGCTCGAGGTTCCCGAGGATGCCGCCGCCGGTCACGTGCACGAACGCCTTCGCGCGGCCGCGCAGCGCGCGCGCCGTGTCGAGGTAGAGCCGGGTGGGGGCGAGCAGGTCGCCGCCGTCGTAGTCCTCGTCCTCGAGCACGCGGCGGACGAGCGTGAAGCCGTTCGCGTGGACGCCCGCAGACGGGAACCCGATCACGACGTCGCCCGCCTCGATCGTTGACCCGTCGACGAGGTCGGCCCGCGAGACGACCCCGACGCAGGTGCCGGCGAAGTCGAGCTCGCCCTCGGCATAGATGCCCGGCAGCTCGGCCGTCTCGCCGCCGACGAGCGCGACGCCCGCCGCGCGGCAGACCTCCGCGGCGCCGTCGACCAGGTCGGCGACCTCGTCGAGGCGGATCTCGTTCGCCGCGACGTAGTCGAGCAGCATCAGCGGCTCGGCCCCGCACGTCGCGACGTCGTTGATGCAGTGTGCGGCCAGGTCGGCGCCGCAGTCGCGGAGCCGCCCGCGCTGCCGCGCCAGGATCAGCTTCGTGCCGACGCCGTCGGTCGACGCGGCGAGCAGCCGGTCGTCGTCGAGCGGGTGCAGGCCGGCGAACGCCCCGAAGCCCTGCGCGCCCGTCGACTCGACGGCGGCGCGAAGGCGCTCGACGACCGAGCCGGCGGTCGCCAGCGAGACCCCTGCCGCTGCGTAGCTGCGCTCGGTGCTCAGGGAGCCAGTGTACGAGGTACGTCGGCCGCCGTCAGCGGACGAGGACGACGGTGGAAGTGCTTCCGTCCGCGTGCTGGAAGACGAGCTTCACGAGCCCTCTGCCCGGGGCGAACCAGCACGTGCGCGTGCCGCTCCCGAACGGGAAGCCCGGCTGGGTCAGCGTGCTCCGGACCGCGAGCGCCTCGAACGTGCCGGCGGGCACCGCGACCTTCTGCACGCCGAGAACCTTCGTCGTGCCGGTGACCCCGTAGGTCTTGAACTCGCTGCTCGAGCGCGACGTGCTCCAGGTCTGCCCGAACGCGGGATACGCGGTCAGGACCGGGTTCATGCCGAAGTCCATCAGGTCGAGGGGCGAGGCGAAGTGGTTGCGCGCCGAGGAAGGCACGCCGCGCGGCCCGAGCGCGGGCAGCGGCTTCAGCGACGCCGACGCCGTGTTCCCCCAGAGGTTCGCGATCCCGTCCGTCCGCTTCGAGAACCCGTAGCTGCCCTTCGCCTGGATCGGCCCGGTCGCCTTCTTGATCGTGAAGCGCGCCGTGTTGTTCACGACGGCGTCGATCTCCAGAGTCTCGACTTCAGGTTTAGCCAGATGCTTCGGGTTCGTCCACCGGTAGACGAGCTTGCGGCCCTTCTGGAAGGGGAAGTAGTCGACGTTCGTCGGCGTCGGCAGCGGCTTCAGCGTCGTCGACTGCAGCTCCGAGACCATCACCGGGGCTCCTGCGCCGCCCGTGTGGTCGAACTCGACCTTCACCGGACCGACGCCGTACACCCACCACGTCGTGCGGAACCCGCTCCCGTACGGGTCGCCGATCGCGCCCGCCTGGGTGATCTGCGTGCGCACCTTCGCGGCGACCACGCCCTTCGGGAACGCGGGCACCTTCACGAGCTCGTTTCCGAGGTAGGTCGACGCGCTCGTGACGTCGTTCTGCGAGCCGCCCGAGCCCGCCCAGGCGATGCCCTTGAGAAGCGGCTCGGCGAGCACCGGGTTCCGGGAGCCCCAGATCACGTTGTAGTAGGTGCCGACGAGGCTGTTCCCGCACTGGGTCGCGGACGCGCAGAGGATCGGGAAGCTCGCCGGCGGCGGGTCGCTCGTCCAGTTCGTGTTGACGATCCCCTCGCCGGTCTCCTGGAAGCTGACGGTTCCGTTCGACGTGATCGCGTCGGACGGGTTCTTGAGGTTGTCGGTCGTCCACGCGAGCACGAAGGTCGTGCCCTGCCGGCTCTTCACCGTCACCTTCTCCAGCGTCGGCGTCGGCGCGTAGACGCTGTCGCTCCACTTGTAGATCCAGCTCGCGCCCGTCGGGTGCGGAAGCCACGCGTCGTCTGCCAGCGCGCTCGGCGCCGACGCGAGGAACATCGCGGCGGCCACGACCGCGACGGTGCCGAGAGCTGGGCGTCTCACGGGCCGGAAGGGTAGCCGTGCAACCATGAGGACGTGCGCGCTCTCCTCGTCGCCCTCGCACTCGTCGCCGCGCCGGCTGCGCTCGCCGCGCACAAGCCGCCGACGAGCGGCGTCCACCACACGACCGCCGGCAAGGCGGCCGCCGCAAAGGCGCTGATCCGCCCCGGCGACATCGGCGAGGGGTGGACGGCAGGTCTGACACCGAAGAAGGTTGGCGCGCTCACCTGCGGGTCGGCTGCGAAGACGGTGGAGGGCGCGGTCGAGACCGGGTCCGCCGTGTCGCCGACCTATCGCGCCGGCTCGACCGGGCCGTTCGTCTCCGAGACCGCCTACGTGTACTCGACCGCGGCCGGCGCCCAGCGCTTCTTCGAGCACGTCGCGAGCCGGGCGGCGCTCGCCTGCCTTGCAGAGAGCGTCGCCGGCGGCTCGACGAAGAACGTCACGTTCAAGGTCACGCACTCGCAGCAGCTGCCCGCGCCGAAGGCCGGGACGAAGGCCGCCGCGTACCGCGTCGTCGGCACCGCCGTCGTGACCGCGCAGAAGGTGCGCGTGTACGTCGACGTCGTGCTGCTGTACCGGCAGAACGCGATCTCCGAGCTGAGCTGGTCGAGCTTCCTCGTGCCGGTGAGCTCGAGCCTCGAGCTGCAGGTCGCGCGCGCAGCGGCAGCGCGTCTGTAGCGGGGCTACTCTGAGGCGCGTGCATCGCCTGGTGCCCATCGCGCTCGCGCTTGTCGCGACGTTCGTGCTCGCCTCGCCGGCCGCAGCCGACAACTGGCTCCCGCATCCGGACGACGCCACGTGGAGCTACTCGTGGAGCGACAGCGTCTACGCGACCACCCCGGCGACGGAGAACGTCACCGTCAAGAGCCAGACGGGAGCGAGCTTCGTGCTCGCGTGGACCACCGGCGATCCGAAGACGCCGACCTCGAGCGGGACGGTGAGCTTCCAGGACACCGACTCGGGCCTGAACAACACCGACTGGTCGAGCACGCCGCCGCCGCCGAGCATGCCGATCCTCTGCGCGACTGCTTCGGGCTGCGGCAACAGCCTCTCGAGCACCTACTACGACATCATCTGGGGCAGTCGCGCACCCGTGCTGATGGAGCCGCTCGTCCAGGGGGCGTCGTGGACCGGTCAGGGCGGCGCGTCGAACGACGTGTCGGCCACGTCGACGTACCTCGGTCAGCAGCCGGTCACCGTGCCCGCGTTCCCGAACCCGGTCGTCGCGGCGGTCGTGCGCACCAAGGTCACGCAGGCCGGGGCGCTCGGCGACCCGTACGGCAGCGGCACGCGGACCGTCTGGTGGGTGTACGGCGTCGGTCCCGTGAAGGTCGAGTTCGACCACGCGGGCGGCGTCGGCGCGCCGGTCACGACCTCGGTCCTCCAGTCGACGTCGCTGACGCCCGCGGCGACGCCGAGCGACCTCGACTACTTCCCGCTCAAGCAGGGCCTCACGCAGCGGTACCGGTGGACGAACTCGAAGCACCTGAAGCAGCCCGAGGTCGAGCAGGTTGCGATCCAGGCCTCGCTGAACGGGACCGCGCGGTTCACCGTGACGAGCGTGTCGGGCCCGATCAGGGCGTCGGCGAGCTACGGGTACACCGCGCGTGTGAGCGGGGTGACGAACATCTGGTCGGCGTCGCAGGCGACCACGCTCGTGAAGTTCCCGCCGCTCGGTCCGAAAAGCGCGAAGCCGGCCAACCGGAGGCACTTCTTCACGCCGCTCGACTTGATGAACTTCGGCTTCAACCCGATCCTGCCCGCCTACGCCGCGCCCGGCGACACGTGGAAGTCGGCGGCGTCGGGACCGGATTTCCAGGCGTACGGCGTGACCGGCTCGACGGCCATTCTGGGCGTGCAGACGGTGAAGGTCCCGGGAGGCACGTTCAAGGCGCTCGCCGTGCGCAGCACGCTGAGCCAGCCTGGCTTCCCGTTCGGGAGCGGGACGCGCACGTGCTGGTTCGCCCCGGGCAAGGGGCTCGTCAAGCTCGTCTTCAAGCACGGGGACGGCAGCACGTCGCAGGTCGTCCTGATCAAGAAGTAAGCCGGCCGTGCGCACGAGCCTCCTCGTCGCGATCGCCGCCGCGCTCCTCGTGTCGGGCTGCGGGGGGCACTCGAAGCGCGCCGCGATCGCGGACTACATCACCCGCGTCGATGCGGTCGAGTCGGGGATGACGACGCCGCTCTCGGAGATCACGCAGGCGAATCAGCAGTACGCCAAGTCGCAGACCTCGCCGAAGTCCCTTCCGAAGCTGGCGCGGTCCGTGCGCACGCTCGAGACGCTGCAGGCCAAGCTGCAGAAGATCACGCCTCCGCCGGAGGCGAAGCATCTGCACGCGCTGATGCTCGAGCTGGTCGCGCGCGAGGTCGTGCTCGCCAAGGAGCTCCAGTCGCTCGCCACATTCGTGCCGCAGTTCCAGGGCGCGCTCGAGCCGCTCGTGCCCGCCAACGCGCAGCTCAAGAAAGAGCTCGGGAAGACGGTGAAGGGCGCCGCCGCGACGAAGGCGCTCGACGCGGAGAAGGTGGTGGCCCTGCAGAGCTACGCGACGACCGTCGGCCTCGTGATCGGGACGCTGCAGCGGTTCGACCCGCCGGCGGTCTGGAGGCCCGGGTACGAGGCGCAGCTCGCCTCGCTCCTGAAGCTCCGGAGCTCGGCGCTTGCGCTCGCGAGAGCGGTGGCGGCGACCGACGCGAAGGCGATCCCGACGCTCCTCGAGCGGTTCGACGCCGCGGCGGTGTACGGCCAGAGCACCCGGGTGCAGAAGCAGCAGATCGCCGCCGTGAAGGCCTATGACGCGCAGATCAAGGCGCTCGTGACGCTTGCGCGCAAGGTGCAGGCCGAGCGCGGGCGGCTTCAGCGCACCTATTCGTAACGTTCCCAAGGCACACGCGGGTCGATTTGGAGTCGTGTGCGTTTTACGTTGACGCACGGTTCGCAGTGTGAGAAAGTCAGCCCCGGTTGGGTGGTACGGCGCCGTGGGAAGCGTCGAAAAGTCGGGGAGCAGGGGGAGCGAATTTCTACCTACGCGGTAGCGGGGGGAGCGTACGACCGGTTCGGAATGGTGGCGCTGCGCACGCGCACGCTCCGCTACTGGCTCGCGTTCGTCGGCGTCCTCTCGATCGCAGTCCTCTACGTCGCTCCGACCGTCGAGGCGATCATCGCCGCCCGCCCCGCCACGGCGCTTCCCACGATCGCCGTCCCCGTCGAGTGGTTCCCGACCCTCAACGCGCCCAAGCTGCGCGCCGCTCCGACCGTTCCCCACGTCAAGCCGTACACCGGCCCGACCGGCACCACGCCCGGCGGCAAGCGCCACGTGCCGGTCGTACGCGAGTCGTACTCCTTCCTGCCGCCGTCGGCGAGCACGCCGGCGTCGGGGAGCGCGGCGTTCGCCGCCTCGCCCGTCGTCGCGGCGCTGGCGACGGCGATCGCAGGCGCTCCGGTCACCACCGACCAGAGCGGCACGCCCCAGCAGGTGACGCAGGCCTCGTCCGCGCCTCCCACGACGGACACGGCCGTCGGCACCGACCCCGGAGCGCTCGCCCCGGGCTCCACCACACCCCCGACCCCGGTCACCGACGACGGCAGCGACGCCGCCACGCCGGGCTCGACCGACTCCACCTCGCAGCCGGCAGGCGCCCCCCAGGACGCGCCGGTGAACAACACGTTCCAGCCGGTCACCGCTGCCGCCCCGCCGAACGTCTCCGCCGCGGCGGTCGCCCCGACCCCCGCGGCGTCGTTCAACGACACGTTCGTTCCGGCGACGCCGCCGCCCAGCTCGACCGACACGACCGTCTCCACGGGCGACGATCCTCCGTCCGGCCCGGCGGTCGACGACGGCACCGGGCCGAGCCCGTCCGACGGCTCGGTGACGCCCGACCAGTCGTCCGGCATCTCGTCGGGCGCGACCGACGGCTCGACCTCCGGCACCGGCTCGACCGACAGCTCGACGCCGGACGACGGCAATGGGCCGGCGACGGACGACCCCGGGTCTCCGGCGATCGTCCCCGACACCACCTCCGACACGAGCAGCGACTCCGGCTCCGGTGTGTGCCCGCGCGGGCCTCCGGCGTCGTGGAGCGTCGACGGAAACGGAGGCGCCGTGACCGTCGCGGTTGCCGGAGACCAGCTCGTCGTGACCGCCGGCGGTACGACGAGCAGCTGCGCGCTTGCGGACGTCGGCTCGCTCGCGGTGTCGGACGCGTCGTCGCTCGGCGTCGACCTCTCGGGTGGGGCGGTCACCGTCCCGATCAGCTACGACGGCGCCGGCAGCGGCGCCATCGCCGTGAGCGGGGGCGGCGGTTCCACCTATTCCTATGACACCGGCGCCGGGTCGATCTCCGGCGGCGGAGTCTCGATCACATTCAGCGGCGTCGACGCGTTCTCGGCCGGCGGCGGCTACGACGTGCTGAGCGGCCCGGCGGCCGACAGCGTCTGGGACGTCACCGGCGCCGGCAGCGGCACGGTCGGCGGCCTCGCCTTCAGCGGCTTCGAGCATCTCGCCGGCGCGGCGAACAACCAGGACCGGTTCGTCTTCGAGGCCGGCGGCTCGATCAGCGGCGGCATCGACGGCGGCGCCGGCGGCTACGACACGCTGGTTCTCGACGGCGGCTCGTATCGCAATGTCGCGTACAGCGCTGTCGACTCGCACTCCGGCAGCGTCTCCCTGGACGGCAACGTGATCACCTACACCGGCCTCGAGCCGGTGACCAGCAGCAGCACGTCCGACAGCGACACCTACGACTACACGTCGGGCGACGACGTGATCAACATCTCCGACGGTACGGCCGACGACGGAAGCTTCACGATCACCTCGAACAACTCGGAGTCGGTGAGCGTCTCCAACGCCGCGACCCTCAACTCGGTGACCATCAACACCGAGACCGGGAACGACTCAGTCGAGTACGACTCGATCGACTCGCAGTTCCACGGCGTCGTCTACATCCACGGCGGCGGCGGCAACGACAAGGTGATCGCCGGCAACTCCAACGGCGGCACCTGGGAGCTCACCGGCCTCGACGCCGGCTCCTACACGCCGACCGGCGGCCCGCAGATCACCTTCGACGGGGTCGGCAACCTCCAGGGCGGCGCCGGGAACGACACGTACGACTTCGACTTGAGCGGCGGCCTGAGCGGAGGGGTGCTCGACACGAGTGGGACGAACACCGTGGCGCTCGCCGGATTGGTCGCGGTCACGGGCACCGGCACGTTCGCCGCCACCCAGGGTGCGAGCGACACCCTCTCGGAGGACTCCACGCCGACGAACGGCCTCTCGGTGCTCTCGGCCGACTTCACCGACGCCGACGTCTTCGTCGGGGTCGGCTACGGCACGCAGTACCAGACCGGGGTCACGCAGCACGTCCCGACGGGCGACGTCGCCGTCGCGGTCGTCACCGACCCGAACACCGGACGCGTATGGGCCGCGGCCTCGGCGAGCGTCTCGGGCGTCTCGCTGGACGTGAACACCGCGACCACCGACGGCGAGGCGGTGAACTGGACGAACATCTCCGTCTCCGGGCTGCCGTTCGCGGATACGGGCGCGAACCTCTCCGCCACCATCTCGTCGCCGTCCTTCTCCGTCGACGGCCTGATCAGCGGCAGCGCGACCACCGCGACCGCGAGCGCGTCCCAGGTCGCGACGTCGATCGACTCGAACACCGCGAACGCGTGGTTGATCGGCCTCTCCCTGACGAGCCCGCAGATCACCGTCGGCTCGAGCGGCGCCGGCTTCACCGTCACCGCCACGAGCGCCGCGGCCCACCTGCTTCTGCCGGAGGCCCCGTCGGACGGCGCGAGCGACTCGCGCTGGTGGCTGGGGGCGAAGATCGAAGGCCTCGGCGGCAACCTCGCGGCCGGCTCCGTCCTCGAGGCGACCGTGAGCGGTGTCAGCGTGCTCGTCAACACCGCCGGCGGCGCCTACACCCCGAGCGGCGGCTCCGCGAGCCCCGCGACCGGGCTCGACTGGTCGTCTGCGCTCGGTGGGTCGGCCCCGTCGGACCTCTCGGGCGTCTCCGGTGAGCAGGCGCAGGCGACTGGCTCGATCACCGCGGTCGATCTCGCCGGCGTCGCCGAAGGTTCCGCAGACTCCTTCACGATCGAGCAGAAGCAGACCTCGGACGGCGAGCTCTTCACTCTCGAGCTCGACACCTTCACCGGAGCGATCGGCTCGGGATACGGCGTCACCGTCTCGGGTTCGGAGCTCGACGTCGCCTCCCTCTCGGATCACGCGAACGGTCGCCAGTGGATCGCCGCCTACGGGACGGGCCTCGGTGTCACGGTCTCGCTCGACCCGCTCTCGATCAGTGCGACGAGCGGGACGCTCGAGGTGAACGAGGCGTTCGGGCCCGGCGCCTCGGTGATCTTCGACTGGTCGCCGTACTCGCTGCCCTTCACCTCGCCGTTCCCGACGTTCCCGAGCTCGGGCGACTACATCGACGTGCAGGGCGCGATCGGCGCGAGTGGCATCACGTTCGGCACGTTCGCGAGCGTCAGCGCCGACAGCGTCGAGCTGAGCCGGACGGATGGGGTCACCTCGCCGGTCACCGCGGGGAACGGCACGCTCTACACGCTGACCGTCGCGGACCTCGCGCTCGACGCGGGTGACTCGGCGCTGACCCTCCACGTCGACAGCGGCACGGCGCACGCGTATGCGCTGAGCGACGGCACGCACAGCTGGTTCGCCGTCGACGGCTCCGGCTTCGGCGTGCATGTCGGACTCGGCTCCCTGTTCACGCTGGACTCCACGGGTGCCGGGTTCGAGCTGAACACCCGCAGCACCGGTGCGGACGAGCTCCCGGACTGGTCGAGCTTCTCGAGCGCCCCCGACTTCGGCGCCGCGGACTACTTCGAGCTCGGCGCCACCGGGAACACGACCGTCTCGGCCCTCTCAGGGTTCGGGACCGTCACCGTCACCGGCTTCACGCTCGTGCGCGAGACAGGGAACGTCGGCCCCGGAGGCGCGAGCGGCACGTTCCTGAGCATCCAACTCCAGGGTGTCGTCGCAGGCGTCGCGTCTGCGCTGACGCTCACGTTGAGCGGCGACACGCTGAACCTCTACAGCTTCGACGACGGATCGAGCAGCTCGATCGCGGGGGACGGCGCCGGGCTGTCGGCTGTCGGTGAGCTCGGGCCGCTCCACCTGAACGTGTCCTCCGTCTCGTTCGTGTTCGACAGCGGCTCGATCGACGACTGGTCGTTCACGAATGACAGCGCCCTCAGCGCCGCCAACGTCACGAGCGCCAACTACTTCGATATCTCCGGCAGCGGCGGGATCTCGATCGACCCGTACACGAGCGTCTCGGTGGGGCACTTCGACCTGAGCCGCGAGGATGGCGTCATTCCGACCGGCGTTGGTGGCTCGATCGCCAGCGGGACGGCCCTTGCTGCACATCTCAGCAACGTCTCGCTCACCGCCGCCTTCGGCGGGGCGTCCCTCACGCTCGACGGCAGCAACTCCCTCGACCTCTATCTCTTCGCCAACGGCGACGGCAGCTGGACCGCGATGAACGGCGCCGGCTTCGACGTCAGCCTGACGGCAGGCGACCTCGGCGCCACGGCGATAGGAGCAACGTTCAAGGTCAACACCCGCGACAACGACATCAATCCGGCAATCCTCGACTGGTCGTTCGCCCGCGGCCCTCCGGCACCGGACGGCCCAACAGTCGCCTCTGGTCAGGGCGAGTACTTCGACGTCGGGGCGAGCTCGGCCTCGTTCTCGATCGACTCGTTCGCGGCGGCCACCGGATCGTTTGACCTCTCTGAAGCAACGTCCGGCTCGGATTCGCTGCTCACCTTCTCTCTCCATGATGCCTC
>Ga0335071_10001314_pt1 | contig 26701 bp, 34 predicted proteins | sample Lox_Sample_15_FD_206724 | JGI IMG/M metagenome (GOLD analysis project Ga0335071, IMG submission 206724) | Soil microbial communities from Loxahatchee National Wildlife Refuge, Florida, United States - Lox_Sample_1.5 | ecosystem: Environmental > Terrestrial > Soil > Wetlands | place: USA...
CGGACCAGGTTATCCCGGCCTAGCCTGCAGGCAGCGGCCGCTCACCGGCTGGTGAGCGGCCGGTTGCCGTGCCTGCCGCCTGGCTATTGCCTGGTCACTTACCTGGCCAGATGCTCAGCGTGACAGTGAGAGCCAGACGCGCGCGACCGGTTATAGTCAGTTGCCGGCACTCGCGTTTGCCGGTGAGCGCGTGACTCAGAGCCTCAGTTTTCAGAGCACCGGTATACCGTTACCAAGTTGTCACACGATGTGATTGCATTGCGAGAAAATCTGGCCGCTCACATCGCATTGTGGTATATTTGCTCTAACAGCGGAAACCAGGAATGGAGAGCAGGTGGACGCAACCACGGTCGGTTACATCGACCTCGACGGCAGCGACTGGCGCGATGAGGGTGTCGTTTTCGACGACCACATCGGCATCTCAACGATGGTACCGGGCGACAGCATCGCCGCTCTCGTCACGGTCAGGCTGTTTACCGCACTCAGCGCCGACGGCGCGGTTGACCTGCCGGTCATCCGCGTCACCGGCACCGCGCCGCAGGTCCTGGCCTGGCTGCTCGACAACTGGACCGGTGGCGACCTGCAGGCCGCGCTGGACTGCCTGTCTGATGAGCAGTTCCAGGTTATCTCTCAGTAGAGAAGAGACAGTCATGGAAATCGAAATCAAGCTGAAGGTCGATATTTTCCGGGACGACCTCGACCGTGATTCCATGGAAATGTTCATGGGAATGGTTCAGGAAGGCGCCAACGCCGCTGTCCAAGCCGCTAATGAGCGTATCTACGGCGCTTGTATCGTCGACGACCCGGAGATCATCATCCACCGCTGATGACGCGTTACCGGATCCCGGCTTCCTCACCGAACGCCCGGACCGCCGCGCCCCGGTACTTCTCGGCCCACCGCCTCATCGCGGGCCGGACGTACGGGCGCGGCGGCAAACGCGTCTTGTGGCCGCGACCGGTGATGCCGCCGAGCTCCTGGATGCGAGCGTACACGGTCGTCGGCGCGATGTTCGTGATCCACTGACTGCCGCTCGAGTAGACGCGCGTCCGGCGCACCGACTCCCGCAGGCGGCCGGTGATGAGCGAGGGCGGGTCGGTGAAAGCGCGTGATGGCGTCTTCGTGCCGGGTGAGTGTGAGCTCCGGCTGAGCTCGAGCTTGACCGCTCGCTCGCCGACGGCTCCCATGCTCTCTGACGCCTGCTTTGCCGCGTCCGGCGCCACTTTGATGAGCCGGTCTAGCGCGGCCATCAGGTCATCGGTCGCGGTCGCGTTCCACGGCACGGTTCCTCCACAGTGGTGTACATTGTCGCGCTGGCGTGGTATGATTTACCCATCAGCAGGAACCAGGAATGGAGAGCAAGATGAGCACTGACGGCGAGATCACCGAAACTGTCATCAGCGACGAGTACCAGGTTGTCGAAGTCAGCTCAGATGGCAACGACATCGGGCCTCTGTCGTCCGGCCACTTCGAGATCGGCAGCGATGACGATGACCTCATCACTCGAGAGCTGGCGGTTGCTTACGCCAAGCGCGTTACGAAGGCGATGGCCGATGCACCTTGCAAGACGGCGTATGTGGTCCGGCGAGTCACCGTGACGGCAGTCAGCTTCTGAGCTCCCAGCTTCAACTAGCGCCGGCAGCAGATACTGCCGGCGCTTTCGCGTCAGCGCCTTCCTGGCGGCTCGCGCTGCGCCTCGCGCATCTGCCGCTGGGCTGCTTCAGCTTCCGCCTGCTCGATCATGGGCCACCACGTCACGGCGTCGACCGACAAGTTGTCGGTCATCTCTTCCGTGAAGCCGTACACCTTCGCGAAAAACCGCTTGGTGAGCACCTCAGGCGGCATCCGCTCCGGCAGCGGCAGGCTGTACTTGCCGTTGCTCAGGAAGAGGCCGCGGAGCCGGACGGCGTCTCGAGATTTGGGGCTTCCATCACCTTGGCCAGGAACGGCGCGATCTGCTTCTCGAGCTGGTTGAAGTCGTCGAGGTCGAGCGCCTCACCGAACGCGTCGCGGACATGCTCGTGCCACAGTGCCGAGTTACCGGTGCACTCCGGGCAGGCATGCCGGCTTGGCAGGTCGTCCGGCAGCGACCAGCTCTCAACGAGGCGAGCGAGCAGCGCCGTCTCCATGAGAGAAAGGATGCCGGCTTGCGCTCGGCCATCTTGTGACACGCTGATGATACCCTGGACGGCGAACTTATCCTTCGCCTTCAGAGCGGTGCGAAGTGTGATCCCGGCGCCGCTCGGCAGCACCAGGTTGAGTGGCTCGGTCATTCTTTTCCCATCATTGCGGTGTTAATGCGGTGATCCTGCATCACACTCAGCGAGCAGTTTGTTTACACGTCAGTCGCTGGTGTGGTATATTGATCTCAAATCAGGAACAGCGAGTGGAGAGAAATTGCACGTGACCGTGACGGAAAAGCAGCTGCAGGCTCGGCAGGATTACCTCAACAGCCTGACGGCTGGGCGGAAGATGTTCCGCATCAGCGAGCTCCAGCGAATGAAGCCGTCGTTCCAGCGCACGCTGAACAAGACGCACGTCAACGAGATCGTTCGCGACTGGCAAGTACACCGGTTTGACGATCCTGTCGTGTGCGTCTGCTCCGACGGCACGCATCTGCTCGATGACGGGCAGCATCGTGTGGAAGCCGCAGCACTCAAGCTCGGCGTGGACGCGGAACTGCTGTGCCGCGTCGTGCACACCGATTTGCCCGGCAGTGAGTTCGTCGCTCTCAACTCAGCTCGGCGTGGCGTCACCGCTTACTGGAAGCACGCCGCACTGCTGTCAGACGGCGACACCACGGCTCTTGCCATCGACACTCTGCTTCGCAAGCACGGGTTCAGCATCAACCACGGCAGCGGGCCGTTCTACGTCAATGCTGTGAACACCGTCTACAACCTGCACGAGCGAGACAGCGCATCTCTCGACCGCGCATTCAGCATTCTCGCTGAGATTATCAAGAAGCGCGATGGTGAGACCGGCTGGGTAAAGGCGAACGTCATCCAGGCCGTCTGGTATGTCGTCAAGAACTACGAGTGCACCAACGCTCAGATGGTGCGTGGCCTGGCTAAGATCACCCCGGAGCGCGCAGCACCGCACAACCAGAACGACCCGGCTCGCAACGCCGGCGACATCATCGTCGCTTACAACAAGCAGCTTCCGGAGCACCGGCGCATCAGCGTCATGAAGCCGAAGAGCAACTGAAGCAGGCAAAGCCGCCCGCATCGCGGGCGGCTTTTCCGCCGTTGTTAATAACAGCAGGCAGCGCCGCCTGGTATTGTTGACTCGTGGAAGAAACCTGGAAGCCGGTCGTCGGCCGTGAAGGCACTCACGAGGTGTCCGACTTGGGCAGAGTAAGAAAAATTAGCACCGGCTATATCTACACAAGCAGTGCTAAACAAGGGCAGTACCCGATGGCCATCGGCAGATACGTGCACCACATGGTCATGGAATCGTTCGTCGGTCCACGGTTGCCTGGCACAGAAGTTCGTCATAAAAATCGTGATACGACAAATCCGGCGCTGTCTAACCTCGAGTACGGCACTAGCAGTGACAACAAGCATGATCAAGTGAGAGATGGTACTCACCCGGAGGCTCGCCGGACGCACTGTGATCACGGACACGAATACACGCCGGAGAACACCAAGCTCGAGTACAAGGACGACGGCTCGGTCAAGGCGCGCTGGTGCAAGACCTGCGGTAACGACCGGTACAAAGCGTTCGTCAAGCGCCGAGAAGAAACGCGTGACAAGATCTGCGTTGAACCAGACTGCGATAAAACGCAGAGAGCTCGTGGATGGTGTAGTACGCACTACGCACAGTGGTACCGGAACCAGAAAAAGCAGGCGAACTTATTGGTAAAATTCTTACTAATAAGTTGGTACGTTGTTTATCAACGTGATGGTCATCGGCCCGAGGCCGCCGGAACCGCCGACGTCGGTCGCGTTGGCGACGCACTGCAGCTCATCCTCGTACCCGAAGAGCACCGCGGACCGGTTCGGCTTGGCCTTGGTGAACGCGGCGACGCTGCTCGTCATGATGCATTGTATGTTGGCGGTGCCGGCGAGCCCGTTGTTGACCGTGACGGTAACCGACGGCTGCGTGTTGTTGAGCATGTTGAGCAGCGCAGTCTCGTCAGTCGACACGGTGTAGTGCAGTGAGAGAGTCGCGTCGAGGCTGCCGCGGCCGATCACGAACGGTGACTGCGTGCCCTGCGCCGTCCAGTAGACCTGCAGTTCTCGCTTGATGCTGAACGCCCACTCACCGGCTTGCGTCATCGCCGTGCCGCCGACGGAGATCGTTGACTGCCACGCCGGCACCGGGACGACCGCGGATGGGTTGTTGAGCGGGACGGACGAGCCGGAAGCTGGCACGCTGAGCCAGCTGTTGCCGGTGACCTTCGCCTGGAAGAGCTGCTCAGTGTTGCCAGTCAGGTCGAGCTGGCTGATGCAGAGATATGGGTACGTCCGGGCGCCGGTGACGGCGGTAAGGCCGGTGTAGTCGGTCGCCGCGTGAACCGGTGGCTGGCCCGTGCCGTTCCACGACCCCTGCTGAAGAATGGCGAACCGGTGCGTGTATGGCCCCGTGACGGTGTTGACGGTGCTGCCGCTGGCGTGCGGGAACCGAAGTGGGGTGGTGGTGAAGCTGATGACGGAGCCGGCAGCGGTGCCGCTGACCACCACGACTTCGGCGGTGTTGCCGGTGCCGATCTGCATGAACGTGCCGGCGCTGTAGCCGGTCGCCGATGTGATGGTGCCGGATGTCGAGTACACCGCGGCAGTGCCGACGAGCGTCGCCGTGTTCGCAGGCGACGAGCCGATGGTGGACAGGTCACCGAAGGTGTTGTCGAAGAAGTAGCCCTCGATGTCACCGTAGAACGGGCCGCCGTAGCTGAACGTCGCGTCTTCAGGACCCTGGATCACGCTGTAGACGTGAGCCATGGAACCTCGGACCGCGGTGTCCATCAGCCAGCGAGGTGTGTCTTCCGGCTGGTAATCCGACTTGTCTAGCGGGATCGTCGAGGCGATGCCGGTGATGCCGGGGTACGTGTTCGGCAGGTCGGCGTTCCCCGGGACCAGAGACCGCGAAAGTCCCAGGAACGTCAGGTTAGTGGGTCTCACCGCAGTGAGTGACGCAGCGGTCACTGGCCCCTCCTCATCATAGAGATAACCATCTTCTTCATCAAGAAGCGGCTCGTCAGATTCATCATCGAGTGGCGGCACGGTAGTCCAGCAGTGTCGTCATGGCGACACCACCGCCGCCGGCGGCCCGTCCGTGTAGCCAAGCGAGCTCGCCAGGAACGTGGCGGGCAGTGACGACTGGCCGGTGATCCCGCCCCACGCCCACGGGGCGACGGCACCGAACCCGTAGTTGGGGTAGCCGACCGCCGCGACGGATGGCGGGGTGGTGCCCGTGAACAGCACCCCCAGCGCGTACCGCTGCCCCGCGTTCCGGGTGAAACTGCTCGTCAGCGTGAGGTCGTAGACGGTGTAGGCGCTGGTGAACGCGGTGGCGTGCACGTCGCCCGTGGACGCGAGCAGCTGCCCGTTCCCGCTGCTGTCAAGCTCGTAGACGCCCACGGCCGCGTAGGTGAGGCCGGAGCCCGCGGTGCCGGTCGTCGCCACCCGCACCGCGGTGGCCGTGCCGGACGTCGCCGCTACCCAGGAGGCGAGCGCGAGCGTCCCCGCCGCATAGGCCAGGCTCCCGTTCAGCGCGAACCGGGGCAGGATGCTCTCCCCGCTCGCCAGCGGCTCGGCCGCCGAGTAACGCGCCGGCGTGGTGACCGCCTCTGGCGGCAGGCCCTCCGCGGCGCCCGCGGCGAGCTTTCCGAGCAGCAGGTGGCCCAGGTCGGTCGGGTGGTAGTCGTCGATGTAGAGGACCCCGCCGTCGTAGTCGCTGGCGACCGTCGGCATCCGGTAGTTGAGGTCGATGACCATCGCGCCAACGGTGTCCGCCACGGCGACGGAGCGGATGGCCGCCGCGTACGCCAGCCAGCCTCCGGTGTCCTGCACTGTCTCGTCCGCCTCGTACGGGATGACGAGGATGAGCGGCAGGGTGGCCAGCGCGGTGGCCGCGCCGCGGATCGTGGAGATGAGCCCTTGCAGGTCGGATGCGAACTGGGCGGCGGTCCGCCCGCCACCGGAACCGACGGAGGTGATCCGGGCGTCGTTGACGCCGAGCATGATCATCAACGCCGACGGGGTGGTCGGGAACCCGTTGGCGTAGCACTGCGCCCAGTTGAGGCTGTACGTCTCCGGCTGGTTCCAGCCGATCGACGTCTCCGTCCCGGCGCACCAGCCGAAGTGGCCGCAGCCGTGCAGCGTGATCCCGGAGTTCTCGTCGCCGGCGAAGTGCAGCAGCCCGTCCAGCACGATCCCGGTTCCGGCGGTGAACACGATCGTCAGGACGTCCCCGGCCACCATCGGGATGGAGGAGGTGAGCAGCTCTTTCCCGGTCATCGTGTTGGACACCGTCGTGGTGCTGCCCGAGTTGACCTTGTACGTGAAGCTGCCGGAATAGCCCACGTCGTAGTACATGATCTTGACCGACGTCGTCCCGGACGTGGCCGTGTACGTCCAGGTCGAGCCCGTCGCGCTGGTGACGGTGCTGTTGCGCACCGGGCCCAGGTCGAACTCGGTCACCGCGCCGGCCGTTTGGGTGACAGGCCACGTGAACGTGTCCGAGCCGGCGCTCTGGATGGGGATGAACCCGTACCCGCCGCCCGACCCGTTCGCCGTCGTCGGGTAGGCGGCTCGGATCGCGTTCTGCGCCTGCACCACCCACCGGTTAGCCCACAGGGACGCGCCCTGCCCCTCGGTGATCGAGTCGCCGAGCACGATGATGTCGCACCGCGCACTGTTGCGGTTCGCGATCGCCGCCCACAGGGACGTCAGGCCGACACCCGCCGCGGTGCCCTTCGCGAGCGAAGAAAGCTGGTCTCCAGCTTCAGCCGCGCCTGATGTTTTATCAGAGCCACCCGGCCCTGCGGGAGGTGTCGATGTGTCTGACACGTCCACCACCGGCACCAGATCACCACTCGCCAGAGTAGTCAGGTTTGAAAGCTGGCTGAGCTTGTAGCCGCTCAAAAAACCTCCTCATCTAGCCCATTAGTCATCGCGCACGTCTTATGCCTGGAACACCTCGATGACTGGAACCGTCACCAGCCCGTCATACCGGTTGTAAGCCTGGTCACTCAACGCCCGCAGTGAGATCCGGTAGCTCATCTTCTCACCGATGTCGAGCAGCCATGACTGCTGCCCGGTTCTCGGGTCAACGGCGAGTGGCCGTTCCGGGCTCGTCCGCAGCGCCTGCATCACCTCATCAACGATCCCGGGAAAGACGGTGTCGGCGAGTGGGTCGTCGTCTTGCCCGAACCAGACCAGCCACACGTCGATGCTGTGCTCGATGTTCTTCCAGCCTGACGGCGTCCCCGGACCGGTGTTCCGAGGGACGGTGCCGCCCTTCTGAGCATCACGCGACTCTTCCCCGTCACTCGGCCAGACGTATGCCGTCGGGATGTCCGCCTCGACGTTCGGATCCGGCGGTGTGATGTATGCTGCCAGTGCCGGCAGCGCATACGGCATCGGCAAGCCGTTGATAAGCTGCTGCAGGTACACCTGGACGGAGTTGATCGGCATCCTACCACCGTTCTCTGCCGCGGAAGATGACCACCGCCGCGATCACGATGAGCGCGATCGCAAGAGTGTCTGAGACCGGGACAAGCAGTGGGTGCCTGACCGCGTAGATGATAGCGAAGATGACGAGCCAGCACAGGACGCTCATCACGGTCAGACCACTCGCTTGAATGGTGCCAGCAATGACTGTGCTTGAGTGACGAGGTCTGAAGACTTCTGGTTGCCTGTCGACCCGCCAGCGCCCGGAATCGTCTGGACGGTCGTCGCCGTAGCTCCTCGAGTGAGTGCGATGCTCGACCCGAAGAGGATCGTCGCCCACATCACCGACTGCGGCAGCGTCGAGACGATGGTACTGACGGCGTGGTCGAACGCCAGCGGTGATGCGAGCGTGAGCGTTCCCGGCCCGGAAGTAACGCTGCTGGCGGTAACCTGGACAAGCTCCTGCTGCCCGCTGTCGTAGACGGTGCCAGTCGCTCCGGTCACGTCGCTGAACGGGTTCGTAATCGCCCAGGCAGTGCAGTCATCAACGTGAAGCACGGTGTCGCCGGCTGACGCGGCTGCGGTCAGCCCGCAGTGAGGCCAGCCATTGTAATACTGGACTTGGACGAGCCAGCCGGACCGCCCCAGGCTCCAGTTCAGCCAGCCGGACTCGATGATGATGGCTTGCCCACCCTCACCGCCGGAAGACGGCGCCGTGGAACCGTACACGCCAATCGGCGGGTACTCCGGCTCATAGTGACTGGCGGGGATCACCGTCCACTGCCGTGGGAAATACGCGTCCGGTGCGATCTGAATGCTTACGATACCGAGCACTGGCCCGCGCTGCATGATGATACGGCCGTTGCGAGACCCAGACAAGACGGTCGCGCGGAAGTTCGGCCCGCGAAAGACCTCAGTGTCGAGCGTCGCTCGCAGCGGCTGGTTGCAGTACGCATCGACTTGCGACGTCGCTCGAGCGCAGATGTTCGACTGCTCAGCGTACCGCTGTGCCGGTGTCACTCCCGACCCGGGTGGGATCGTCGACCAGGAGATGCCAGTCGGCGCAGCTGTCAGTACCTCCGGCGTGACGTACGGCGAAAGCGGCCCGGTCGGCGTCGTCATCGTGCTGGCACCGCCCATCGCATTATGGTATAGTGATATCAGGAACAGAGCAGAGTGAGATGGAGAGCCAGATGCCGAAGGTCAGGATACCCAAAGAGCTGCAGCGCATCTACAAGATCGCGGTAAAGCAAGGCTGGACGGTTGAGATCCGCCACAGCGGTCACATGAAGTGGGAAAGCCCGGCCGGGGCGCCTGTCTTCACCGCGAGCACGCCGTCCGACCCGCGTGGGATCAAGAACCACATCGCCCGGTTGAAGAACGCCGGCCTCGTCATCGACGCCTGAAAGGCAGTACCGTGAAGAGCGTTTTCATCGCTATCCCAGTCGGCCGAGTGGCCGACTGGGATGCCGTCAATGAAGCCACCCACATGATGACACTTAATAAGTTCATCATGAATATTTTCGCGTGCGTTTTCCTCACGCTCACTGAAATCGCCGGCAGTGACTTGACGTGGGCCATCATCGACGCCAATGCAGGCATCGTCCAGTTCGACGGCTCGGACGTTGACGTCAGCCTGATCGCCGAAGCAGCTGCCGGTTTCGGCTGCACGATCGTAAGTGAAACCACGGTATAGGAGGCTGCGATGAGCAAGAACGCCGCAGAGCTTCTCAAGAAGCTCCAAGAACTGCAGGCACGCGGCATTGACTTGGATAAGACGGTGCTCGTCGTCGGCACCGGCTGCTGTGGCGGTGACTGGGACGGTGCCATCGAGGTAGGGAGTGCTGACGAGCTCGGCAGCAGGTGCATCGAGATCTACGGCGACTGCTGAGCCCGCCAGTGCTGAAGCCGGCCAGCGCGAAAGCCGGCCGGCTTCAGCGTGCTCTCAGCTCGTGCCGGTACCGCCGATCTTGCCTGGCAGCGCGTCGATCGCATCCAGTACCGTCCGGATGCCGCCTTGCGTGCGCTCATCCAGGCGGTCAACGATGACTTCGGTGTCTTCGAAGGTCTTCGCCGCGCGAGCGTCTGAAGCTGCAGACTGGATGTTCTGCCCGACGATGATGACCGACAGCAAGACCAGCTGCAAGAACGTCTGCGCGATCCACTGGACGTCAGCGATGATGCTGTGCAGCGCCAGCGTGCTCGGCAAGCTGGTCAGCGCGATGCCACAGAACACGTAAGCGCACCACATCGAGCCGACCATCGAGGTGATCTTGACGGCGAGCCAGGAATTGAACTGCGCCGCCCGGTGGCTGCTCGGCAGATGGTTTACTACCTTGGCATGAACAGGCTGGCCGTTGCGCGTCCAGCCATACTGCGGCTCAATCATCGCTCGCCTCCTGCGGCTTCAGCAGATCTCAGATGCTCGGCACCTCGGCGAGCTCTTCTTCGAGGCCGGCGTCGCGGCTGGCAGCTGCCTTTATCACGCGTGGCTGCCGCGGCTGCCGCGTGACTCGTTCCGGCTTCTCAGCGCGCGCAAGTGCCGGCGCGGCACTCATGCTGGCACCGCACTCCGCGCAGAACTTGGCCGTCGGGAAATTTTCATGACCGGCAGCGCACTTGACCGTGCCTCGGCCTTCGGCCTGGCCGGTGATCTCACCGAGGAACTCAGCGACCGGCAGGCCGGCGATCTTCGCCAGCGCCAGCGCCATGAGATCCTCTCGGCTGCGCGTGGTGCTCTTCTGAGCGTTGTCACGCGCCAGGTCTTCATCGGGAGTCGACGGCACATCAGCGGTGGTAGCGGACCACAGTGGGTCCTTCAGAAGATATGGTTCGCATTGCGGGCACGTCAGTGCCCACAGCCGAGCGGGAGCGCCGTTCACGACCGGTCGAGTGTGGACTTGGCCACACCCTCGGTGAGAACGGCTCACAGTGACGCTAACCACGTCACTGCGGGCATAAGCAGTCACAAAACCTCCTGAGATGGTGTACTTCACCAGAGTACTGTGGTATGATGTTACCAGCAGCGAGAACGAGGAACGGAGAATGAGCGATGATGACGCCGGAGAAGATCAACGAGCTGATCGAGGCTGCTGAACGCTCTCTTGACAACCGAGAAACCGATCTCGACGTATTCGAGCGAGAGATCGGTAGCTTGCGCGATCAGCTGCGCACGCGAGAGCGCTGGGCGGCACTTGCCAAGACCGATATCCGGGAGCTTCGCGAGCAGCTGGAGATCCTGCGGCTGGCTCAAGAGACCGCGATCAGGAACTGAGAAGAGGAGACCACGATGGCAGACTTCGGCACCGTTGTCAAGTACGACTCCGGGCAGCCACGCGTGCGGCCCGCAACCACCGTTGAGTGGGCTAAGAGCGCGATGATGCTCAACAGCACCGCTCCCGGGCACGAGAACCGGACGTTCCACGACGAGAACAACGTGGTCGTCTACGTGGACGGTGGACCGGACATGCTCGTCACTGACGACGACCTGATCGACCTGGCACACGAGTCCGCAGCTTGCGGCGACGCCGCGATGAAGAACAAGGCGCTGGCCGCGCTGGACGGTGAGGAAATCGCTCGCACCGAGTGCGTTTCTATCATCCTCGGACAGCGGATTTCTGAGGCTCTCAAGGTAACGATCACGCTCTCAGGCTGGCAGCAGCCTGAGAGCGTGGTATAATTATCCCAACAGCAGGAACCAGGAATGGAGACCGGATGAGCACGAGCACTGAAGTCCAGGCCAGGCAGGCACCCGCGCCGCTGCCGATCCCGGCAGAGGACCCGAAGACGCTTCTGGAGCGCGTTCAGGCGCTGTACGCCAAGGTCGTGAAGGGCAAGACGGCCGAGGTCGACCCGCATCTGGTCGAAGTTCGCGAGTTTGCCAAGCACGCGATCGAGTACTGGGAGCAGCAGCGGGCGATCGCCAACTTCGAGATCCAGCGCCAGCTAGGTGACGCCGAGATCGCGACCGTCGGCGGCATCCCGGTTGCCAAGCGGCTCCAGCACCCGGTCAAGGGATTCTGGGTCGAGCCCAGCGAGCGCGACTACCTCAAGAGCACCAAGAAGTAGATCACGCCGGAAGCCCGGCAGCTTTACGCTGCCGGGCTTCCGGCGTTCTCAGGCCGCGTCTCAGCCCCGCACTTCGGGCACTCGAGCGACCATGCCTGCCACAGTCGCTTGCAGCCGGCACACCAGCGGCCGGCTTTCGTCCCGAGCCGATGTGACTGGCTCGTGATGAGGCCGATGGTGTTGTGTGCCGACTTCTTCAACCGTGCGGCGTGGTGGTCCTCAAGAGTGATGGTGCCGTTGGAGTTCGGCCGCAGCGTCTCACGGCTCGCCGTCGTGAAGCCCTGGCAGCCAGGCGGCAGCGTAAACGTCTCACTCATGCGACCTCTTACTGCGTTGTTGAGAGAAAATAGCTGATGTTACCGGAACCACTCAACACCGCACCATACAGTGACGCTCCCGCAGAGCCGGGAAAGCCGCCGAACGATACGGTGCTGTTCGCTCCGATGATGGCCCCGTTCGAGAACGTTACCGCGGTGCCGGTGCCGATGGCAACCGCGGTGCCGCCGGTAGAAAGCGCCAGCGCAAACGAGCCGGACGGTACTCGGCAGATGAATGTCGCAGTAGTGCTCGCCAGTGCCTGGCCGAACGACAGCACTCTACCGCGTCCCAGCCAGGATGTTCAGTGACGTTCCGAGTGGTGCGCTTACCAGCGCAAGAGCCTCACCGCTCACGTGCGCGAACCGGAGGCCACTGGTGAAGACGACGGCGGTGCCACTCGGGATGGTGCCGATCACCGCCGTTTCCGCGGCGCTGCCGGTGCCGATCTGCAAGACGTTCCCGGCGGAGTAGCCGCTGGTCGACGCCGCGTTAACGGTGCCGGCACCTTGCGCGGCGTCAAGGCCGAGCGTCGTCGCCGTGCCGAGAGTTCCCGCAGCCGCGACCGCCCAGATGCCGGCAGACGCGAACGGCAGGTCAAATCCCTGCTGCGGCGGCAGCAGGAAGCCGGTTGCCGCGGTGACGGCGGCACTGCCCAAGTAAGCCGGCTGGCTGCCGTTGTTGAACAGAGTGACGTTGGGAGTCCCGACAGTGGCAGGCGTGTAGACTTGCGTCGCGACTCCGCTGACCGGGACACTGGTGGGCTGGACTGCCATGCCGGTCTCCTCTCTGAGTTAGTCGACGGTGCTGAGCGTCGACAGGCCCGCGATGATGGTGGTCGTCAGGCTGGCGGTGACCGCGTACAGGTTGATGGCCGGCCCCTCGAGCAGAAGCTGGCCGCCGGGGGCCAGTGTGAGGCTCGCCGCCGACGTGGCGGTGCCGCCGGTGCCGCCACCGATGTAAGCGGTGACTGTGCCGGCGTTGAAGAGCGTGACGTTCCGCAATGTGCCGGTCAGGCCGGTCGCGGTGGTGTTGAAGACCGGGACGGTACCGCTAGCCGTGCCGACCACGGTGGTCTGCGTGCCGGGACCGTTGGCGAAGATGGCCATCAGGCCGTCCTTTCGAAGTTGCCGTTGCAGTCAGCCTGAGATGTGGTATAATTAACACAGCACAGGAGATCAGAGAAGTGGAGAGTGAGATGGGTTACACGACTACGTTCACCGGCAGCATCCGAGTGGAGCCGGCGCTGACGACCGCGGAAGCGCAGTTCCTGCTGGACTTCTCGCGAAGTGATCACGATGGTGAGCCGAAGGCACCGGGCAAGCACTGTGACTGGGTGCCGGCCGAGCCCGTCCTCGACGGCTTCGGTTTCGCCACGATCGAGCACAACGGCAGTGAGAAGTCCTATGACGCCGTCGAGTGGCTGCAGTTTCTCATCGATGAGTTCCTCAAGCCGGGGTCGAGTGGCGGCCCGCAAGGTGGGCTGCTGACCCGCGATCACGTGCTAGATGGCGTGATCGAAGCGAATGGTGAGGAACACGGCGACTACTGGCGGCTCGTGGTGAAGAGCAACGCCGTCACCCGAGAGGAACCGATCACGATCTGGGCGAGCGACAACGTACAGCAGCCGGTGATCGTGCCGGGTGAGATCGTCCGCGACCAGTGGTTTTTCGAAACCCGGCGCTGAAGAGCACTCATGGAGTCGCGGCCGCCGGAAGCGCTGGCGATGATGCCGGCTTCCAGTGACCTGGAGGTGGCGAAGGCGGCGCTGAGGCGAAGCCAGTACCTGAAGTCACTGTCGAATGACGTGATGTCGTTCACCGGCATCAAAGACGCCATCGGCTCGCTGTGGCTCGCAGAACTGCAGCAAGAGCGACGCTACCTGGCGGCCGAGGCTGACCTGGCGCTGCTGGCACACCGAGGCAGGCTGCAGTGAGCTGACGCCTTCTGCCGGCCCGTAACGAGTGAGTCAGGCCCTTGTCAAGAAGCCCCCGTGATGCCGAGCGTCGCGTGGGCTTTTCACACGATCCTCAAAGATTTACCGCGGCAGACCCTGGCGCACCCGCGGCGGTTTTGGTGAGCAGGCTCAACTGGCGCGCGACTCGGCCGTCTATCTCACTTTTCACCGAGTCAAGATCACCGAACAGTGATGAGACTGCAGCCGCTTTATTTCGCGTCTGCTGAGCGTGATCAAGACGACGATGGAAGACCAGGCCATTCGCGTCACCGGTAAGCCGGTCAACTGCTTCTGCCGTAGCCGTCATGCCAGGCGCTCCAGGTCGACCACGCCGTCAGGATCAGCACTCGTCACGCGATATCGCTGCCCGCGAGGGAGGATGATCTCTTTCACGCTGTTATCACCACGCATGGCATGATCTCCCTTCTTGACGCGAATCCGCATGACGACCGGCTTGCCTCCGAACACCTTCGCCCCGTCAGCATCCAGCAACCCAGCGGGCGTCTTACCCGTAGCACGCATGTGAGCGAAATCTTCAGCGATCTTCCGGTCTTCAGAAGTGCTCATGTAACCGTGATCAGTAAACTCAGTACCGGGCGACAAATCCAAATGCTCCGGCAGTGCCATGCCGCGGTAGACGACACCGTCTTCATCAGCAGTGTGCTTGCTGATTGCGCTGTCAAGGTCATCGTGATGAGCCATCGGCTTCTGCCCGGCACGCAGCGAGTCATTGTACACGCGGTTGCCGGCCTCTGAAGTGTAGCCGTCGATGCTCATCCGCTCAGCTTGAGTGAGCGGCTTGTTCTTCTTTACCTGAAAACGCTTAGGCGCGGACTGCTTACGCCGTTCTGCATCTTCGGCTGCCTTTTCCTTCAGCCTGGCTTCGACCTCTTTGGAATCACCGCTGCTTCCCAAGATGCCGGCGGTGCCATTGGTGAATACGGCGTGCAAGTTACCATCGGCGTCAACATCGTCGATCATGCCGATACCGTGATCAGCGTGTGAGACGAGATCGTGCTTCTTGCCACACGGCGGGTTAACGCAAACCCAGCCGTGAATGTAGCCTTCTTTGCCAGCTTTCATCAGGCTCGGCACTGAAGCCTTGGTTATGAGCTCATTGAGCCGCTGGCTTAGCCGGTCATCTATCTCACACTTAACGGCGTCAAGATCACTGAACAGCACTGGGATCATGGCCAGCTCACTCTGGCAAAGCAAAAGGCTGCAGCCTGAAGCACGACGGCTTGCGAGATCCTCATGCGGCACCTTCCCGGTAAGCAGAGCAGCACCTAGCGCAAGATCAGGCGAAGAAACCAGTGCTGGCGCACTCACGTATGCGCCGCCAAGAGCGGCAAGAAGCGCTCTTGGCGGCGAATACGCGTGAGAACAGTATCTCAATGAGCTTTCTGTGGCGCTGCTTTCACCATCCGGGACAGCGCCGTGAGAAGCCTGCCGGCGCAAGCTGGCACGGCTACTGGTATGGAGTGGTGTCGCTTACCTGAAGACCCTGGATGATGCCAGAGTAGAAAGGAGCGTACGCCACGAGGGCGCCGTAGAGGAACAGGCTGTACCGGTACGACGCGTCGATGACCGGCCACGCGATGGACACGTAGTCTTGGACGCAGGTCATTTCCCAGGCGTTGGCCACGTTGGTCCACGTCTGCGGGAGCTGGTAGGTCATGAGCATGGCCGTGCCTTGGGTAACCCAAGGGTGAACGGTCAGGTTCAAGACGGAGCGAGTGATCGGGTTCTGGAACTGCGAGACCGCGGCGCCGACTTTGACACCGCCGACGTCCGGCTGGTCGAGGAACAGCCGGTAATTGGTGGCAGCGCCCTGGCTGATAACGTCGCTCGAGAGGCGCATGATGTCGCCACCGTCGCCGACGATCTCAGCTGGGTCAGCTCGGAAGGCGCCCGGGTTCGTAAGCACGCTCTCCCACAGTGCGTCGAGCGCCGTGTAGATCGTGTTGTACGAGAGGTGCGTGCCGGCGGACGGCTGGTAGTAGCCGCCCTGCCAGCCCGACGGGTACACCGTGGAGGAAGCGGACTTCCCGGTCAGAACCGGGATGATGCCTTCCATGCGAGTGTTCGCGCCGGTGCCGGTGTCCGCGGCCGGCGAGTTGCCGGTCGTCGGGACGGTGCCCTGCAGCGTGTAGCGCTGGCCGCCGACACCCGTAGCCATCTTGTAGAGAGTGGTCCGGCCGTTGACGGTGCCGACGTAGATGTTGTACGACAGCGCACTGGTGCTCGGGGCGATCGTGACGTCGATGACCTGGCCGGCCGCCGGCGTCACGCTGGCCGCGGTGGACGCGACCGTCTCGCCGTAGTAGTTGGTAGCCGTCACCGTGACGTAGGTGAGCGACCCGGCCGTGGAGATGGCCGTCTCGTTGGACCCGGCGGTCCGCGCCGTGAGGGTTGGGGTACCGGGAGTCGCGAGGTTGACGGAAGAGTGAGCGAGCATCGCGTACTCTTCGCCGAGCATCATCTCCTGGAGGAGGATGAGCGAAGCGAGAGCAGACACGTCCTCGAAGCCCTGGCCGGCAAATTGCGCCAGCCAAGAAAGAGCCTCAGTGCAGTTTGTTACTCATCACATCGTGATGGGCCAGGTCATTTCTGCCTGGCTCTTGCGGTTTGCCATCCCGCAAGGCCGGACTGTCTCATGATCTGCGGCCGGCAGCTCGTAATGCTCCGAGCTTCCTTCCATATCACAGATCCCACGCGTACAGTCTCTGCACACCAGCGAGCATCGCTGGTGCTCAGGATTTGCCATTAACTGGAGGCATTCCCTGAACAGCGCGGTTTGCTCAACGCGTCGCCGCGTTGAGGGCCCAGTTGAAGAGCCCGAAGAAACGGTATGGGACATTCCAACTTGTTACTTACTGATTAACTCAGCAGGCTCAATCATTTCTGTTGAGCTCTCACCGTCTCCGGTGAGGTCGGACTCTATCTTAGTCTGGTTCCAGTTCCCACCTTCATGATATTTGCGAACATGGCGGCTGTAATTCGACGGCGCCCATCCACGCTTGCATATATCACACCAGATAGGATCTGGTTTCTTTCGCGGCTTTCCCCTGATGCCGTCGCCGATCGCCTTCTTATGCGATTCTGACAGCTTACGGCCAAATTTCGCAGCATTATAGCATTTCATGCCGCAAAAAATGTTCTTGCCACCTTTAACCGAAGAACGAGCGCGGAATACGGTTCCGCACTTTTCGCAGGCAAAATCTCGCCAGTCATCAGTCCAGTTTGGATGATCAGGACCGGTAAACTTGGTCTTGATATCGTACACTGGGTCAACATCTGGCGTCAATCCACACGCATCAACGACTTCTTGGATGCACTTCATCGCGTCTGTATTTATCTGCGATCCCGTAAAGTGAAACATACGGAATCCAGCGTCCACGTGTGCTTTATCACGGATGGCCATATGATCTTGGCCACCGGGAAAGCTGTGATGAACGCCGTCGGCTTCGATGATAACTGGCGCCTGGTTAATGCAGATATCAACCACATATCGCTTAACGCAACGCCGCTGTGTCGTGAAACCGATGCCGAGTGATCGAAGAGCGTCGTGCAGCCTAAGCTCAATCGATGTGTTAGCGTGCGGTACGCCAGTTCGATGAACTGACACTGAGATGCCAGCGTCTCCAAGAACACGTCTTACGGTGATTCGACTGCGGTGAACATCAGCTGCGATACTCGCCAGCCCATCGCCAGCTTGGTATTTAGCGATGATAATTTGGCGTTCTTCTTCGCCAGGTGGTTTAGCGCGTGCCACGTGACTGATTATACCAGACTCCACGTACAGAGTCTCTGAACCTTCCCGTCGCCTAAGCAGGCGGGCTCGGCTGCTGATTTTCCCTACCACTGCTTTCTCAAACCATCACGCTCAAGCTTTCGCTTCACGTTGTGGTAGCAGCGTCTAGCAGGATGTCCCAGCAATTCTCGTGGTTTTTACTCTCTCGTCACCGAAAGAGGGACCCGAAGTCCAGGTCCACTTCCGTCTGAGACCCAGACGGAGGCAGGTTCATCGGCCAATTGGTGGCCGACATGGTTCCCGAGCTCTGGACGAGCTCTGGGATCGAGATGTCAACGACTCCCTGACCACCGGTCTGGGACCCGCTGATGCCCGTGAAGACCTTGGCTTGCCGCGACGTGCCCTGGCCGGCCGGGCGCGCAAGCTTGTTGCGGAATCGATCTTGTTACGCACTTGCGTGCGGGCAGGTCATTTCTTGTTCTGCCTGCCTCTGCAGGTTTGCCATCCCTGCAGTCCCGACTGTATCATCACCCGCGTGGGGTGTCGCGCGTGCAGTCTGTACGGACTCGCCTCTCCAGGAGGATTGCCTCGGTATTGCCCGGTAAACTGGCGGGGTTCCACCGATACAGCGCGATGTTCACGCGTGAATTGCTTCACGCGGCCGCATTTTTATCACACGGTGTAGACTGGGTAGATGAGCCGGCTCGGTGCGACGAGGTCGAACGGCACCAAACCGGACACAGTGCCGATGCCCAGTGACCCAGCCGTGAACGACTTCGCCACGTCCATGCCGCCCGGCAGAGAAGCGATCAGCTTCTGGATCTGCTCGGCCGGTGAGGGCGTCTCGAGAGCCGTCCGGAGGAAGCCGCGCTGGTTGAGGAAGTCCTGCGACATCCCCTTCACGACGCTCGGCCGGTCCGTCATCCCCTGGTAGATCGCCGTCCGGAGATCCAAGGTCGCCTGCGACGCCTTCATCAGGATCTGAGACGGGTCGGAGAGAGGCTGCGCGCCGCCCTCCGCGTAGGTGCAGCCCTTGACGAGGGACGGCATCCGGGCCTTGATGATGTCACCGGCGCCGTTGGCGCGGGTGGCTTCAGCCTGTGCCTCCCTCGCGGGCTGTGAGAGGTCGATGCCGGCGTAAGCCGCCGGGGTCGCCTCGAGTGTTGCCGCCAAAGCGGTATTCCTTCCGGGAAAATCGCGCGGAGCGCGCTCGCGTCCGGCCATGGTGCTGGCCGGCAATGCTGTCTGGTGGTGGCCGGCAAATGGCAGTAGGAACGGTCTGAATTGTCACCCGACACCCCGCAGCTGCAGGATACTCCGCCACGCTGCTTCACGCAACGCCGGGTCCGGAGAGCTCCGGAACTGGGCTTCCAGTTCCGTCATCATCATGGCCTTCGTGCGCTCCGCGACGTCCGCCATGGTTCCCCCCGGCACCGCCGGGGAAGCTTGCTTCTGCAGAAGAGATGCGCCGAGCGCCATTCCGCGGTAAGCGCTGACATTCGGGTCAGGTTGCGACGCGATCTCGTCGAGAGCCTTCGCCTGCTTCTTCAGCACCTTGCTCTGCGACTTGACGAGCTCCTGCAGTTCAGCGACTTGCTGCGCCAGGATTGCCGTCATCGGGTCCGGTTCGGCGGCCGTCATCGCCTTCGTGATCTCCGGCTCGCGCGGCAGCAGTTCCTCGGCGAACGCTGCCTCTTTGCGGTCTGCCTGGCTCGCCTTGGCCAGCGACCGCGGCACCGGCACGCCGGCGAACGGCTCCACCGGCGCGGCTGCCTGCTTCTGCGCCGGCGCTTCGTGCTCGCCGTGCATCGGGCACAGGTCCGGGAACGTGGCCGCGACGTGGTCGTGAATGCCCTGCATCGCCTGCCGGACCTGCTCACGGCTCGAGTGAGAGTAGAACGTGCGGCTCTTGCTGACGTGGCCGCTGGCCGGCAGTGACGCGACGTGCGGCCGGCCGGGGATCGCACTGGCGAGTGATGAGCCGTTCGCCGCCTGAGCGCTGGCCAGCAGCCCGTTCGCGGTGACAGCAGCGTCGACCGCCTGTGACAGGCCGGGTGAGTTCGCCGGCGACGGCCGCTCGTGCCCATCAGTCAGCGCCCCGCGCGTGAAATCATCAGCACTGACCTGCCCGGAGAGCAGCGGCGTCGAATTCGGGCTGCCCTGCGCCGGGCTGGGAGCCGCATGCCCAGCGGAGAGGTACGGCCGGTTGAACTTGCCGGGAGTGACGGACGCCGGCGTCGGCGCGGTGCCCGGTCCCGGGTTCGCATCCGAGAACGCCTTGTGCATCAGATCGCGCTCGTCTTCAAGCCACTGCACCGGCACGCTCTTCAAGATCGTTGCCGCGGCGCCGAGCTGAGAGGCTCGTGCTGCCTGGTGGTATGGCAACGTCGCCGCGAGCTCCAAGCCCTTCTGCTGCCAGTACCCCTCATCGACCTCAGCGGCGAGTGACCGCTGTGGGTAGCACTTCGCGACAGCTGCCGAGGAGAACGCCGGGCAGGTCATGTCATGCAGGATGCCGAGGCTCGCCGGCACGCCTTTGGCGACGATCCGGCCGAGCGCCAAGCCGGCGAAGTCGCCCTTCAGCATCGGCTCCTCCAGCCTCGTCGGCTGGCTGCGCTCGGAAGCGCCGTCGTCATCCGGGACGTGTGAGTCGTCTTCATACGCTTCCATCATCGCTCCGTCCGGCTCGCGGTGCGGCGGGATCGGCTTCGCGTCGTTCGCCGAGCTGACCGTGTCGTCCGGCACGGCGCTCTTCTTCACGTTCACCGGGATAAGCTGGCGAGCTGGCGCATCATTGATTTCCGTCTGGCCGAGTGAGTTTGCCGGCGTGAAACTGATGGTGTGTGTGCCTTCCAGGCGGCCAGGCTTGCCGGTCATCCGGTACGTCCGGCCTTCAGACTGCGGGTTACCGTGAATATCAGTCCGGATCACCTCATCGCCTGGCTTTACCTTGTGCTCACCGTTCGGTCCCACGTGAATCCACCCGTGGATGTAACCGTGTGGGCCGCCCTCTCCGTGTGAGCTGGCCTTGGCAGCATCCGACTCTGCCACACTCTTCTTCACGCCAGTCTTCTCCGGCACGTCACCGCCGCCGGCCGGCGCACCGCAACTCGGGCAGAACTTGTGCTTGGCCTTCATCATGCCGCCGCACTTGCACATCATCTTGCCCTTGGCTTTCACGACCGGCGCTGGCGTGGTGGTCTTCTCTGCGTCGTCGTCTTCTGAATCGCCGTCGCCCGCGTCTTCTGAGCCACCGTCGTCATCGGCCTCATCAGCCTCATCCGGTGACGGCTTCTTGCGCTTCTCAACCGAATCATCGCTGTCAGCATCATCAGCGTCACCGTCTTGCATCGACCCATCGCCGTGGCAGCGCGGGCAGGTGACGTGGCCGTCGCGGATCTTGCCGATGCCGTGGCAGAGTGTGCAGGCGCTCTTCTCGATATCCGCCTCCGCGGCTTTCGTCACCTCAACGAGATGGAGAAGCGCGTCGTCGTCGAGCTGGTCGATCTGCTCCGGCGTCCACGCGTACTTGGTGGTAAGGTAAGCGCGAGCAGCCAGCTTCTCAGTTGCGTCGTCACCGTCCTGCCACGAGTCGGGGAGCTGGTCCACGTAATCCTGGCCTTTCCGGTGTGCGATGCGCTTGATATTGCGCTTCAGCGTTTCGGTGTCATAGTTGCCGTCGCCAGCTCGGCCCAGAGACGTCGCGGCGTCGGCGACGTCTCCCGGTGAGTGAATCGGGAACGACCGGTTCCGGCCGGCGAAATCACTGTCCGGCATCGCATCACGGTCAACGCCGCCCGGCGTCTTGTCTTCACCGACATTCGGGCTCTTCCGCTTCAGCGCCAGTACCTTTGCCAGGTCCGCGGGCGTGAACGCGACGCTCACGTCAGCGGGCAGTTCGAAACTGACCGTCTCCGGCTCCGCGAGTGCCGTCACGCTGCCTCCGCTCGTGGCTTTGCTGATGGCCCCGCCGCCGGCCATCTTCTCGATGTAGTCTTGACTGCCGGTAAGCTCACCGCTCAGCTCAGCGTGCCCGTCTTTCGCCGCTTTGACGAGCTGGATGCCACAGTTCTTGTTGGCCGGCCGGTCGACGAGTGAGATCTCGACGACCTGCCCGCCGGTGATCCGGCCACCGCGAGCGCCGGCGTCACGGGTGATCTGTGGCCGGGCGATGCCGACCGAGTAAGCGCGCAGCGCACCGCCGAGCACGAGCTTCTGAGCGACCGGCTCGATGATCTTGCTCTTAACCCAAGTACCACCGTGCTCATCAGTGTCCATGTCGATGCCGACGCCGGCTGGGTCGCGCTGTGGGTTGTGCTGCACGCGGACGTTGGCGCCGTCGCCGAGCCAGTCACGGATCGCCTTCGCGGCGAAGTCCGGGTCGATGATCTGCTCGTCGGAGTCGATGGAGCCGTCCGAGGCCTTACCGTAGACCAGGACGTTGCCGTCACCATCCGTCTCGGTCTTCGCGATCGGGAACGAGAAAAGCGTGAGCTCGCCGTCGCGGGTCAGTGTCGCCGCCATCCGGCGCCTCCTCGAGAAGCTTGTGGTATGATGAAATCATGCCTCAGAAAGCCAGTCATCGCCGTCATGGCAAGAACCGGCAGAAGCACGCAAGACTGAAGAAAGCGAAGAAGATCGCCGAAGCGGTCTCATTGTCTTACCCGGCTAGGAAAACTGGCGCGATGGCGCAAGATGAGGCACGGCAGCTACTGGAAAACGCGGCGACTGCCTTGAACGCTCTCGAAATCCACGGCGTCATCGTAAGCCTGCTGCCGGACGCCGTCGTCACCGACTGGGGTTACGTCTTCCGGCTCTGGGATGATGGCCCCGTCTGGGAAACAAGATCACGGTCAGTGGCGCCATTTCCTGTGCCGGATGCGGTGCCGGGCGAAGAAGACTAGCCGGCGTGCTTCGCTCGCAGCGCTTCCCACTCAGCCAGCGCCTTGCCGGCGGCCGCCTGCACTTCCGGCGTTACCTTGCCTTTGCCGGCGGCCCAGCGCTTCATCGCGCTCACCGCCATGGCGATGGCACTCGACTCGTCGTGACCGGACCGGATGAGAGCATGACTCACGTTCTGGATGTACGCTGGGAGCTGGTCGGATTTACTGCCCCAGAGGCCGTGAGTTCCCAGCGGCTTATGAACTGTGGAGACGACCGGCGTCTCCGCTGACTTCTCAGCTGCTTTCGACGGCGGCGGCATCTGGATCACTCGACGCGAAGAGGTACCCATTCTGCCAGCCATCCAGCTCTCTCAGCGCCTGCTGAGCGCTGCCGGCCCGGCGCGTGAAGCTGTCGGCGATCTCCTGCATCGACTCATCACTGCCGCGCAAGTCATTGCCTTCGACCGTGATGATACCCAGCTTCGTGCCGCCGTATGTCTGGACGGTGACGCTACTTGGGGCGGTTGATGCCATTATCGTCCCAGTTCTCCCACTTGGCAAGCTGCTTCATCATGTCGTCGTACTTGCGAGTGTTGCCGGTGATCTTCACGAACTCCGGCTTCAGCGCTTCCAGGTTTTTCCGCACTTGCGCGTAGTATTCCGGTGTGAAATCTTTCTTCCGGACGAGCTTTGCCACGTAGCCGTCGCTGTACCAACCTGGCCAGGCCAGCCCGTGGTCGATCGCATTCGGTATGCCGTCCTGGTCGATCATGTAGTTGCCGGCGTGCCGGTCGTTGTTCTTGATCAGGTGGTCGAGGAAACCGATCCGGCGCATCGCATCCGCAGCTTCCGCACTGCCACCACCATCGCGGCTCATGATGCGTTTAGCATTTTCATGCAGCTCTGACGCGGTCTTGCCGTTGACGAACGTCATGTAGACGGACTTCTTATCCAGTGGATCACGCACGACCACCGGCGCTCTGGCGCCGAGTGCGTGAGCGACGAGTGACGCCAGCTCTTCGTTGTCACTCTCACCCTCATTACCGGACACCGGCTTCTTGTGCACCCACCGGCTGCCGTCGTTGAACGTGATGAGGTTCGTCTCACCCATGATTCCTCGTACGTTCGGCGATTTCTTCGCTTTGACACCGGACTTGATCCCGGCTGCCAGCTGATTCCGGATCTCAGCTCGCTTCCGCTGGAGATCGCCCAGCATCCCTTCTCCGAGAGCACTGCCGGGAACCGCTTCCGGCTCACCCGCGTTGAAGCCGGCAATTGCCCGGGCCATTCTCTCGTTGTCAACGGCTTTGTAAAGGCTGCTGATGTCTTTCTTGAACGGCTTCATCAAGCCTTCGGAATCAGCGTGGCGCTCTGCTTGCTGCAGGCTGTCGGCAGCGTCGCTGAACCTGCCTTCTTTCAGCGCGGCAGCTGCGTCACTGACCTTGCGAGAAACGCGGCTGAACGCATCCGCATGCGCGATCGCCGCGTTCAGGCTGTCAGCACGGTCAGTGAGCGGCAGGCCGGCGAGGTCTTTCTCATTCAGCTTCTCGAGATCCCTGTTTTTCTGGTTGAGAAGCTTTCGAGCCGCTGAAATCAGCGTCTTCTGGTCACCCCACGCCCAGCCTTGCTGCTGTCGAGCCCGGTCGTCCAGAGACCGGATGTCGCGGATGACGTCTGCGGCGTGACCGGCTCGAAGTTTGCCGGCGACCGCTTCGTCGTCTTTGAGGTACTCGTGCCGCTCTCTCAGCCTGATGTGCTCAGCGATGTTTCTCGCCGCGTTGCCGATCGCCGCAGCGTGCTCATCGGCATGCGTGATAGACCGAGCCTGAAGTGGTTCATGCCCTTGATGCTCTGCGATGATCTCATGTGCCATCGCGAGCCGGTCGCGTGCCTGCCTGGTTTCCTGGTTACCCGGCCGCAGTACCTCAACGGCGGCGTGAGCCCCTTCAAGATGCCGAGCGGCACTCTCATGGTCTTTGGCGGCAACAGCGGCTTTCGCCGCGGCAGCCAGATGACCGGCGTGCCATCCGGCAATTGCCGGCATCGCGGCGTCAATGTGAGCGGTTACCGCCTCGGCCTTCGCCTTCGGCAGGTTCCTGGCTCTTGCCGGCTTCGGTGCAGCTGGTTCCGGTACAGCAGCGGGGACGGCAGGCTCCGGTTGCGGGATCTCAGTTTTCGGCAGGTTGCTCCGGCCGAGGCGCTGAGCGATCAGATCATGAGCGATGCGAATGTGCTGGTAGGCCGCGTCAGCGCCACTTTCTTTCGCTGATGCGGCAGCTCGCTTCAGTCTGCGATGTGCCGCTTCGAAGTCACCGCTGTTGATGGCTCTCGCGGCGTTCTCGAGAGTAAGACGGTCAGCTGTCTTCAGCCTGTGGTCGGCGAGAGCGATGGCGATGGCTGCCTTCTCGGCTCTGCCTTCCACTCTCCCTGGCAGCGGCTTCGGCGCAAGTGACGCCGCCAGCGCCGGCACCGGTTCTCCGGCTTTGAGAGCTGTGCGCAGCTGGTTAACCCGGTCTGCGGCTTTCGTCTCACCGTTGGCTCTAAGTGCTATTTCAGCGCTCTTAAGCCGCCCTATTGCCCATGCCTTGTTGTTTGCGTACGCTTGAGGATCCGGATCACTTAGCCGGCTGATCGCGAGGTCTAGCTGACGATGAGCTTCGAAGTTCTCGAGTGGAGGAACGCCGTCTTTAATTTCCTGGACTGCGTCTTTGTAATCGCTCAGCTTCGGCTTGCCGGATGCTGCCGGCAACGGCTTCGGCGCTTCCTCCGGCTTCACGTCAGCCAGGCGAGGCAGCATCTCTTTGCCGAGATGCCGAGCTACGGCGTCATGAGCGACCCTGAGGCGCCTGTATGCGCTATCGGCGCCATCTTTGCGTGCGACGTCTGCGGCTTCTTTAAGCCGGTCGAACGCTTGCTCAACCGCATCTCGCTCGATGCGCCTCTTCGCCGACTTCAAGTACAGCTGGCCTTGCGCGCTGAGCTTCGAATCTTCCAGAGCTCGGTCGATGGCGTCAACGGCAAAGCGCTTCGCTGCTGCATTCATCGGCCTGATGGCCGGCTCAGCTGCTGCTGCTTCAGCAGCTTGAACCGGCTCCGGAGCAAGAGGCGCCGGCATCTCCGGCCGGTTAAGCTCATCAACAGCGACCGGCAGCTTAGCCGCACCAGCATGCGTTGCTATGATGTCGTGCGCAAGCCGCACCGTAAGCGGCACTCGACGGCCATTCGCATTGTAAACGCCAGCCGCGTTCTTAAGATGCTTGAGTGCGCTCGGGTAATCGCCGACTTGCATGGCGAGCCGAGCACTGCTGACGGCGTCTTTGGCGGCACGAGGCGCTTCCCGGTCGGTCAGCACGGCTCTTATCTGCCGGTCAGCCTCATCTTCAGCGGCAGGACTCAGCCTGGCGTTCACCGGCGCGGCTGGTGCCGGTTCAGGGACCTTCGGCATGATATCGGCAAGAGCGGCCGGCTGCGGTGAACCGGGAGCATTCACGGCTTTCGGAGCGTTGAGAACGGCCCCGCGAGTGTCCCGGATGTGGGTCTCGAGCTGGATGTCACCGGCCAGGTGAGCGTGCACTTCAGCTTGCGCCATGTGAGCGGTGGCGTTGCCGACGTCACCGCGAGCGAGAGCCTTCTTCGCGTCCGCGAGCTCATTCTTGGCGCCGTTATTCTGAGCGTGCTCATGAAGTGTGCTGACGTTGTGGTAAAGTGCGACCGACTTGGCGGCTTCGCCTCGCGTCGCGTACGCGGCGTCCAGCTTCGTCTTCGTGATCTTGCCGTCGGCGCCGGGAGCCGTCCAGTGTGTCATCGAGTAGGTGCCGTCGTCGTTTTTCCGCATCCGGCCGATGCGAGTGTCACCGTGGTCGACGACACCGAGCCGGACGCTGAACTTGGCTTCCCGGTATGCTGGGCCACAAGGAGGCCGGACGCAGATGTAACCGTGGATGTAGCCTTCAGGACCGACTTTGACGAGGTCGGCGAGCCGGAGCTTGATCTTGCCGCTGGCGGTCTTCTCAGCGAACGAGACCGGTTCCCAGTCACCTGGATCACCGTCATCAAAGTGGAGAGGCACCTCGTCTACTGCTTTCAGTATATCATTTTTCGCAGTGAGCTGTC